>ODAI011528475.1_pt1 | contig 13600 bp, 12 predicted proteins | sample 1539321 | NCBI WGS metagenome assembly ODAI01 (sample SAMN02144231, study PRJEB22623) | gut metagenome | biome: sheep rumen | host: Ovis aries | place: New Zealand
ATTTCCTTTGTGACATACATGATTGCAGGATTTATTCAGAATGCCGCGGTTTCTCTCATTATCGGCGTTGTTCTGACGTTCCTTGTAATGATCATGCTGCATTATTTATTCTACGGAAACAAAGCAAAGCAGGCGGAAGAAACCGCGAGCGTTGCTTCTGAAAAATAAAGACCTCCGCTACACAATGCTTCACTGAAGCATAAGACTGCCCGCATAACATGTGGGCAGTTTTTCGTTAAATATTTCTAAACTTATACTCCGAGCGTGACAAACCGTAGGAATTGGAATAAAATTATCTAAATTCGGAACATAAGGAGGTTTTCCGCAAACATATGAAAGAATCGATCGTCAAAGATGTCAACCGGATAGGAAAGAAGATACTCGGAACAGAGTCATTCGAACAAGCCCTTACGCAGACACATCATGACAAGACAACGGTCGGTGCACACAGCCTTGAAGTTGCCTGCACAGCTCTCGCAATAAGCAGAAAGCTGGAAGGTTTAAAGATTTCTATAAATGAAGAGCAGATGATTCGTGGTGCCCTGTGTCATGATCTCGGAATTCTCGGCAGATATGACAAGTTCGCAAACAATATTGTCTGCTGTTACAGACACCCCAAAGACTCTGTTGATGCAGCGAAAGAGCTTCTCGGCGGTCTGACGGATATCGAAAAGGACGTGATTGCTCACCATATGTGGCCTGTGACACCGGTCCCGCCGCATCACAGAGAAGCTTACATTGTCACACTTGCAGATAAGATCTGTGCAGTAAGGGAGATCATCAGATCGGCGGAGAAGAATAAAGCCGAGATGTTAAAGAAAAAGAAGCATATGCGCAAAGAATCTGCCTGAAGGTACGGTTCGCCGGTTACGGCGATCCTTCCGTAAGACTGCATATGACCGTGACGGGCTGCGTATGTCCGTAATGAAAAGATGATACAGAAAACCCCCGCGGTGGCTGGCTATTCCTCCGCGGGGTTTTCTTATATGCTGCAAAAAAAAAGGGAAGGCTATGAGTTCTCGAAGTTTGTGTCCGTCACTTCGGAACTGACTATACTATACGTCAGACTATGGCTTATTTCGCGCCGAAATCCAAAAAACAGCAGACAAATTTTGCTTTTGAATTATTCTATGAGTGGTATTATTTTGGGGAATACTGTAAACTATATAGGTAGGAACTTTGAGTGACGCCGGCAGTATGACCGGATCAGGAAGGAAGAGAATATGGGTTTTTTTGATTTCTTTAAAAAAGGCAATACGGATGGACCGGAAGTAAATGCAGAGGCATCACCTGCTGAAGCGGAGAATATGCAGGAAGGGCTGCAGGATACGCCTGCTCCGGAAGAAGCAGCGCCGAATGCACCCGTGAAGTTCACGCCTGAACAGCTTGCCGAGAGAAAGGCACAGCAGGAAGAACTCACCAAAAAGCGTGACAGCGAAGGTATGGTCCTCTCTTACCTTATTCAGCGGCATCACGAGATCAAGACCGTCGACAGTTTTAAATCAGCACTGGACTCCCTCACCAATTGTTGGCTCTGGGTCCCGATGCGTATGCAGATGAGTAAGAATGACGCAGCTGCTTTGCAGGAAGCACAAAAGACCGGACAAAAGTATGCTCCGAAAGATCCGGTACGTCTGGTACCGGCGCTTATCAGGACAAAGGACGGCGAGCTTGTGTATTCAAGCTTTACGAACCGCGATGAGATCCCGAAGGAGATGACTAAGCAGTTCATATGGGTCCAGGTTCCGTCCGGCAAGTGCGCGCAGACAGTTGTGGCAAGCCCGCAGATCAGCTCAATGATCATCAATCCGAACAGTAAGAGTCTGCTTCTGAAGAAAGAGCTGCTTGAGAAGCTCGTGAAACCTGTCTCGAAACCGGACGAACAGGCAGCGAAGGATCTCGCGTCAGAACCGGATACGTCAGGATATACATCGTAATCAGAGACATACAGATGAATTAAGATATACCGAAAGGAGAAAAAGATGAATAATTTTACGCATTCCATCCCTACGAAGGTCTACTTTGGAAAAGGTCAGATAAAGCACCTCGCAGAGCTCAAGGAAAGCGGTTCGAAAGTACTTCTTGTATATGGAGGAGGAAGCATTAAGAAGAACGGTCTTTACAACAAGGTACACAGCATCCTCAGAACAGCAGGCCTTCGGATTTATGAATTGCCGGGCGTGGAACCGAATCCGAGAATCGAATCTGTGCGTGAGGGTGTGAAAATCTGTAAAGATAATAAGGTCAATATGGTTCTTGCGGTCGGCGGAGGTTCCGTCATCGATGCAGCTAAGGTCATCGCGGGCGGAGCTCTTTACGGCGGAGATCCATGGAGTCTTGTCATCCATCCGAGATATATTCTGAAGGCACTGCCGATCTATACGGTCCTTACGCTTGCGGCTACAGGATCCGAGATGAATTCGTTCGCAGTCATTTCCGATCTCGGCAAGCATGAGAAGTGGGGAACGGGATCACCGCACTTCAAGCCCGTCATGTCGATCTGTGATCCGGAATATACATTTTCAGTGTCTCCGAAGCAGACCGCTGCAGGTACGGCAGATATCATGAGCCATACGTTCGAGAACTATTTTACAAATGTGGAAGGCGGATACCTTCAGGCCCGTTTCTGTGAGGGCGTTCTGAAGACCTGTATCAAGTACGGACCGATTGCCATAGCTGAGCCGGATAATTACGATGCGCGTGCGAACCTCATGTGGGCATCGAGCAATGCGATAAACGGTCTTCTCAGCGACGGCGCTGAGGTCGCATGGTGCGTGCATCCGATGGAACATGAGCTGTCCGCATATTATGACATCACACACGGCGAGGGACTTGCTATCCTGACGCCGCATTGGATGGAGTTTGCCCTGAACGAGGGCACGGCTTCCAAGTTCGCGGAGTACGGACGCAATGTGTGGGGTATCTCGGGAGAGGACGATATGGAGGTCGCTAAGGCGGCTATCGAAAGAACAAGAGAATTCTTTGTGAATGAGCTTCATATTCCGGCGACTCTTCGAGAGGTCGGGATCGAGGATGAGAAGTATTTCGAGGAGATGGCTGCCAAGGCAGCTGAGGGTTCCAAAGGATCCTTCGTTCCGCTTGAGAAAGATGATATTGTCGCTATTTACAGAGCGGCACTTTAATCTCTGACGAAGAATAAAAGGATGTCGCACAGACACGGCACCGTTCGGTTTAGCAGATGCTGTAAGCAATCTCCGCTAAACAGACGGTGACGCTGCCTGATGCGACAGCCTTTTTCTTTTTTGCGGTACAGACCCGGCAGATTAAGCCTTTCACGCATTCATTTCAAATACTGTATCACACGCTCTCATCGCCGAATCTCTCGTCGATGCTATTACGATCGTTTTGTCCTGGCATTCATCTTCCAGAGCCTTTAAAATCATACCTTCATTCAGAGAATCCAGGTGTTCGGAAGGTTCGTCCAGCAGGATCAGCGGTGCGTTGTGCAGGAAAGCACGGGCGATACCGATGCGTTTTCTCTCACCGTCCGACAGCCTGTACCCAAGCTCGTCGACCTGTGTATCGTATCCCTTCGGAAGGGAGAGGATGAACTCGTGCAGCGCCGCTTTCTTGGCCGCGCGAATGATCTCGACGCGGGAAGCGCCGGGTTTTCCAATGGCGATGTTATTGGCGATACTGTCATGGAATATGACTGTATCCTGCGCCATGTACGACTCCGCATCGCGCAGACGCCGCGTCGCTATGTTTCGGATGTCCTCACCGCATATCGAGATAGAGCCTTCACTGACATCCCAGAACCTTAAAAGCAGTTTCAGCACAGTCGATTTTCCGCTTCCGCTGGCACCGTGTATTCCTATCAGCTGCTTAGGCCACAGAAGAATTGTGAAATCTCTGAGGATGACATCTTTATCGTATGCAAAAGTGACACGTGACATTTCCGCACCGTGGAATCGCTTATATCCGTCCCACCCAAGCTTGCCTTCAGCTTCCGATACATCCTGAACATCCGGCCGATCCTCCAGAATCCGAAGAATACGTTCTCCGCCCGCAAGAGTTCTTCCGATGTCAGCCGAGATGTCCGAAACGGAACGCACTGCCTGGAATGAGAACATTTGCACAAGTGTGCATGTCACGATATCCTGTATACTCATAAATCTCTTCGAGTGCAGATAGAGCGTAAGGAAGAACATTCCGAATGAGCAGAGATACACGGTCGCGCTTCGCAGCATGTTCCAGAGTCCTGTGTTATCGGTATATTTCTGCTGCGCCTCTGCCAGCATGACAGAGTGGGAGGTGAGTTCCTGCTTTACAGCGACAGCGTTGTTGTACTGCTGTGTTTCTTCGATTCCGTCAAGTTGGTCAAGGAGAAAGCTGCTGAGCTGACCCAGACCGTTTCGATATGTTTCGGCGCTCTTCACGGAGAATCTGGCTTCAAGGATCGGAAGGATGAGTCCCGTAAGCAGGAAGCCCGCCAGTGTAAGGATACCTGCGTACAGATGACGCTGCCAGACATAAAAAGTCAGAATTCCGCAGGTGATGAGAACCGTAAGAACCGGTCCGATAGTATGACCGTAGAATAATTCGAGCCTGTCTATATCAGCAGTAAGGACCCGGATCAGGTTTCCTTTGTCGCTTTTTTCAAATCTCGAGGGCGCCAGCCTTCTCAGTGTGGCATAAACCTCATGTCGGACTTGTGTCAGTATTCTGTACGCCGCATCTCGATTCAGGTATTTCTCTCCGCCTGAAAAGAGGACTGAAAGGAATGCGAGCAGTGCCATGACCTGAAAATGCCGTGCAATAGGAGAGGACAGAAGCTCTGTGTTCCTGAGATCCGCCAGCTCCTGCAGAACAGCGTTTCCTGCAATGACCGGAACAAAAATCAGACACATGTTTGCAGATACCCCAAGCAGCACTGCGAGAAATACGATATAAAAGGATGGTGTGACGAGACCTGTGAGTTCTGCCAAAAGGACCGGAGCATTTCGTCTTCGTTCTTTTTCACCGGCCTCTTTGCTATCTCTCTCACCGGATGCCTCTTCCGCAAAATTCATCAGAGACTGATGAATCTTCTGATAGTTCCTGTCTGCAGCTGTGCTGGCGTGGAGTGCGCCGCTGAGCTGAAGGACCTGCCTGCTTTTTTTGAGGGTGGCAGCTCCTGTCGAGTAATCTTCGAGAGCTTTCTGTGTCCGGTAAAGCTGATTGTAAATCCCTCTTTTAAGCAGCAGTTCTTCGTGTGTTCCGGATTCCCGGATGAGGCCGTTGTCCATCACATAGATGCAGTCGGACTCTGTTACATTGCACAGACGATGGGAAATGAGAAGAACAGTCTTCCTCTTTGCCAGCTCCCGTATGACATTCATGATGTATTCTTCGCTGGAAGCGTCGATGTTGCTGGTCGCCTCGTCGAAGACCAGGACTTCCGCGTCTTTCAGAAGAGCCCTGGCGATTGCAAGTCTCTGTGCTTCCCCTGCTGACAGATTCGCACCGCCGGCTTCGATCTGTGTCTGAAGCCCGTCCCGCTCACGAATGAATGTAAGAAGGTGGACCGCATCGAGCGCATCGAGAAGCTCCTGCTCTCCGGCATCCTTTTTGGCGATCCTGAGGTTTTCCTCTATCGTGCCTTTGAAAAGGTGGCTGGCTGTCTTTACGAGAACAACGTGGGAGAGAAGCTCCGCTTCTCTGATATCGTAAAGGTTCATTGAGCTGCCTTCGCAGCCGACTTTTATCTCGCCTTTGTAATTCTTGAGCTTGCCGCAGATGATCTCTGCGAGCGTGCTCTTTCCGCACCCGGAGGGACCGACCAGTGAAATAAAACTTTCCGGAGGAAGAATCATGTCTACGCCGTGCAGAACCTCCCGCCCCTGGTCATAGGAAAAATGAACATCCGACAGGGTATAGGAGATGGCGCTTTTTTTGAGGAAGCGCGGTCTCTCGTAGAGATCCATGTTCGCGAGAACAACTTCTTCGGTCTCGCTGTAGAGGCGCGGCACATTCATTTCCCTTGTACCGTAGAGCGGCTCCCTGAGTGCCAGGAACTTTTCGATCTGTGCCGTGAAGGTCAGTGCTGCATCTGCATTTCGAAGCATCCGGCTCAGCGCGACGGTCGGCAGAAAGTATTCACCTGCCAGAATGATGAGCATTATACATCCGGTCATGGAAAATGTTCCGTATATGTATTCACTGATACCGGTCATGATGCCGGCCAGACTTCCCAAAAGAGCCAGTACGTCGATCAGACCATCGATTGCGATATCTAATCCGAGCATTCGCGTTGCATTTATTCGGAAATTTTCGGCTTCGCGATCGATTTCTTCCGCTTTGATATCATCTGCGCGATAAAGCTTCAGCGTGGGCAGTCCCCGGAGATTTTCCATGAAGTGCTGTGTGAGGTCTGCGGAGCTGTCATAATATCTTGCCCGCGCAGCTTTGAAAGTGCGCATCAGGACATATGCAAGTACCGGAAGGACCAGCGAGACAAGCAACAGAAAAAGTGCGGAACGCACATTTATAGCGATTGCCATGAATACGCAGAGTGTTATCGGGGCAGTGATGCTGAGGATCAGCTGCGGAAGGAACTTTTCATAGAAAGCTTCGATTTCGTCGACTCCGTCGGTACACAGCCTGACCACTTCCGCCTGGGATATTTTTTCCCGATATGATACGCCTAAGCTTATGATCTTGTCGTAAATCTGTTCACGGATGTTCCGTTTTATATCCGTGACGGACGCAGCCTGCATTTTTGCGCACATCCTGGCTGAAACTGTCTGAAGAATGAAGCAGACGGCGCAGACTGCGGCGACACGATAGAGCAGCTGGTTAGTCATGGTCTGCCGTATTGTAGCGTAGAGTATGTCGCCGATCTGGAAGACTGAAACGATCTGGGCAATCAGTCCGAGTTCCCGGAAGAGAACACCCAGAAGAATATATTTTTTAGCCTGATCTGTAAGGAAGATCAACCTGTTTTTTAACATATGGAATCCTGCCTGTATTATCCTTAATATTTTTTCTTCATCGCGCAAAACTCGTGACGTGAGTCTATGATACGCGTGTACGTCAAAATGATAAAGTCGCCAAAAGTCGATTACGGATTGTTCCGTGCTTACGCACTCTCACAATCCTGTACTCACAAAATACGCTACATTATATCATAACGGCAAATGTTATGGGGGGCAAGTTCATCTTTCTTAATGTTTTGAGTTACTTTTCCGTGAAAGTGTGGTAAGATGGTAACTGCTTTATATCTCAAGTACAGAACGGAGGTACCTGATGAAGTATATCTTTTTGATCGGGATTACAGCGGCTGTGATCGGCATGACTGCCGGTATGCTTCTGCTTACATATGCGCTTCTGGTTCCCAAACCGAAGGTGACTGTCCGCACCTGCGCATCGATTTTGCTTGGAAGCCTGTTCCTTGCGATTGCAAGTGTTACGGCTCTTCTTGCAATATATGGGAGTCCGGGCGGCGCCTGATGTACAGGAACGAAGAGTGTTCGTTGCCTGATCTGCCGGAAACATTGTGGTCACTGTCCCGAACAACTAACCGAATGAAACGAATTCCTCTGAGTGTGCATATAAAGTCCAGAGGGGTTACATTTTACTGAATATGTGCTAAAATAGGTGCAATTTTGCAAGTGTGCAAAATTGCACCTATTATGCTGAACGGCAACTGTTTCCTGCCGTTCACCATTTGTACAGATAGAAAGCAGGTTCCATATGCCTATTTTATTTTTTGTACTCTGGATAATCTTTAACGGGAGGCTGACACTTGAAATCGCTATTTTCGGGGCAGTCATCTCGGCACTCATCTATGCATTTGCTGTCAAATTCATGGATTACAGCCCCGCATCCGATCTGCGGATTTTTCGCAATCTCCCTGTTTTTCTGTTTTATTGTATGAACCTGATTGTCGAAATCGTAAAGGCTTCGATCTCGGTCATGAAGATAGCGCTGTCCAGACATGCAGTGACTGACCCCGTCGTGGTAGAGTTCGATTCCGAATTCGAGGATGATTTTCGGAATGTCCTGCTTGCCAACTCGATCACCCTGACGCCCGGGACGATCACTGTGACCCAGTCCGGCAATCATTTTGTGATTCATGCACTCTGCCGCGAATATGCGGTGGGAATCGAGGAATGCTCCTTTGTCAGACTGCTGAGAAAACTGAAATGATATTACGGAGGTTTTTATGACGATAGATGCTGCTTACAGTCTTTTGTATGAAAGTGCTTTGATCGTTCTTGCCGTCCTGATCGGGGCGATGCTGATTCGCTCCATCATGGGACCTGCCGTTACTGACCGTGTACTTGCCATAAATATGATCGGAACTTTGGTCATTGCAAGCATAGCGATCCTGTCCATGTATCTTAAAGAGAATTACCTGCTCGATGTAGGACTGATTTATACGATGATCAGCTTTGTTTCCGTACTGGTACTTGCGAGTGTATATATACCTTCCCGGTTCCGGCGCCCGGAGACAGACGGGACGATACAGGCAGGCGCGGGTAAAGGCAGGAGAAAGCAGAAAGAACGCAGAAAGAAGAGGAGGGAGCACAGATGACAGAGTGGATTCGTTTTTGGATCACGGCAGTCCTTCTCATAATCGGGCTTATCTCATTTGCCGCAGCGGTCATCGGGAATTATCGTTTCGGCTATATCCTGAACCGTGTACATGCCGGAGGTATCGGAGATACGCAGGGCCTTTTCTTCATCGTTCTCGCCCTGATTGTCAGTTGCAACGCGGCGCTCGATATACTGAAGCTTGCCCTGCTTGTCGTATTTATGTGGAATACTTCTCCGGTCTCTTCACACTTTCTGAGTCAGATCGCGTATTACACAGACAAGGAGCTCTGGGATCATGTTGACCGGTTCAAAGTGCGGAGTCACCCTGAGTCGGAAGAAATATGATGTAGGACAGGATTGCGGGAGTGCTAAGGCACATAACAATCCGTAATCGACTTTTGATGACTATATCATATTATGTATCGGCTAAGATCCGCGGTACGAAAGGAGAGTGTGACCTTGCAAATGGTAGAAATATTAAAAATTACGCTCCTGATCATTCTGATCGGTTGTGCGATTGCCGTCAACCTGACGCCGTCTCTGCTTCAGGCTGTAGTAATCTTTATGTCCTACAGTTCCGTTATGTGCATTCTCTGGATCCTGATGGAATCACCTGATTTGGCGATTACCGAAGCGGCGGTCGGAGCAGGCGTTTCCGGCATCCTTTTTCTGGTGACGTTGAAGAAGATCAGGAGGGAAGACAGCGCCGAACCCGGTGAGACGGAGGATGACGTATGAAAAAGACATTTCGCAGATGGATCGATGGGGATATCGACCTCATGGAGAACATCACACGCACTGCCCATGAACATGATATGGACCGTGATGAGATAAAGAAACGAAACAAACAAGTATCCGAAATTATCCGGCAGAGAGAGGATTCGCAGAGCATCATTCTCGCGGAGGAGAAGGGATTTCGCATATTTTACAATATCGCGGCAATCATCAGCTGCGTGATGCTGATTACGGTCCTTTTGTATTGTGTTGCAAACCTTCCGAGGTTCGGACAGGAAAATGTAAAGGCGACCGTCGTCACCCAGCGATATATCGAGAAGGGTCTCGAGGAGACCGGTGCGGTCAATATTGTGTCCGGCATGATTCTGGACTACCGTGCTTTTGACACGCTCGGAGAATCGCATGTTCTTTTCACTGCTCTTGTCTGTGTCATGGTCCTTCTGCGCAAGGACTGGAAGAATATGAATTCGAAGTTCGAGGATTACAGCAGTATTCGGTCGGATCGATATTTCCAGACAGAGAAGGATGTGATTCTTCAGACGATCGGTATCGTCATGGTTCCATGTATCTTTGTTTTCGGAACCTACGTACTGCTCAATGGCCAGAACTCTCCCGGCGGCGGTTTCTCCGGCGGGGCGATCCTGGGAGCGGCTATGATCATTTTTACGGCTGCGTTCGGATTCAGGAAAGTGGACCGTTTTTTTACCCTGAAGCTGTCAAGTTACGTGACATTCGTAGCACTTTCATTTTACAGTTTCGCGAAGGGGTATGTTTTTATCACAGGCGCGAACGGTCTGGACAATCATATCCCGAAGGGAATTCCGGGGGCGATTTTATCCGGCGGCCTGATTCTGCCGCTGGACATAGCGGTCGGTCTTGTCGTGGCATGTACCATGTACGGCTTTTACAGCCTTTTCCGACGCGGCAGTATCGGAGGGGGATAAGTAACGCAGACTTTGGCCCAAGTATCATGTAAAAGATAGAAGGAAAAAAAGATGCTGGAAACTCTACTGGTCAATTATGAGGAAGCGGCGGCGATCATTTTGTTTGGCATAGGCCTTACGATGCTGCTTTTCCATCGCAACCTCATTAAGAAACTCATCGGAATGAATATTATGGATACGGGTACATTTTTATTTCTCGCGTCCATGGGTTTTATCTCCGACCGGAAAGCGCCGATTATCACAGGCGGTGTTACGAATGTTGAAGCATATATCAACCCGGTGCCTGCAGGTCTGGTTCTGACCGGTATCGTGGTATCCGTCTCGGTTACAGCTGTCATGCTCTCCCTGACGATCCGCTTATACAGGCGTTATCACACCCTGAATCTTGATGATGTCTATATTCTGTCGAAACATCAGACGGAGGACAGATGACGTGGATATAATAAGAAACTTTCCGCTCTTTACCATTGTACTGAGCCTTTTTTCGGGCGTTTTCTGTACGATGCTTAAGGGGAAAACAGCAAAATATTACACTTTGATTTATGAGTGTCTTCTCATAGTACTTGTATCCTTCGTGCTCTGGTACACTTACCGGACGGGAGATTCCTTCACATACACGATGGGTGAATTTCCGGCGCCGTGGGGCAACGAGATCCGCGCGGGCGTTCTGGAAGCTACCCTTGCACTCGGTTTCCTGATTATTATATTCTGCAGCGTTATGGGCGGATGGAAATTTCTGGTGGTGGATGTCGATGAGACGAAGGTCAATCTGTATTTCACACTCATCAATCTGTTGACGGCTGCTTTGATGGCCATGATCTGGACAAATGATATCTTCACCGGATATGTATTTCTTGAGATCATGACACTTACATCCTGCGGACTTATGATCGTTCGAGAGATCGGCCGGACAACGCTTGCGGCAGTGCGCTATATGATTCTGAATCTGTTGGGTTCCGGATTGTTCCTGCTCGGCGTGGTCCTTCTGTATGATATTACGGGTCATCTGCTTATGGTTCCGATGCAGGAGAACATAGCGACAATGGCGAGCACTTACGCCGCTATGAAGCCGGTCACAATGTCTCTCGCTATTCTGACCATAGGTCTCTCAATCAAGAGCGGCCTGTTTCCGTTCCATTTCTGGATGCCGGATACATACGGATGGTCAACGCCGACATCGGCTTCAATCCTGTCATCGATCGTGTCGAAGGCATATATATTTCTACTGTTCAAGATATACTATCGGTGTATCGGAATCGAGATATTTGAAAATCTTCCGATCCGCAAGATTTTGTTCATTCTCGGAATCCTCGGCATGATTTTCGGCTCGATCTCCGCGATACGAAAGACCAGTGTCAACCGCATGGTCGCCTATTCTTCCGCAGCCCAGATCGGTTATATTTATATGGGTATCGGTATCGGAGGAATGATGGGTTACACGGCTGCCATGTTCCATATTCTTGTACATGCGGTCACGAAATCGCTGCTGTTCCTCACAACGCCTCGCCTTGCGGAAGTGTCCGGTGACAGCCTTTTGTTCAAGAATCTGCAGGGCAGCGCTCATCGCGCCAAGGACGCGGGTATGGTTTTCCTTTTGTGCTCGCTTTCAATGGTAGGTATTCCGATTTTTGCCGGATTTTCCTCAAAGCTGATGTTCGCTCTGTCCGCTGCACAGTCCGATAACATGAAGATTCTCTTTCTTACAATGTCAGCCCTGGCAATCAGTTCTGTCCTGAATGCGCTGTACTTCCTGCGCACGGTCATCCGCATCTACACGGAAGGACGAGGGGGTGCGGATATTTCCGCCCATAAGCTCTATGAGGAGGAAAAGGGTATACGGGGCGTTGCATATGACATGGAGGATGACAAAGAAGAGGAAACAATGCTTTCCAAGTTGGAGTTCCGAATTCCGGCGGCTATCCTCATCGGCATGAACCTGTTCCTCGGCTTGTTCTCATGGTATACGGTCGATTTGATTCAGAAGGGACTGGAGATGTTCCCGTAAAGAAAACAAGGAGTAACCTATGATTCTTTTACTTACAATTTTATTTCCGATTATTTCGGGAATCATCATCTCCATCCCGGAGATGGAAAACAGAAAGAGACATATTTTTTATGTCGCAGCTCTGTTCATTACGGATATTCTGGGAGCGATCACAATTCTGAACGGAGGCAGTGCCCGTCTGTTCGCGTTCACGGACAAGGTCAGCGCGTACTTTACAACGGACGGAATAGGCAGGTACTTTATGATATTCGTCATGCTGCTCTACACAGTCGCGTGTTTCTACTCTTTTGAGTATATGAAGATGGAGGAGCGGGAGAATGTGTTTTTCGCATTTTATTTTGTCTGCTTCGGGGCCATGCTGGCGGTGTGCCTTGCCGGCAATATGGTAACATTGTACCTGTGTTTTGAGATGGCGACGCTCACCTCCATGCCGCTGGTCCTGCACGAGATGACCAAGGCCGCGGTATCCGCGGCACTCAAGTATCTGTTTTATTCGATCGGAGGAGCCCTGCTGGGTCTTCTTGCCGTGTTTTTCGTGACATATTTCTCTGCGGACCCGGGTGCATTCGCAGAGGGAGGTGCCCTCGATATGGTAAAAGCAGCGGGACACGAGAAGCTTCTTCTTGCCATGGTATTCGTCGGGATCGTCGGATTCGGCACCAAAGCCGGTCTGTACCCCATGCATGGGTGGCTGCCGGCCGCCCATCCGATCGCACCTGCACCGGCATCCGCACTTCTGTCCGGAATCATTGCCAAAGCGGGTATCATCGCGATTATTCGTCTTGTTTATTTTTCGGTCGGAGCGGATTTTATCCGCGGCACATGGGTGCAGTATACATGGATGACGTTATGCATGCTGACGATCTTTATGGGCTCTATGATGGCGTATAAGGAAAAGGTCACGAAAAAGCGTCTCGCCTATTCCACAATCAGCCAGATTTCCTACATAAACCTCGGTCTTGCGCTTCTTACTCCGGAGGGGGCGGTCGGCGGTCTGCTGCACGTAGCTGCCCATGCTACATCGAAAGGCTGTCTCTTCCTCGCCGCAGGTGTGTTCATCTATAAGCTCGGAAAGAGAAATGTTTCTGAACTTCGGGGAATCGGCAAACAGCTTCCGATCACCATGTGGTGTTTCCTGATCGCATCCCTCTCTCTGGTGGGAATTCCGCCTATGGGTGGATTTGTGAGCAAATGGTACATTGCTCTCGCCGCTGTCGGAGACGGCATGGGAATATACTCGATTCTTCCGCCGGTCATTCTGCTGATCTCCGCTTTGCTGACAGCAGGCTATCTGCTGCCGGTCGCGATCGATGCATTCTTCCCGGGGCATGAGGAAGAGGAATCGCACACGGGGAAATCAAAATCAGCCGATAAG
>ODAI010168292.1_pt1 | contig 13598 bp, 9 predicted proteins | sample 1539321 | NCBI WGS metagenome assembly ODAI01 (sample SAMN02144231, study PRJEB22623) | gut metagenome | biome: sheep rumen | host: Ovis aries | place: New Zealand
AATTTCACCGGTGACGTCATCATAGCCATAGACCACGGCGGCCCCTGGCTCAAGGACAAGCAGCGCGTGGAAAAATGGAGCGTGGAAGACGCCATGAACGGCGTGAAGAAGTCTTTCGAGGCCGCTGTGCTTGCAGGCTATGACCTCATCCACGTAGACCCTACCGTAGATATTAACGTCCCTAAAGGACAGATCATTGATATTCATCTTGTTGCGGCCCGCACCGTGGAACTTATCTCCCACGTGGAGAAATTCCGCAAGGAGCACGGCATCGCCCCCATCTCCTATGAGGTAGGGACGGAAGAAGTGCACGGCGGGCTTGCCGACGAAACTACTTTTGACACTTTCATTAGTGATTTAAAAAATGGGTTAATGGTTGCAGGACTCTCCGACGTCTGGCCATGCTTCATCGTTGGTAAGGTTGGAACCGATTTGGACACCACCATCTTCGATGGAGAGGTCGCACGCCGGCTGACGTCCAAGGTACGTCCTCTGGGTAGCTACATCAAGGGTCATTACACCGACGATGTAGCTAACCCTGAGGAGTATCCTCTATGCGGCATGGGCGCCGCCAACGTAGGCCCGGAATTCACAATGTCAGAATACAGGGCCCTCTGCGAGCTTGAGGAACTTGAGAAAAAGCATCACGCAGAAGGCCGTGTGGCAGTTCTCTCCCACATGAAGGAAGTTCTCCTTCAGGAAGTTGAGGACAGCCACCGCTGGGAAAAATGGCTCCATGAGGATGAGCTTGGCAAAGCCCTCCACGCCCTTACCCCTGAGCGCCAGGACTGGATAGTGGCCACTTGCTGCAGGTATATCTGGCAGCAGCCCCGCACACTTGCCGCCCGTGGTTTCCTGTATGCAAACCTTCAGAGGCTTGGGATTGACCCGGAAGAAATAGTGCTTGGCCGGATAGAACGTGACATGGACAAGTACTTCAGGGCGTTCAATCTTGTGGGTATCAACGACTTACTTTGATTTTTTTGAAACGAAATTACAATTTTTAGCATCTTACAATAAATAACCAATTGGTCTAACCATGAGAAAAATCTATTCCTACCTGCTTGCAGCGGTTGCAGCCATGGCGCTTGCAATTCCTGCATCGGCCCAGAAGATATCCATCTCTGGCCAGGTACTGGATGCATCCGACGGTCAGCCCCTGATCGGCGCCGGCGTGGTTCTTTCCAACGGTACCGGTACCATTACGGACTACGAAGGAAAGTATGTCATCCAGGCAGACAAAAATGCAACTCTCACTTTCAGCTCACTTGGCTACCTGAGCGTGTCGGAACAGGTAAACGGCCGCACTGTCATCAATGTGTCCCTCAGCCCCGACACCCAGTCGCTGGAAGAAGTGGTTGTGCTTGGTTACACAACTCAGAAGAAGGCGGAACTCTCCAGTGCCGTTGTCTCCATGAGCGGTGACAAACTTCGTGACGTCGCCACCAACGACGTCGGTAACATGCTTCAGGGTAAAGTTGCCGGCGTGGTTGTCATGAACGGCTCCGGCCGTCCCGGTGAAAGCGCCGATATCCGCATCCGCGGTACCGGTTCCATCACTGCAGGTGCAGGCCCCCTCTATGTTGTAGACGGTGTTGCCGGTGGCAGCTTCAACCCCAACGACATTGAAACAATCACCGTCCTTAAGGACGCTTCCGCAACAGCACTGTATGGTGCAGCCGCATCCGGCGGCGTCATCGTGGTTACCACAAAGTCAGGAACGCAGGACAAGACAAATGTGGAGTTCAAGGCAAACGCGGGTATCAAGCGCGCCTTGACCGGACGTTTCCATCCCATGAAGTCCGCGGAACTCTATGAGTTCACCCGTTCCATGACCAAACCCTCAGACTTCGCGGCAAATTACCCGGAGAGCCTTCTGAGCCAGGATTTCGACTGGCTGGGCAATAGTTTCAAAACTGGTGTGGTCCAAGATTACTACGCTTCCGTTTCCGGCAAGGCCGGCAAGGTGAGCTACTTCATCAGCGCAGACCACTACAATGAGAAAGGTACGGCCGTCAATACCAGTTTCCGCAAGACATCGGCCCGCATGAACCTGTCGGCCCCTATCACGGACCGCCTGAACCTCACATTCCGCCTGAGTTATGAGAAATCCCATGACCGCTCGGAATCTTCATGGCGTCTGCTGGAATATGCATACTATGCCATGCCTTGGGATATTCCTTATAAATACGACGAAGACGGCAACCTCACCAATGAGTATGTCTTCATGCAGAACAGCATCCGTCCGGATAACGGCGAAAAATGGTGGACCCAGAACCCGTCCAATATCTTCCATAACGAGAGTTTGAACTATGGCAGGGGTTGGGGAGACGGCCTCACCGGAGACCTCCAGCTGGTTTGGAACGTAACCGACTGGCTCACCCTGGTTTCCATGAACCGCTATGATACCTCCAATTCCTTCTGGGAAAGCTACACAGACCCGTTCTCCTATGAAGGAACCACCACTAACGGTGCTATCAGCAACTCCGATTCCGAAAGCCACGGATGGGGAACCACAAACCTTGCCAAACTCCATCATACCTTCGGAGACCATGACCTTAACGGTACGCTGGGCTGGGAATTCGGCGAAGGCTATTCCCGCGTTCTTGGTGCCGACGCAACAAGCATCATGCGTGGCAAGCGTTCCCTCAACAATGCCGATACTCCCGGAAAGCCGGAGGGTTACGATTATGAGACTCGTGCATGGGCTCTCCTGGCGCAGGCGCAGTACTCGTACCTTGGCAAATATATCGCCACTGCTTCAATCCGCTACGACGAAAGTTCCAAGTTCGGCCCCAAGAACCGCGGAGGTTTCTTCCCCGGCGTTTCGGCCGCCTGGATCATGTCCCGCGAGAAATTCCTGGAGAATAACCCTACCCTCACCTTCCTCAAGCTCCGTGCTGGTTTTGGTGTAACCGGTAATGACAATATTCCCAACTTCCAGTGGCAGAAGACCTATTCTCCTTCCGACAGCGGAGACGGCGCCTATACCCTCGACCGCCTTGAGAATCCTTACCTTGGTTGGGAAGAGGCTCTCATGACCAGCATCGGCGTAGACGCAACTCTCCTCAAGAACTGGAACATCACCCTGGACCTGTATCATACCCTTAACCAGAAGATCCTGCTCCAGAAACCCCTTCCTCCGTCCACAGGTTTCTATGCCATCATGGACAATGTGGGCAAGGTCCGCAACATGGGTGCAGAACTTGCTGTAGACGGTACCATCCTCAGGAATAAGGATTTCTTCTGGAACGTCGGCTTCAACATGGGCTTCAATCACAACAGGGTTGTAGAGCTTCCCGGGCATCAGGATATCATAATGACCCGCGGAGATGTGAACCAGCTTCTCAAGGAAGGTCAGGATGTATTCTCCTGGTACATGCCCAAATGGGTGGGCGTAGACCCTGAAACAGGTCTTCCTCAGTGGGAAAAGGTTGCCGAAGACGGAACTGTATCCATCGTCAACAAGTGGGACAACGCAACCAACCAGATTGTATGAGTGGCTTCCCCTGCATTCAGCGGCGGTATCAATACCGTGGTAAGCTGGAAGGGCTTTACCCTCAGCGCCAACGGAAACTTTGTGGTGGGCAATAAAATCTACAACAAAACCCGTGAATCCGTAGACCATGACGGTGCCTTTATCGGCATGAACCTCATGTCCCACAACAACGGCCTGGGCTGGACGCGCTGGCAGGAGCCCGGCGATATCGCCACTCATCCCATGCCCGAAAGCGGCCGTAAGGATGGTGCTGCTAATACATCCTCCCGCTATCTTGAGGACGGCAGTTTCTTCCGTCTCAGGAACGTGACCTTGTCTTATAATCTGCCTCAGAGCCTTATCGGCAAGATCCGCATGTCCGAAGCAAGGGTTTTCATTTCTGCCGATAACGTCCTTACCATTACCAGGTTCTCCGGCATGGACCCTGAGGTCCGTCTTGATGGAGATACATACCATCATGCCGGTATGTACACCCAGAACTATCCTATTCCCATGACCATCACCGGTGGTATCAACGTCAAATTCTAAAAGAGATTGCTACCATGAAAAAAATATTTGTAATAGTACTCGCGATTCTGACTCTGGCTTCCTGTAACATGGATCTGTACAGGTCAGATGCAATTACGGAAGAGGAACTTGCCCTTGATCCGGATGCACCGCTTCTTCTGACAAACGGTATTTATACTCTTTTTCAGGACAAGGTTGCCTACAAAGGGCAGTCCGGCGGAGAAAGCGGTAACTACTATATCCGCCATTATTTCCAGCTTGCCGAACTTCGCGGAGACAACGTAACGGTTTCCGGTATCACTGAAGACCCCTTCATCAATCCCTACCGTTATACGGATGACAACACCGCAAAGAACATCTACTACACCTGGTGGATGGCCTATAAGATTATCAATACCGCCAACTCTGACCTGAACATACTCAAGAATGCCGAGGAAACGGACATGAACAAACACCTCATGGGTGAGAACTACTTCTTCCGTGCACTCTGCCATTTCCATATGGTTACGCTTTTTGCGATGCCTTATGTCGACGGCCGTGACAACATGGGTGTTCCTCTTCGCGTCGGTTCAGATGACGATTATACTTCCACCCGTGCTTCAGTAGGTGAGGTCTATGATCAGATAGTCAAAGACCTGATAGAGGCAAAAGAGTGCATGAAAGTTGATATCGATCCTGAAAAGAGCCTGGTAAGAGGAACCGACAAAGGATATGTGTCATGGCATGCAGCTTCGGCCCTCCTTGCACGCGTCTACCTTTATATGGAGGAAAACGACAAGTGCATTGAGGAATGCACGGAACTCCTTAAGTATGCTCCCGCAGGTGCTTCCGGCGGATACGATTATGCCGATTACCCCAAGCATACCTATGATTCCGACGAAACAATCTGGTGCATCCACCTTAAACCCACTCATGAGTGGGCCATCGATCACGGCGAAGCCTCAATTGCTTCCATGTATATCAAGGACGGCATCGGCTGGGGTGAGCATTACTGGAGGGAGGAACTGATAGACTTGTTCCGCCGCTATCCTGAAGACAAGCGCTTCAAGGCATACTTCCGCATGATCGATCCCACTCCCACTGCTGCCGAAATAAAGGGAGGGGAGCCTACCATCAAGAGCTACGACGACATGTACAAGCGTCTTCCCGGCACTTTGTCAGTCGTATTCCCCGTGAGGGGCGCGTCCGGAGATTACTGCACAGGTTCCTGCACAATCGGCTGCAAGCGTAATGCCGACGGTTCCGTGAATTTCAAGACCCAGGGAGAGCAGACCGGCACCACTCTTGACGGCATGGGCAAGGAAATCCCTGTATTCAAGTACTACGACCATGTGGCAAAGCTCAAGATAGAGCACGGCCGTGATTCGGTCTACTATGTGGAGAACTCCGACGCAAACTTCCCCGGTGAGGAAATCGACGGCGTGAAGCGCGTATGGGTACGTCCCGGCCCGCCGGAGCCCAAGCCCAAGAACAAGACCAATCCCGATACCGGTGAAAAGTATCCCGAAACCCAGGCAGATGCCAATGCACGTTACAAGGCTGCCATCGGCCGTACGGATAACGGAGGCTTCTACATGCGCTACTACAACACCAAGTTCAGCTATCAGGACGGTTTGGCCATGATGACATCTCCCGTATTCCTCCGCTGGGGTGAAGTTTACCTTAACCGCGCTGAGGCTTATGCCAAGAAGGGACAGGATGCCCAGGCACTTGCCGACATGAACGTAATTCGCAGCCGCGCAGGTGTTCACGAATACACTTCCGGAGACGTTGCAACATTTGGCTATGACAGCGTACTGGACATGGTTCTTGACGAGCGCCGAATGGAACTCTGCTTCGAAGGTCACCGCTTCTTCGACGTGTTCCGCAACAGGCGCCCTCTGGACCGTCGTTATGTGGGATATCATACTTGGGAGATTATTCAGCCCGGAGACCTCAGGATTGCCCTCCTGATTTCCCAGGATGAAATCAATGCCAGCAACATTGAACAGAACCCCCGCTAAACTGAAAGCATAATTTTATACATTAACCATTAATCAAAACTGTTATGAAAAAATTAATGACAATCCTGGCAATGTTTCCCGTGGTCGGATTCGTTTCCTGCCAGAACCCTGCCGACAACTCCAAGAAGAATGACGAACAGAAGGAGGAGCAGAAGCCCGATGATCAGAAACCCGATGACCAGAAACCCGATGAACAGAAACCGGATGACAATCCTCCTGTAGAACTTACCATTGACGGTAGCTTCGAGGACTGGGCAGGTCTTGCAAAGGGCACTTATTCCCAGACCTACGGTGATGAGGAAGCTACGCATCCTGCACTTACCCACTGCAAGGTATATGCAACCGCAGAAAAAATCTTTGTGTATGTTGAATGGGATGTCGAGCAGGTTTCCCATGATCCGGGTGATCCCAATGACCTTGATGAATGGGGAGACCCTAAGGGCAAGGAATCAGTTCCTTTCCACTGCTATATCAATACCGATGGCAACACCGCAACTGGTGGTTTCTCAGATCAGTATGCCGATGCCAGTATCGATGTCCTTCTTGAAGGCTTCATTTATCCTGATGGCGCGAACGTGGGCTCATATGCACCTGGTGCTTTCGCATGGAACGGTGATCCTAACGGAAGCGGTTGGGCATGGGCAGAGCTTGGCGATGTTACCTGTGAAGGTGCCGGCGTTGATGGCAAGTATGAGCTCTCCATCAGCTGCGCAGACCTCAAGGGCTTAGGCTTCCCTGTGGCGGACGTCTTCTCAATTGGTTTTGACATCCAGCAGGGCTGGGATTCAGTTGGCGTCCTTCCTAACGCCGCTCCTTCAGAGGATAATGCTTCCGGCGTTGTGAACAGCCTCTCTGTTACTGTTCAGAAGTAATTGAATTAGTATGATTTCTCCATAGGCGGTCCTGTGCTCAGGACTCGCCTATGGATTTTTAAAAATAATAAAACAGTGAAACGAATCAGCAGTATCATCATTCTTGCCGTCATGCTTCCGGTACTGGTACTCTCATGTGGCAAGAATTCCGGGGATGCTTCACAGGTAAGCAGTCTTAAAGTAGTTTCCTATAATCCTACCGATGAGATATTCCCTAATCCGGAACGTGGCTTTTACCTTGCTTCAGAAATCAGTAAGGCCGATGGGAAAGGTATTGCTGATGCCAGTATGAGGGCAAACAAGCTTCAAGGCCGCTCTCTATTTCTCCTTGAGTTCCATCTCAAGGATTATGTAAACTGTGATATTGCTCAGGATTACCTTGAGACAATACGCTTGAAATTTCAGTCACTCAGGGATGGCGGTGCTAAATGTATCCTCCGTTTCTGCTATTCCAATGGCTTTTCACAAGCCGATAAACCCTGGGATGCAACCCTGGAGCAGGCTCTTCGTCACATAGAACAGGTCAAACCCCTTATTCAGGAATATTACGATGTAATCATGGTGGTACAGGCCGGTTTTGTGGGCAGTTGGGGCGAATGGTATTATACAGATCATTTTGGTGACAACGCTTCCAGAAGAACGCTTATGAATGCCCTTCTGGATGCCGTGCCACAGCAAAGGCAGATAGAACTCCGCACACCTGCATATAAAATGGCCCTTTACGGCGTTACCCTTGCCGATACCATCACTAGGGCTGAATCTCACCAGCCAACCGTCAAGGCACGTATCGGCGGCCATAATGACTGCTACCTTTCCAGTGCCAATGACGTTGGTACATATAGGAACTCCAAGGACCGTGAATTCTGGGCCGCGGAAAGCCTTTACACAATTATGGGAGGAGAATCCTGTGAGCTTACGAATTATTGCCATTGCGAAGCTCCCAGCTCAAAAATTCATGGTGCGCTGGAGGACCTTGCAATTAACCATGTCACTTATCTGAACAACGGATATCATCCCAGTGTCCTTGGACGTTGGAAGGATGAAGGTTGCATGGATGAAATCCGTCGGCGCCTTGGATATCGCTATGTCTTGAAAGAAGGAAAGTTTACGGAGAATCCCGTGGCTGGAAAATCTTTCGAAGTCCAGCTTTCCATTTTCAACGAGGGCTTTGCTCCTGTACAGAACCCCAGAGATGCAGAACTGGTTCTCTGTGACGCTTCCGGTAAAGTGGCCAAAACTTGGCCTCTTGACAGTGACCCCCGTTACTGGATGCCGGAGCAGGAAACAGTAATAGAAAAGACTATAACGCTCCCGGAAGGGATTTCGGGCAAGATTAATCTTTATCTCAATCTCCCGGACCCTTGCGAGACTATCCATAATAATCCCCTGTTCTCCATCCGTCTTGCCAATGAAGGAGTATGGGACGAAAACACCGGATACAATCTGCTGTATAGTTTCAGTCTTTAACAATAACCATTAAACACTATTCTCAGTATGAAAAAATTAATGACAATTCTGGCAATATTTGCCATGGTAGGTTTCGTCGCATGCCAGAAACCTTCCAACGACAACAAGAAGGACGAACAGAAGGAGGAGCAAAAACCCGATGATCAGAATCCCGAAGAGTATGCCGGCCCCGTTGAGGGCTCTTCCGAGTGGTCCCTTATTGGCGCTCTCCTTGAAACCAGCTGGGACAAGGACTATGTCATGGCTGCAGACGGAGATATCTATGTGGTAAAGAACGTTAAGCTTGCCGCTGCCGATGAATTCAAGATCCGCAAGGATAAGGCCTGGGGCGACAGTCCTAACCGTGGTGGCGTATATGCCGAACTTGGAAAGGGCTTTGCCGTAGAGCATAACGGTCCCAACATCAAGCCCGGTCTTGACGGCATCTATGACATTTACTACAATGCCGCCAAGGAGCAGATGGCAGTTTGCGCAAAGGATGCAGCTCCCCAGTGGGCCGATGCACCTGCCGCTGCAAAGATCGCCGTTGACGGTGACTTCGCAGACTGGTCGGCACTTGAGGCTGGTACCTTCAAGAAGGCTGTAAATGATCCCGATTCCCCCTGGCCCGGCGTTGCCGAAATCCGCTGCTACGCAGATGCCAACTATGTATTCTACTACATGAAGTTTGATGAGGAATCTCTCCAGGAGTGCAAGGATGCAGATACTCCCGCCATGCATATCCGCCTTTGCATCAACACCGACGGTGAGTATGAATCCGGTTACACCAGCTACTTCCTTGAGGGTTATGACTTCATCATTGAAGGTCAGATCATGGATGCAGGTGAATGGGTTGAATACGATGGCACACTCCACCAGAGAATCGGCGGATGGGTAGAACTTCTTGCACCCGAGAATGGCTTGGTATATGGCGTTGGCAAGGGCAACGAGTTTGAAATTTCACTTGACCGCGCACTATTCAACAAGGCTATCGACGATGCCGTTGCCGCCGGTACAATTGACGCCGCGGACAAGAAACCCATGGGCGACGAATTCCAGACCGGTATCCGTTTCTACTGCAACGGCTGGGATGAGTTCTCAAATATGCCTAACTCCTCCATCGAGGAAGAGGCTGGCAATGGCTGGGGCTACCTCATGCGTATCAAGACCAACAAGTAATCCATTTGTTGGATGAATAAAACCGCTTTGATATTCCTGTGCCTGGCACTCCTTTCAGGGTGCCAGGCATCGGGTATCCGCGGTTATTGGAACCGTGTTCCGCTTCTTGAGAACAATTTGGAGGTCTCTGAAGACCGCTTTGGCGCTTTCTGTGAGAAGGCCGTAGCCGCTCCGGAGGAAGACGCCCTTGCCGCTTTGGACGTTCTCTTTGACCGGCTTCGAAAGGACACGGTTGCTTATTATGTTTATTCTGACTGGATGGACGGGGCTTTCTACAGTCTCCTTTCACCCTGCCGTAATGCCGCCCTCTATTCAAAAGCCGTAGACCGGATGGTCCGGGATGGAATTCTTGATCAATCAGAATATGAATCAAGGATCCAGAGAAGAGAGTGGATGGGCTATAATCAAAAAGGCGCCACGGCAACAGTGCCCGGCGTAATTTTCAAGGAGCGCACGCTTGTGCTTGTCCTTGACCAGGGGTGTCCTTCATGCAAGGAAGCCCTTACCAGCCTGGCCGCAGAATGGGCCGATGCAAGACGCATCGCAGTTTGCTGCGGCTATGGCGCAATTCCCGCCCTTCCCGGATGGGAATACCTGAGTGAAGAACCGTCAAGGGCCGTTTTCGACCCTAAAATGACACCTATATACTTTGTGGTTTCCGCAGACGGAATTGTGGAAACCCCTTATACACTGGTTTTCTAACGCTTGACCTGATGAAAAAGACTGTTTTAGCCATCCTTTTTGCAATGGCGGCGCTACTCTATCTGCCATGCTGCATTTCATGTTCCCAGCCACAGGTTAATGAGGATCCCAAGATTCCGGGTCCGCCTCCCGAGGACGAAACCCCGGAAAACCCCAACCAGAACGGCAGTCCAGAGGACGAAACCCCCAAGCCGGACACCTACACATTTGAAGTATCGGCCCTGAAGGGTACCTGGGAAGTGGGAGACGAGATTTATATTCACGGCGGCTACGCCCCCGCCGCACAGGTGATTACGCTTTCGTCGGACCAAATCTCGGCAGACGGCAAAACTGCCACCGCAGAGCTTCCTGCCGACATCCTCAAATATCCCGGAGACCCGGACCCCCTGTACGCCGTATGGCCTGCCCACGCCGTAAAACGCGAAGACGGCCTTGTGGGTCCTGTCATTTCGTTTGATATTGCCGATATACTCCTCACCCAGGCATACCTTGAGGAGAAGAATTTTGCCTTCAAGGATATTTCTTCGTTCATCTCCTTTACTGTTACCGGCGGCTATGACCGTTTCATCATAGCCGGAAAACTTCGTCCCGGCCTTCGCTTCACAAACTACAAGAACGAGTATTCTTCGGCCAGGAGCACTCCAGCCAAACCCAAGGATGACGGGTATCCGTTCCGCGAGGAAGAACTTGCTGCAGACGGAGTTGTAAATAAACTCTATTTCCCCGGCGGCATCAACCTGAAGGAGGGCTTCACGCTTTTCTTTGCAAAGGGAGATTCATGGACGGCGTCGTATACTTATCCGCAAGGCGCTGACATCAAGGCGGGTACTTCCCTGGATCTTGGTGACCTTACTGCAAAACTCGAGGCCTATGATGGAGGTCAGCCCCGCATGCCCCAGGTGACAAGCGTCACAAAATATACCGTCAATCTGAACGAATTCTCCGGGCTGTGCCTTAGCGAGGACAAGTCTTTCCTCTGGGCCATAGACGACAACGGAAAACTTGGGCGGATTGACATCTCGGACAATGTTGGCACTGTCCTCGAGTCCTGGGCTTCGGGCGGAGACCCCGAGGGCATTACAATTAACCCTGAAACCGGGGACCTTATCGTTGGCAATGAGGAGCCGGTTTCCGTGGGGATTATCAAGGCCCCGGTGAGCAAGAACGACAAACAGACCATTCTCTTCAAGATAAAGGAGGCTTCGGGTTATGGAAACTCCGGTATGGAGGGCATTACCTATTACAAGAAGGACGGAGGCCGCGATCTGGTATACTGTGGCACGCAGGTAGACGCCAACCTGTTCCTCTGTGACCTCAATGCCGAAGTTGACGCCAGCAAGTATACAACGCTGGTCCAGGAGCCCATTTCGCTTCGCAAGAGATTCCCCGGCGTTCTGGAGATAGCAGGCCTTTGCTATGACCCCGTCACCGACTGGCTGTGGATGATTGACTCCGAGGCCCACAAGATATTCGTGTTCTCAGGAGATGCCTCCACCCTTCTGTGTACCTATGCCCTCAAAACTAAGTCCAACGAGGAAGGCATTGTGGTGGACCGTTCCCGCAACTGCGTTTGGATTGCCGACGACTATGGCTCTCCGTCATATCTGTACAAATATGAGTTTGATAGCCTTGACTAAATATTATAATTAACCGTCCGGAATGAAAAACACTATTCTGATAGCCGTAACAGCCGCCGTTCTGGTCTCCTGCAAGGAGACGGGGGAACCGCAGCTCCAGTATTACCAAACCCAGCACACCTATGATGTCGTGAAGGTGCAGGAGCCGCCCCAGACCAATGAGGTCCGGAACATCATCTTCATGATAGGAGACGGCATGGGTCTGGAGCAGGTGAGCTGCGCGTGGGTGCTCAATAAGGGCAAGCTCAATCTGGACAATTTCACTCACGTGGGGCTTTCCCGCACGTGGTGCACCAATGCCCTTATAACAGACTCCGGCGCTGGTGGAACGGCACTGGCGGCCGGCGTCAAGACCGCCTACAGCCATGTGGGGACGGCTGCGGATACCACAGACTTGTACTCAATACTGGTAGACGCAAAAAAACTCGGCAAAAGTACCGGTGTAGCCGTCACCTGCCATTTTGCGGATGCCACGCCCTGCGACTTCTGCTGCCACAACGAGTACCGCTACAACCAGGAGGACCTTATTGCGGACTATGTCACCTGCGGGGTGGACTATCTTGCCGGTGGCGGCCTGGACTGGTTCACCACTAAGCGCACGGACGGCCGTGACATCACAAAGGAAATGGCCGCAGCGGGATACACCGTGGCTCTTTCTGAGGAAGATCTCATGGATGCGGACCTTCCCGTAATCGGCCTTCTTTCCCCGGACAATCTTCCTGTGGCAGGGGAGAGGGGAGACCTTTTCCGGCACATGGTGGCCCGCGGGCTGGATGAACTGTCGGAGAATGAAAATGGCTTTGTTATGATGATAGAGGGCTCCTGCATAGACGACTGGCTGCACGGCAATGACATCGGCAAGGCCATGGAGGAACTCCTGGACTTTGACCGCACCCTTGGGGATGTCCTTAAGTGGGCCGAAGAAGACGGTCACACCCTTGTTGTCATGACCGCAGACCACGCCACGGGCTGCCTTACCCTTCAGGACGGCAATCTTGAAGAGGGCCTTATTGGCGTTCATTTCGCCTCCGAATCCCACAACGGCATAGCCGTTCCCTTCTACGCCTGGGGCCCCGGCAGTGAGAAATTTACCGGAATCAAGGAGAATTCAAACTGGGGAAAACTTGTTGGATCGTTTGTAAAGTAATATGGCACAGAAAAAGAACACCTGGCTCCTGTACGCCCTTGTGACAATGGTCACCTGGGGCATCTGGGGAGCGTTTTCAGACCAGACTGTCCTGCCCAAGACGCTGGTTTATGTGATGTGGGCCCTGAGTATGGTTCCACCTGCACTGGTGGCACTTGCAAACATAAAGTTCAAGCTGGACGTGCGCTCAAAGCCTGCCCTTCTTAGCATGGGCGTGGGCCTTCTTGGCGCTGGCGGGCAGCTGGTGCTGTTCCTGGCGCTGGACTATGCCCCGGCATATCTTGTCATGCCCATGATTTCCGTGGCGCCTATCGTTACGGTTATCCTTTCGGCCCTCTTCCTCAAGGAGAAAGTGTCAAAACTTGGGTATGTGGGCATTGCGCTGGCGTTTGTGGCGCTGGTGTGCTTCGCCCTCCCGGACAACACCGACGGTTCTGCCAAAAGTTGGATATGGATTCTGTACGCCTCCGTTGTGTTCATCTTCTGGGGCATCCAGGCCTTTGTGATGAAACTTGCCAACAATTCCACCCCTGATGCCGAAAGCGTATTCGTGTACATGGCAATTTCGGCCGTGGTCCTAATTCCCGTGGCGCTTCTGATGGGCGG
>ODAI014596837.1_pt1 | contig 13598 bp, 9 predicted proteins | sample 1539321 | NCBI WGS metagenome assembly ODAI01 (sample SAMN02144231, study PRJEB22623) | gut metagenome | biome: sheep rumen | host: Ovis aries | place: New Zealand
GTCCGCTCTTTCCGAGATTGCTCATCGACTCGAAAATCCCTGTAACGAGATAATCGCCGGTATTTCCCATAATATCTATCGTGACCGTATCGCCTATACCGACTCCGAGATCATCTGCTGCCTTCTTCGTAAAAGCCACCTCGGTCGCACAGGACGGAGCAGTACCCTTTGTGTACCAGTAATCGGAAGCCTTTGTCCTGCCGCAGTGCTGATAGCGGATATTGTCGCTTTCGCTGCCGGCAACAGTGGGAAGGTTATACAGACACTCAACGTGAGTTTTTGCCGGCATACCGTTCTTTGCAAGCTTCGTCTCGATATCCGTCAGGGCATCGTCGAGCTCCTGTTTTCCTATGTCAACGTTGAAGAAAAGCGTCGGACTTGAAATATAAAGGTCGCTCTTTGTAGTGCCGAAAAGATAGAGCAGCTTATCGCTGTTTAGTGTATTGACAGTATTGGCAAGTATCATGACGAGAACGGTGCATACCGTGAATACCGCTGTGATGATGCCATACTGCTTCGGGCTGCTGAGCACATCGTTTGCCGCAAGGAAGCCTGTTGTGCCGAGCCTGCTCTTTCCGAGGCGCATGAAGCCCTTTTTGCGGAAGCGTTCGCCGGTCTGACCGCTCCTTACCGCATCTATCGGTGAGAGCTTCTTTATCCTTGCGGTGCTTCTCCAGCAGTAGAGAACTATCAGCAGAACCACTCCGAGACTGCAAAGTATCCCGAGAAGCAGCGAATTATCCGCTTCGAGGACTATCTTGCGGCTCACGCTCTTTATCAGCATTCTTCCGAAGGGAATACCTGCAATACATCCGAAAAATGCACCTATGAGAGCGATACCGACATACTTGACGAGATAGAGCAGCCTTATCGTATTGTTTTTAAGTCCCATCGCCTTCATTACGCCGATCTCGCGGAACTCCTCACCGATCGTGAAGCCGATTGTGAAGTGCAGGACTATGAATGACACGATAATAAGGCAAACACTGACGATCAGAAGTATCATCGCAGTCATCACATCCATGATGTAGGTCCTCTTGATAAGAGCTCTGTCACCGCTGAAAACGACGTTCTGGTTATCCGATAATGCTTTGTTGACTGCCTTCACGTTGTCAGTGTCAACATAGTAGATGTTGAGTGCAAGCCCCTCCATGAATTCCTTGTCGGAGGTAATAAAGGCGAAATCCTCATCGTTAAGAATAAACCTCGGGTTTCCGACCATCTCAGAGCCGAGCAGAGCGTCCTTCGTGATGCCTGCGAACGTAAGCGTAAGGCAGTTCTTACCGCATACCAGATCAAAGCTATCCCCGGTGCTGAGCCCTATCTTATCGGCAAGAAATGAAGATATATAAACTTTGCCCTTATCAACGGAGGTTATCTCCCTGTTGTCCTTGTTGAAATACTTTATTTTTGCCTCACTGAACGGCATAACGAATATCGCGTTCTGATATCTGAAAAGCCGCTTTCCGTCCTTCTCGAAGAAGTCCTCATTTGCAAAGAACAAATGCTCGCAGCGGTAGGCATCTATGCCGTCCGCCTCGTCAAGACATTCCGCAACAGGACGTCCGCCCTTTTCCTCCTCGAAAATGATACAGTCGGACATCCCGGCTTTGTCGAAGAATTTATCTATCCCTCCGGCGACCGCAGCAATATTGTTGACACTGCTCGATACGAACATAGTCGAAAGTATGATGAACAGCAGAAGTATGACGTTCATGGTCTTTTTTCTTTTCAGGTCCTTTTTCAGTATTCTGAAATACATAGGCACTCCCTCCGTTTCTGTTAAGGACATATCTGAAAACCTGTTCCGGAAAGAAAGATCGGATAGATACGGAAGATACAGGGAAAACTCTGGAAAGGGTTTTCAGATATGTTATTAAGATTATATCACGGAAATTATTAAGAAGTCATTAAGAAGACAGCGCGTAAAACCGGTTTTCCGGTTTTACGCGCACTGTTGCTTCATATGGTATGTAACTTTTTGGCGGTCTGGCGTTCACTCCTCCGCAGTTGAGAATGAAAGAGCGTCAGCAGCAAGACCAAATATGAGCGAAGCTAATTCAGACGGCTCATCCTCAGCGCCATTACGAAGCCAGCTCACGATGATACTGAGCGCTCCCGCTGTGACGAACAGTGAACAGTATTCCGCATTATTCCTCTTGTCCTCAGGGATCACCTCCGGGAACAGCTCCACAAATCCGGTAGTCTGCATTATCAGCCGGTATGTGAAATCATCTCCCGCACTGTTCGCAAAGAGCAGCATGTAAAGCTCAGAATTCTCCCTGATATGCACGAGCAGAGCCTCTATACGGCTTACCACAGCCGATTCGCTTCTAAGATCCATACTCTCGAGACACTCCGCGCTCCGCCTGAGAGCCATCTGTTCAAGCTCCTCATAAAGCCCGCGGATGCTGTTGTAATATTTATAGAAGGTCGAGCGGTTGATCTCAGCCTCCTGACAGAGCTCCGTGATGGTTATGTCATAAAGCGAATTATCCTTCAGGAGCTTTATCAGACTTTCCTGCAACAGCCTTATCGTCAGCTTAACGCGCTGGTTATTTTTCTTGTTCATCATCCTTCACCTCCGCAGCAGCTTTCTTCACGCCGAAGCGTATCAGCACAAGCTTGTCAAGCAGATATATGAGCACAGGCAGAACAAGTATTACCATAAGAACTGAGGCACAGGTTCCCAGCGCTATCATGGTGGTGGTCTGGGCTATGACCTTCTGAGTCATGAGTATTCCCGTTGTCAGGCAGCAGCCCATAAGTATCAGTGAGGATGTAAGTATGGTCTTTATCGAACGGTCCATTGCAGCTGAAAGCGCCTCGAGCTTCGGCAGGCTTTCGCGTTCCTCGACATAGTTGCAGATGAACAGGATGCCGTAGTCGATAGTTGCTCCCATGAGTATACACTGCACAAGTATGAGGGCGATGTAGTTGACCGTATATCCCAGGACAGCCATTACAGCAGTCGTAATGTATACCGCCGCCTGAATGACCGCAACAAGTATCGCAGAGCTGAATATCGAGCGGAATGTGAGTATTACAACTATAAATATCGCAATGACAGTAAGCATTGTCACGAAGTTCATCTCGTCCTTGAAGCCCTCGTTCATCTCATAGCCCATTACAGCATCGCCGACAAGGTAGTAGCTGTCCTCGCCGAAGGTCTCGTCAGCCTTTGATATGAGCTGGCCTATCTCCTCGAAGGTATCCTCGCCCTCTGACTCGATATCGAGCGAGATGACCATGCGGTTGTAGCGTTTTCCGAGCATCTGGCTTCGGTTGTCGTTTATGAGCTTCTGTGCAGCGGCAAGCGACTGGTCGTCCGGACTTGCCTGTGAAGCGGCACCGACAAATTCCTCCATAGTCATTGTCTCAACGCCCATTGCATCGTACATAGCCTGAGCCTGCTCTGCCGGGAAGCCGAACTGCATAGCTATCTGCGCCGGAGTGCAGGGCTTTCCGAGCGTATTGGAGTAGTCCTGTACTGAATTCACGTCATTTCGCATATTCAGCCAGCTTATGTAGGAGCTTACGTTCTCCGGCTGTTCGGTGTTATTGTAGAGCAGGACGGTCTGGTTGTCCATTCCGAAGCAGTCATCTATATACTCCTGATCCTTGTTGTCGAACATCTTGAGGAAGCCAATCTTCACGTCGTCCTTGTAGAACAGTGAAACTCCGACCAGTGCAAGTGCGAGCGGAAGCACCACGAACCATCCCTTTGCTGAGCCGCGCACGAGCTTGCCTGTGTGGATAGTCAGGGACTTCTTGCGGCTTTTCTCGATAAGCTTATCGAGGCTTACAACAATGCCCGGCAGCAGCGTGAAGATGCAGACAAGGCTGAAGAATACTCCCTTTGCGAGGACTACTCCCATATCCTGACCTATCTTGAAGTCCATGAATACAAGTGCAAGAAGACCGACGATAGTCGTCACGGAACTTCCCGATACCGGTGCGAAGGAGCCTGCAAGAGCGTGTATCATTGCCTCCTCGTGATTGGAATACTTATTTTTCTCCTGAGCATAGCGGTTCATGAGCATGATCGAGTAGTCCATGGACAGACCCATTTGCAGCAGCGCTCCTACTGCGAAGGTCATGAAGGATACTGACGGCAGAAGTGCGTTAGTGCCCATATTCAGCAGTATTGCAACGCCTATGCAGCCCATGAAGACGAACGGCTCGACCCACGAATCGCACAGCAGAAAGAGTATCGTGAAGATGACCACCACTGCGATTATTGCGATAGTCGGAAGGTCTCCGATGAGAGTTTCGACCATTTTATCGTTGTCAACAACTGCACCGCTGAGGTAAACGTCGTCGCCGTAGAGATCGCGGATGTCATCGAGCACATGGCGCGAGGTCTTTGAGTAGGTATCAGCAGCGATCGTGACCATGTACTTTGAGTGACCGTCAAGCTGGTAGGCGGGGTCATTAGGCATAAATACGACGGATTTGACATTTTCAACGGCTGAAAGCTCCTCCTGACGGGCAAGCTGCTGCTGCTCGTCAAGGCCGTCGAACATGACGATTATCGCGGAATTCTCGCCGAATTCGTCCTCCATGATCTCCATGCCTTCTTTTACGGATGAATCGTCCGGGAGATACTTTGACATATCATAATTGATAGAAGTGCGGAAGATCCCGACCGCGCAGACTATTGCGGCAACGGCATAGATAATGTAGATCAGCCGGCGCCTACGGACGATGAATTCAGAAAATTTGTTCAAGTTGATCCTTCTTTCATAATTATTTCCAGAATTTATTATATCAACAGAGTGTTGCTTTTGCAATAAGGAGTTGGAATAATTATTTATTCTGCATCGATTTTCATCATGTTCAACAAAAATCGAGCGCTGCTGTGATATATGATACGCCGTTTGCTGCTTGCTATATTTTTTGCCGTTTTTTCAGGGAGGTTATTGACAATCTTTGTTGAAAAACGCCTTTGACACCGGCTTTGCGAAATGCTAAAATATTACAGTAACAATTTTTTATAAAGCACGAAACACGTTGCATTGCTCATATGCGTAAATCTGATCACGGAATGCTCACACCGGGTCACGCAGGAGTATGCAGCGCTTTTTTGTGTTCGGAAAGGAAATAATTATGCCAAGAAACCAGTTTGAAAGAATGATGTTCGCCCTCATGACCGTTATCGTCACCGTCCACGCTTATGTTTTCTACAGCCTCTATGTCGTGAACGGAACGATGTTCATGCAGATCACCGGCGAAAAACACGTCCTCGATGCTATAGATGCTATGGGAGGCGTTTCTGTCCTCGGGAAAATGCTGCCGATATGGGCGGTCATCCTCATCGAATTCATCCTCGCCTACTCACTCGAGGTGCTCGTCGGCAGCCCTGTGTCGTTCAGGCTCGCAAGCCGCGTTTTTGACCCGCGCGAAACTCACCCCGTACTCTTTGAGACCGCGATAATCTGCGCTACAATCGGCATAATGTGCCCGTCCATGAGCTTCCTTGCGGCGATACTCTACTACCCCTACGACCAGATGAGCTTCAACCTTTTTACCTTCCTTGCAAACTGGATAAAGCTGATGTGCTATAACTTCCCCTTCGCCTTCTTCACCCAGCTTTTCTTCATCCAGCCCTTCATCCGCACCTGCTTCAAGGCTGTGTTCAGGCGCAGCTCTGCTGAACCCGTGAAGGCTTGATTTTTGTGCAAAAATACCATTTGCATTTTTCCGCCTGGCGTGCTATAATAATATCATTGAACGTGTTGCAAATTACTGCGTAAATCCAGTTGTTTGCGGCACGTTTTTTTTTGGGAGGTAATTCTATGGATCAGACCGCAGATATGTTTCTCGGAAAGGAGCCCGTCGGCAGGCTCATGAAAAAATACGCCGTCCCCTGCATCATCTCTCTGCTCGTCGGAGCACTATACAACATCGTTGACCAGATCTTCATTGCCAATGCCTCGTACCTCGGCTCCTACGGCAACGCTGCAAATACCGTGGTATTCCCGCTGACTGTCATTGCACTTGCCATAGCCGTTATGATCGGCGACGGATGCTGTGCCTTCGTGAGCATCAGCCTCGGCATGAACAAGTCCGGCGAGGCTCAGAAAAGTGTCGGCAATTCGGTATTCATGGCTGCTGTGAGCGGCATAGTCCTCTGCTGCATCTACCTTGCTTTCAGCGACCCGATAATCAGGCTTTTCGGAGGAAATGTCAACCCCGGCACCTTTGACTGCTCGAAGGAATACTTCTTCTGCATCACCCTCGGCATCCCCTTCTATATGTTCGGACAGGCGATGAATCCAGTCATCCGCGCGGACGGAAGCCCGAAATTCGCTATGATCTCGACACTCGCAGGCGCTCTGCTGAATATTATCCTCGACCCGGTCTTCATCTTTGTTTTCCGCTGGGGAATGATGGGCGCGGCACTCGCTACAGTTATCGGACAGTTCGTGACAGCTGCGCTCGCGGTGTGGTACCTGCTTCACATGAAGCTTGTAAAGCCCTCACTCAGCGACCTCATCCCCGGACGCTCAACTGTAAGGCGCACCCTTACTCTCGGAATGACGAGCTTCCTTTCGCAGATCTCCCTCGTTGCAGCAATGGCTGCTATCAACAATATGATACGGAAATACGGCGCTCTTGACCCGGTATTCGGTCAGGCGGAATTCGCTCAGATACCTATGGCAGTGGTCGGAATAGTCATGAAATTCTTCCAGATAGTCATTTCCATAGTCGTGGGAATGGCGGCGGGCTGCATCCCGGTAGTCGGCTTCAACATGGGCGCCGGACTTCACGGTAGGGTACGCAGCCTTTTTACAAGACTTCTTGCGGCGGAAGCAGCTGTCGGAGCTGTCGCCCTCATCATTGTGGAGGCTTTCCCGCGGCAGCTTATCGGAATTTTCGGTGCCTCCAGCGAGAGCAGCTATTACTCTGATTTCGCAGTCAGGGCGTTCAGGATATACCTCTGCATGATGATATTCGCGTGCGTGAACAAGGCGTGCTTCATCTTTTTGCAGGCTATGGGCAAGGCGGCTGAATCGACCGCGCTCTCAATGGTCAGGGAGATAGTTTTCGGCGTGGGATTTGCCGTGGTACTGCCGGTATTCTATAAGCTCGACGGCGTGCTGTATTCTATGCCTTTAGCCGATATACTGACGTTTGCGGCGGCTCTGCTGCTGATTATACGCACCTACAGGGAACTCAGCGCTCCCGCAGAAAAACGCAGTGCAGAAAAACGTGATAGAGATACTATCGGTAATTCAGCCAAAAGCATTAGCCGCGATTTATGCAATCAGTAAAAAAACACAATAATAATTGACACCTTCTTTGATTTATGGTAAAATAAATATAGATTTGGTCCATTGCCATTATGGGGGGGTATTGGTATGAATGATTTAAGGAAAGCTAAACTCGACAGCTATTTTGACGCATTCTCTGTACTCGCCGACGGTAATTACGTCTTTATCTGCGATATGAAGGAGAACTTCTCGCGCTGGTCTTCTTCCGCAGTCGATTTCTTCGGACTGCCGGGTGAATACCTCGAAAATGCCGGAAAGCTCTGGGAGGAACATATCCATCCCGATGACCGCGAGAAATACTGTGACAGCATCACTGACATCTTCAACGGAACAAGCATCAGCCATTCCATGCAGTACCGCGCCTGCGCCCGCAACGGCAGCTTCGTCGTCTGCACCTGCAAGGGCGTCGTTATGCGCGATGAGAACGGCGATCCCGAATACTTCGGAGGTACCATCAGAAACCACGGCCTGCTGAGCTATACCGACAATATCACCGGTATGCGGAGTATGTTTGGCTTTATCGACGATATCAAGAGCCTATGCTGGAAAAAACAGCGAAGCATCATCATCTACCTCGGCATAAGCAGCTTCTCGCAGATAAACGATATGTACGGCTATAACTTCGGAAATACTGCCCTGCGAGAGCTCTCAAACGTGATCTGCGGGATGTTCGGCTCGGAGTGCTCGGTGTACAAAATGGACGGCCCGAAATTTGCGGTCGTGACCCGGACTATGCCCGACGAGGACTTCGAGGACCGCTACAAAAAGCTCAAGCTCATGGTCACGCAGAATTTCTACGTTGAGGGCGAAAAGATCATCCTTAACCTGAGCGGCGGTATGGTAATCCTTGATAATTTCAGCCTCTCGTCTGATACGATCGTTTCATGCCTGAAATACGCCTACCATGAATCCCGCGAACGCAAGCTCGGCGAACTCTACGTCTTCCAGAACAACATTAATGACGACAGCCGCCACCAGATCGAGAAGCTCAATACCATCCGCAGCTCCGTGACTGAGGGCTGCCGCGGCTTCTTCCTGTGCTATCAGCCGATAGTCAACGCGGTTAATGAGCAGCTTCGCGGCATGGAGGCGCTCCTTCGCTGGGAAAACGAGGAATATGGGCTCGTCCCGCCGGATCAGTTCATCCCCGTCCTCGAACAGGACGCGATCTTCCCAAAGCTCGGAAACTGGATACTCCGCCAGGCTATGACCGATGCAAAACAGATAATCAGAAAATTCCCCTCATTCGTCGTGAATGTCAATATTTCCTACGCTCAGCTCCAGCATAAGAGCTTCCTGCCCGGCCTTTTCAGAATGATCGACGAGCTTGAATTCCCGGCGGCTAACCTCTGCCTCGAGCTTACGGAGCGCTGCCGGCTGATAGATATAGAGCTGCTGAGGTCAATGTTCACCCTCATCAAGGGCAACGGTATCAAGATTGCCCTCGATGACTTCGGAACAGGCTTCTCCTCGATCGGCGTCCTGAGAGTCCTCGACGTCGATACTATCAAGGTTGACCGCGAGTATGTCAAGAATATCATCCGGAGCTCAATTGATCAGAAGACCGTTATGTGCATCTCCAACCTCGCCGGCGTTTTCTCAGCCGATATCTGCGCCGAAGGCGTTGAAACAAGCGAAATGCGTGATATCCTGCGCGATTACAACGTCGGCAGCTATCAGGGCTATTTCTACTCCAAGCCGCTCCGCTTCAACGACTTCATGAAAAAATACGTCACCGGCTGAACCATGCTTTCCTGTGCGTTCTTCCCCAAAAGCTACATACCCATAAAAAACCGGAAGCCTGAAATAAGGCTTCCGACTTTTTTTCGCGTGTCCACGTTTTCAATCCCCGTCAGAGCAGCCCCTGAGAGACTGTTCCTGTCTGTTCAAAAGAGCCTCCGCCTCATCCGGATGCTCTGAGCAATAAACGCTGAGCGCCCTGCCGATGCTCTCAGCCATTTTTGCTGCATACTCAGCCTTCTTCTCAGGTGTAAGGCTGTCAAATCTCACAGGAGCTTCTCCGTCGGCAGATATATAACTGACCGCCTTCAGTTCTGTTCTTTTTTCCATAATAATATCTCCTTTCGGTCAATTGTATGCGGCATGGGTTGTACGGATTGCATCCCGCCCGCCTCAGTGGTGCTGTTTTTCATCCGGAATATGATGTCCTGAGCTGGGATATATATTTAGTAATCACTGAAAAAGGAGCTGTATTATGAAAACTGCCGCTGCCTACATAAGAGTATCGACCGATGATCAGATCGAATACTCCCCCGATTCACAGCTCAAAGCCATACGGAAATACGCTGTGGAGCATGACATGATGCTTCCCGGGGAGTTCATCTTCGTGGATGAGGGCATCTCCGGAAGAAAGGCTGACAAACGCCCGTCCTTCCAGCGTATGATAGGTACTGCCAAGCTGAAGCCCAAACCCTTCGATACGATCCTTCTCTGGAAATTCAGCCGCTTCGCCCGCAGCCGTCAGGACAGCATCGTTTATAAATCCATGCTGCGTAAACAGTGCGGGATAGACGTTGTGTCAGTTTCCGAACAGCTCGGCGAGGACAATACCTCTATCCTCATCGAAGCTCTTATCGAGGCTATGGACGAATACTACAGCCTCAACCTTGCCGAGGAAGTCAGGCGGGGCATGAATGAGAAGTTCAGCCGCGGCGGTGTTGTATCGCAGCCGCCGTTCGGATATAAGATGAAGGACGGGATATTCGTTCCAGATGAAGTCAATGCCCCCGTTGTACAGATGATATTCAACGACTACCTTTCAGGTATGGGCGTACGCCGGATAGCTGAAAAGCTTAACGATATGGGGATACGCTCTGCCAGAGGCTGTCCGTTCGAGAACCGCACTGTTGAATATATCCTGACAAATCCTGTCTACACCGGAAAGCTCCGCCGCAGCCAGAACGGCAGAAATAAAAGCGACCGCTTCCACGAGGATCCCGGGAATACCCTAATCATTGACGGCAAACATAAAGCTATCATTTCACCTGAGACCTTTGAGGCTGCCCTTAGCAAACGTGCTGAGATCAAAAAAATATATTCAGGATATGCAAGGCAGTCCCCTGCTGAATTTATGCTCAAAGGCGTCGTCCGCTGTGATAACTGCAGCGCTACACTGACAATGATGTCGTCGGGGAGATCACTGCAATGCCATAATTACGCACGGGGCGTGTGCAGGATATCTCACGCTGTCACACTGAACAGAATAAACAAAGCTGTCATTGAACGCCTGAAAAACGATTTCTCCGATCAGCATTTTGAGATCGCGGTAAGACCTCCTGACACCACTTCAAAAGCAGCTCCCGACCTGTCTGCTCTTATCGGGCGTGAAGAAAAAAAGCTTTCACGGCTGCGCGAGGCTTATATTGCCGGCATAGACACTCTTGAAGAATACCAGCAGAATAAGCAGGCTGTCCAGATAAGAATAAACGATCTGAAAGCATCCTTCCCTCCCACGGACAATTCTCAGGTCAGAGAAACGATCTCCGGCAGAATACTCTCCGGTCTTGATCTGCTCGAAAGCGATGAAGCAAGCGAGAACCTCAAAAATATCACCATACGCAGTATCACTGACAGGATCGTCTTCATCAAGCCTCAGGGGATCATCGAGATCTTCTATAAAATTTAAAGTATATCTTTACGGCACCCGGCGGTCCGGACGGCGAACTCGCAGCAGCCTTGCGCTACCTGAACCAGCGCTATGCTATGCCTTACGCTGAAGTGAAGGGGCTGCTTACTGATATCGGTACCGAAGAACTCGCCCATGTTGAAATGATCTCAGCGATACTCTACCAGCTCACAAAGGATCTCTCGATCGACGATATCAAGGCGAGTGGATTCGACACCTACTTTGTTGACCACACAACCGGAATTTACCCCGTGGCAGCATCGGGAGCGCCTTTCACCGCGGCTTATTTCCAGTCAAAGGGCGATATCATTACCGATCTGCACGAGAACATGGCTGCCGAGCAGAAGGCACGCACCACCTATGACAACATCCTGAGGCTCGCGGATGACCCGGATGTTCGTGACCCGATTCGTTTCCTGAGACAGCGTGAGATAGTGCATTATCAGAGGTTCGGAGAAGCTCTCCGCATAACACAGGATAACCTCAACTCAAAGAATTTTTATGCCTGCAATCCATCCTTTGACAAGAACTGCGGCAGGAAATAAAGCGAAAGCCCTGATGACATATCAGGGCTTACATATTGGTATTTATTCGCCGTATTCAGCTATATACGGCAGATTCCGGTAATACTCCGCATAGTCGAGACCGTAGCCGACGACGAAAAGATCAGGTATCGTGAACAGCGAATAGTCCGCTTCAAGCTCTGTTTCGCGGCGAGAGGGCTTGTCCAGAAGTGTCACGATCTTCAGTGACAGCGGCGAACGCGCCTTTATCAGCCTGACGACCTCGCTCAGGGTACGTCCGGTGTCGATGATATCCTCAACTATAATGACATGGTAAGCGCTGACGTCATGTTTCAGGTCCATAGTCACGGCAACGCTGCCTGAGGACTTCGTATCGGCGTAGTAGCTTTTCGCCTCCATGAAATCTATCTCGCACGGCACATCTATTGCCCTTGCAAGGTCGGCAAGGAACACAAACGCTCCCTTCAGCACGCTGACCAGCAGCAGAGGTCTGCCGTCATAGCCCTCGCTTATGATTTTTCCTGCCTTCTGTACGGCCTCGCGTATCTCGTTTTCGGTTATGATGACTTTCTTTATTCTGTTCTTATAGAGCTCCTTATCAGACAATTCCATACTGTCCTCCGTTTCCTCACATAGCTGCAAGCTTTGCGAATTTCTCCTTCAATGCCGGATATATCTCGCGGTATAGCTGATAATAGCGCTCATACTCCGCGACATCAGCCGGGGCGGGTGACTGCACCTTATCCGTGCGGACAATCTCTCTGCAAGCCTCCGGGACGCTGCTGTAGAGCCCTGCACCGACGCTCGCAAGTATAGCCACGCCCAGCGCCGGACCTTCCTTTGAAGCGGCAGTCTTTACCTCGCAGTTGTAAAGTCCGGCGAGCATACTTCTCCAGAGCGGGGATGAACCTCCGCCTCCGCAAGCCATCATGTCGCTGACACTGATATTCATTTCGCGGAATACCTCAACACAGTCGCGGAGTGAATAGGTCACGCCCTCCATTACCGCACGGAGCATATGCTGACGGCTGTGCATTGCTGAAAGTCCGAAGAATACTCCCCTTGCATCCGGGTCGAGATGAGGCGTTCTCTCGCCCATGAGATAGGGCAGATAGAGCAGTCTGTCCGCGCCGACCGGGACCTTTTCAGCAGCCTTGTCCATGAGATAATACTCGTCCACGCCCATGAGCTTAGCGGTCTCCTTTTCGGAAACGCAGAAGTTGTCCCTGAACCATTTCAGCGAAAGCCCTGCTCCCTGTGTGACGCCCATGACGTGCCACGCTCCGGGAACTGCCGCACAGCAGGTATGTACCCTGCCCTGCTTGTCAATGGAAATGCCCGAGGTATGCGCAAAAACAACGCCGGAGGTACCTATTGTGGTGAAGGCTTTTCCGTCCTCCACAACACCTGTTCCGACAGCCGCGGCAGCATTGTCCCCTGCGCCGCCGACAACGACAGTTCCCTCGCAGAGACCAAGCTCGTCAGCCATTTTTCCGGTGAGAGTACCGGTCACCTCGCAGGACTCATAGACCCTGCCCAGCCAGTCCTTGTCGATCTCAAAAGCACTCAGCAGCTCGTCCGACCACCTGCGGGCAGGGACGTCAAGAAGCTGCATACCGGAGGCATCGCTGACCTCTGTTGCGAACTCGCCTGTGAGTATGTAACGCAGATAGTCCTTAGGCAGCAGGATATGTGCGACCTTGCTGTATATTTCAGGCTCATTGTTCCTGACCCAGAGTATCTTTGCGGCAGTCCAGCCGGTAAGTGAAGGATTTGCGGTTATTTCCACAAGCTTTTCACGTCCCACGACACGGTTCATTTCATCGACCTCTGCACCTGTACGCTGGTCGCACCAGATTATGCTCCGGCGGAGGACGCTGCCTGTCTTGTCGAGCATGACAAGGCCGTGCATCTGACCTGAAATACCGATGCCCTTCACATCCTCCTTCTTCACTCCGCTCTGCGCCATAACTGCCTTGATAGTGTTCACCATAGCGTTCGCCCAGTCAGAGGGTTCCTGCTCGGCATAGCCGTTTTTCGGCTGATACATGGGGTATTCTATTGTTCTGGACGCGATAACGCTTCCCTTCTCGTCAAAGAGGACTGTTTTTGTACCGCTTGTACCGCAGTCCACGCCTATTACATATGACA
>ODAI010352162.1_pt1 | contig 13597 bp, 14 predicted proteins | sample 1539321 | NCBI WGS metagenome assembly ODAI01 (sample SAMN02144231, study PRJEB22623) | gut metagenome | biome: sheep rumen | host: Ovis aries | place: New Zealand
CTCGGCCTGGTACAGGAACCAAAGGCTCTCAAAATCTTTACTACTATATACCATTTGTCTCATTCTTAAAACGAGCCCAAAGGTATCATTTTCCCATTTCATACACAAGACGTCAAAATTGACAGTTTACAGAATTTATTCATTATACTGGTACGGTCACAAACAACCATTCTTACCAAAAAAGAAACCGCTTAACCCGTTCCCAAATTGCTAGCAAGCAACATTTTTTCTTACAAATCACCGGTTTAGGTTTCAACCGTATATCAATATCAAGAGTATTAAGCTCATCAAAAATGGCCTTGCTCTCTTTCGTTTGCGGATAGATCGTGCAGCATGTAACACCATTCTTCTTCAAATAATCAACAATTTCGCCCTCTAACGATTTATGTATATCAACACAATAGTTTTTGATGTCAGAATACCAATTGTAAGCTGCCTTTTCGTAGGGAACGTCACTCAGTCCGTTAAATATGAATAATCCGTCTTGCGCCTTGATCCTTTCATTTGTGATATTATACTCAATACTCTTGTTCCCCACTTTATACCGAATAATACCATTTGAATGCCCTAATACCGCAAACAACCCACCACATGGTAATTTGGCCATTTCAACAAACGGTAACTTCTCCAAGGAATTCATTGTCTCATCAGATATACCTTTGTATTGACTTCCATACTCTTTTGCCAGTTCTGCATCCTTTTCGATAATTTTCTGTGAATCTCGTGCAGTAAATTCCTGTACGGCACTATGGTCGGGATCTCTCCTATCAAAGCAGTAGATAGAAATAAATGCATCTATACTCTCGTCTTTTTTCGGATAATTCTGTATCGCTTCCCCTTGCCTATCGGTTGCAAAAAACAGTGCAGAGTCAATGCTAGATGAATAGTCTATAACTGGCGTACCGCAGCCATAATGCTGCAGGAGTGCCAATATTTGAAAATCGGACTCATCCTGCGAATTTTTACGTATATAATCCATCAGGAACTCAGATGCCCTTACTTTACGGATAGCGTCGCTTATAATCTCAATATAAGATTGCTGATCCAACGATGCACCTGTTCTCACTTGAGCAGAAGAAAAAACCATATATTGAGCCTCGTTAACTCCACGAAAAACGAGACGATCGTTTTTCTTGCATTCGCCAATGAAAGTCCATAGTTCTTCAGACGTCATTATCTTTTTTGTCTGAAGGTACTTTTTCTTTTCTTCTAATGTCGTGTATTTGCACATTTCACGTCGTATTTATCGTTCTTGACTAGACGCCAATCGGCCATTCTTCTTCCTCCCCCACTGCGGCACAAACAGGTATGAGCAGTTAGCGTTATGGTTAGCGTTAAATAATCTCTCCCGCATACTCCATTTTCTTTCCAAGCACCGTACACAATATCATCTGGAAGTCTTTGATGAAAGAATAATGATCCAGATAGTACAAATTCAGCCGAACCTTGTCCGGGTAGATTACATTGTCATTATACTCTACCGCTATTTCCTGCATAGGTCGCGTATCACCCTCAGCTTGCTTCTTTGCTACATATTCAGAAATCATCTCGTCTTCCAGTCTGTATTTCAAAGTAGCAGGCCCAGTAATACCTGGACGCAACTGCAGCACTCGTCGGTCATCACCTTTCAACTGGTCAGCATATCCAGGCACATCGGGCCTCGGGCCTACGAAGCTCATATCCCCAATTAGTACGTCCCACAGCCCCGGCAGTTCATCTATCTTGTAATGCCGTAAAGTAGCACCAAAAGAAGTGATACGACTGTCACCAGCCACCGATACAGTACTCCCGTTATGTTTCACCGTCATCGTACGGAACTTATGACAATTAAACAACCTGCCATCCTTTCCCACCCTCTTCTGCACAAAGAACGCAGGACCTCCCGGCATCTTCACCTTCACCATAATGGCCACTATCAGCAGCACCGGCCAAAGAAAAAGTAGCCCAATAAAAGAAACTATTCTATCAAATAGAAATTTTAAAACCATTGTTTTTAAATATTAGTGTAGTGTGGAGAGTTTAGTGTTTAGAGTCAGTAGAAGGTTTATAGGAATTAAGTAGGCCATCTCAACAAAGTGAGCTTTATCTTTAACAGAGAAACGATTTATTCCCTCAGCTATATTTGAAGTTATAGAAACAGATGCACGTCTTAGTTGGTCACACATAGCGTAACGCTCTTCAGCCGGAAACTTCTTCAGAAGCTGGTAAGTACGCTTACCCAATTCTTTCCCCTTCTGATATGCAATCAACTTACGATACCCAAAAACCTCGTTTGCCATATCTCTACACTTTAAACTCTAAACTCTAAATTATCAAGACTGTCTCTAAACTCTACACCATCAACTCTAAACTTTCAAGATGCCCTCGGCATCGTGAGGCACAAACGGCCCCTCTTTACATTCAAAGAATACACTCCCCGCCTCCAGACATTCCACATTATGCGAAATATTTTATCTCAACCAAATTAGACCTGGTCCAAGGTTCGGACGCTTACATGTTTACGTTAGCTTTTTGGTTTATCTTTTCGTAAAAGGCAACTCCAGTATTCCCATCAAGCTACCCCACCCATAAGAAAGATGAAGGACAAAAAAAGTAGCTAACAGATAGAAGAAGTACAGATGCTTTTCAAGTGCTAGCTTTGCGCTTATAAATGATAAAAGCCCTGTGTATGCCATCAAAGAAGCAGCACTCACCAAAGCAAATGGCCACCATAACAATCCTAATAACAATGGCACAATGAGCGACAGCAAAAACAGCAATGGTATGAAATGCCTTATAGACAAAGACGAGAACATCTTAGTATAATATACCGTCAGGATGTTCCACTTACCGTTACCATAGTTATTCTTTGCCAATGCCTTCCATGACTCGCGAGCAAGATAGGTGCAATAGGTATCTGGAAGAATATAGATCTTACCACCACCACGGAGGATACGTTTATTCAGTTCAATATCCTGATTGCGTACTAATCTTACGTCATATTTCCCATACTTGTCAAAGACCTCTTTAGGCCAACATCCGAAAGGCACAGTTTCTGCCTCCTGTTCATGGTCAATTCCTGTTCGGAATGTGGAGTTTCCCACACCGAACTTGTTTCCAAGTACTTCACGAATTGCAAGCGTCTTAGGCGTTTTATTCAGGACGTCTGTCTTACAAACAGTACCCACATTGTCTGCATGAAGTCGTTTCAACCCATTAACCAGCACAGAAAAGTAATCCGGCTGGTACGAGGCATGAGCATCTAGACGCATGATGACATCTCCCTTAGCTGCATCTATACCCCTATTCATGGCATAAGGCACAATTTTATCCGGATTATCTATTAAACGAATAAATGGATATTGTGCGATATAGTCCGCAACTATACTCCTTGTATTGTCTTTACTCATACCATCTACCAGCAGAATCTCCAAGTCATCCTTTGGATAATCCTGCAACAGTAGTGAATCGAGGAACTGTGCTATATACTTCTCCTCGTTATATATCGGACATATTACTGATAACATAATCAATCTAAATTCAACTTTAATCTTTCTTTTCTAATATTCTACATGGCACACCTACTGCCGTCTTTCCGTCAGGTATCGATTTATTCACCAAGGTCATGGCTCCTACTATTGAGTTCTCACCGATTTCCAAATCATTTCGAGCAATGATGCTAGCCCTCATTCCAATGTAAGCCCCATCTTTAATGATAATATGATTATGACCTTGATTTCTTCCATGACCGGCAAAATATACACCATACGATATAGTCACATTATTCCCTATTTCCATAAGGTCATAACATACATCGTCCAGATAACAGTGCATACCAATAAAGACATTATTCCCAATTTTGTACCCGCACCACCTATAACAACTTACGCGAAGATTGGTAAATGGTATTGTAGGTATTAGTACAGCTGAAAACCATTTCCTTATCGGCTTGAATATTATTGTCCATATCGAATAATAGCAATAATATGGAGGTTCTGTTTTCTTAATTTTCATCCAAAGCCATGACAACACCGTATTCCTTTTATTCTCGATGTGCCAAACTCCATCTATATTTACTGGCCGTGGTCTTTTTCTCATATTAACAATCTTCTATAAAAAAAATCTTCGTTCCTAAAAAAGCAATTACGAATTAAGAGCATTAAGGAGATAATCAGAAGAATGTTTTACCAACTCATCCTTCTTAGTATTAACTTTATCGTAATCAATAGGTTTATTAACATCCTCCATTGTCATCGATGGTGTATATATCCTATCAGTAAGCCCCAATGCTTCCAATAGGCCAACCACTCGCTCATCTTTACCCTTATCTCCTGTAATGAAACAAACAAACTGCTTATTAAAAATAATTGCAAGAGCAAGGCAGTGAAAAGAAGCTGTGATTACAAGCTTAGAATCTCGAATATTGCCTAAGAACTCTTCAGGTGACATAGTATATTTAACTCTCACAGATGAACTAACAAAATCAGAGGGCTTAACATAACGAGTCAACTTATACAGTTTACTGCCGTTCAACTGATACTTTGTTGTTTTAAAGAAATCAGTTAATTGATTTTCCCTATTTGTGTAGCAAAACACGAAATCTTCTGTATTCTTCCTGTTTATACATTCACCCCATTTTTCTCCGTTAAGTAGAAAGACCGGGTCTAGAACATGTTTTGCATCCCTACCTGTAAGCTCTTTGATAAGCTCACATCCCAGTTTCTCACGGCTTGACAAATGTGCAAAACTACTCAGGCATTTCTTATACGCGTCCTTCATGTCATCTGGAACAGACGATATGCCAAAGCTCGATGAGTATGATATCTTTTTCTTATCGTTCTTCACAAACGATAGCAGGAAAGCGGTATCGTGGCCGTTGTTATGGGGATTCCATACTTGATCACTACCGACCACGTACTTATCATAGCTATCTGCTATCTCATTCAACTGTTGGGTACTGTAATAAGTCTTTGCTGTACAATGCAGCTTTGCATAAAAATGGGTAAACTTACCTTTACGCAAGCGCATGAAAGGGGAACCAACAAAGTATTTAAGAGCTGCTAACCATTGATGTTTCTTCATGCAACTGCGGATATGGAAATTCATATCATACGCACTTCTTCGCATCTCGTTCTGATAATCTATATATTCTGTCTCGAATCCTTGACTATCCAGATAATGTTGAAGAGCGTATGCTTGTAATGCTGCACCATAATTTGCGGCATTATGAAACGACAACAAAGCTATTTTCATTTGATTGTATTATATATTGATATGTATTTTCTACCAATGCTATTCCATTCAAAATCTTTATCAAGTTTCAGGGACTTCACATTTTGTGCAATCTGGGAGTAATTCTTTATCAGGCTCTCTATCTTTTCTGCAATGTCATTAACACTTCCCGCTTCTGCCGGATAGCCTACATAACCATCTGGGAAGTAGCCGTCAAACCCCTCTCCTTGTGCATATATAATCGGCAAATGCTGGCTTAACGCCTCTACATATACCAATCCGAAAGTTTCAGGTTTCGATACCATCACAAAGGCATTTGCCTGACGCATTTCAGCAATAATTTCCTCCGGCTTCTTGAATGTCTGTGTTTTAACCCAATCCTTTCCATCAGCCAGCGCATCCACCAAGTCCTCATACTCCTTGTCGTGAGGACGATTGGGCAAGCCCTTACCAATAGCATTTAACGTAATCTTATAGTCTTTTCCTCTAAGCAGTTCAATCGCTTGGATTGTTTCAACAAGTCCTTTACCCTTATAAAATGCAGCCACAAAAATCATATTCAGTTCTCCATCAAAGGACTTCTGCTCAGTGCTTTTGTTTTCAAGAAACACATTACTTACGCCATTGGGAATAACCATAACCTTTTCCAGAATTCCTTTTCTTGACGATTCTGGAACTCGCGAAGATATATAGACATCCTTATACTTAGGCGAAATGAACACTATCTTCGAAGCATTCTCCATAATCTTCGTGAAATATGAATGACGCCACTTTAGCTTGTAGTAAACAGTGTCCGTGTTCCTAACTGCAACAATGTATGGAATTCCATATCTCTTGCTTAGTTCGTATGCCACAGCTCCGTCAAGACACAATGTACCAGCATGAATCACATCAACCTTGCTCATGTCGAAAGTGCGCTCAACATCTTTCACTATTGCGTAAATTTTCAAACCATACAGATACTTATGATAGGGTTTCAAAAGAGTTGAATAATGTATTTTTGACCCTTCATTCTTGAAATCAATCATTTTGTTACCCACACGGTTATGATTACGGCTGTTCAGAGGGACATATACCCACTGCGTTACCTCCGCGTTTATATCTATTGCAGTATATAGATTGGTATATACTGACGTTCCCCCATAGCTGTTGGCTATATGCAATATTGTCATATTGTTGTTACTTGAATATTTTTACTTCTAGATTACACTTATGGAAGAAAGCACGATGCCATCGTTTTGCGACTTCTATCAATGCTATGACATCATCTGCTGTCCCGTTATTATCATTGCTAATCCAGTTATTTGTTTTCTTCGAGAAACAAGCCCCTCCGATGCGTTTGCCTCTTAGTAGCCGCATTATATATCTATTATTTCTATTAAAGACACTCCCACAACTAGGCTTGTTTCCTTCTTGATCCTTCTTTACTGTTTCAATTCGTTCTTTAATGTGAGCTTCTACGTCCTCTTTCGTGGTTCTTTTCATACGGAATGTTGCTGACAGAATCACTGCTTTCATCTGATGAAAAGGAGAACATCTATACGACCATTGATTATTATCCACGTTCATTCTCTTTATTGTCATATCTGTCAAATCCAGATATGTAACAGACTCCAGCCAATCGGAAATATGCTGATGATGAATTCTACCACGACCAGCATTCATATATACTATTCCCCCAACACTTGCAGGAAGAGAATATAGGTACTCAAAGCCTCCCAACGCATGGTCTTTACCAAAGTTTATTAACTGTTGGATACGTACGGAACAACCTGCTGAAACAGAACCATCGGTGTTAACGTTCAACTCCTTATTGAGTTCCATCAAGTTAACTATTGGTTTCTCAACCCTAGATGCAAAAATCACATTGCTGCCTCCTCCAAGAAAGTAACATTCGCCTTGTAGTTTATTTGCTATTTCCAATAGTTCTTCAATATTCTCAGGTGAATACAACACAGCCCCCACACTATGTGTTCGCATAGTACTATACTTGTACAAATCGATATCTGTTTCTTTTTTCATTCTTTTATGCTTTTAGCAACTGTTTTTTCACATATTTCTTTATCTCAGGCGAATATCTTTCTGAAATCAGATACAACAGCCAACATGCAAACAGAGTAGCAATGATTATAATTATAAACTGAATAATTCCTGATATGGTAAACTGGCACGAATCTTTCACCCACACAAATGCCACAATCCACAGGAAAACAATACGGTGAGACAGATAGAGTGTGTAACTGAACTTCGCCATGCCACCCAAACTCTTTTCAATCCACTTCGCAACACTTTTCTTGGGTTCAAACAGAATTACTTGTTGAATGAGAAGGCATACCATGAACGACATAATTAATTCTATCAGCGCCTTATTCGTGCCTTCAACAGCAAATTCTATCGACTTTGTATCTTTCGACAATTGCCAATACAGAATGGAAGCGAAAAGTCCGATGAGTGATAACAGTAGCACCCACTTATTTTTTTTCTTAGGCCGCGAAAGATAGGCAACAGCACCCATCATCCAAATTAGCAGATAATGCATCTTCAAACCCAAAACAAAAACCGATGTAGCCGCAACAAATACTATCAATCCCAGTATTATCTTCCAGTCCTTCTTTGCCATCAACAAAACTGCTAATGCACCAAGGATGATGTAAAACCACACCTCATAGCTCAAACTCCAGAACGGACTTACCAGACTCTTGCAACATATCCCTTGTAGGCTAAACATGTTTCCTATTGCCGTAGCCCAAGAATAAGGTGTTCCCGGTATAACTAAACTCGTTATATAGTAGAATAGGATAGCGGCCAGGAGGGGGGGGTAATTCTTGCAAACCTATCTATGGCATAACTACCCACATTCATGGAGCCGTTCTTGATGCGCTCAAATCCTCGTCCACCTACTAGGAAGCCGGAGAGCACAAAGAACACTATCACGGCCTCGTGCCCCATCCTGCAAAATAAGGTAAAGGCCATGCTAAAAATGTTATGCTGTCCTGCTGGCAAATCCCCAAATGCGGGAAAAAACGTATTTCGCGCATGGCTCAACAGCACCATAAATGCTGCTACGAAGCGCATTGTATCTAGCCAGTAATAATGGGACTTTTGCCTATTTTCAAACTCAGATTTCATTGTATTTTTATTCTTTTTTCTTGTACTCGATGTGGTAGTTATCAGAATATGGATTTATCAACAACCCATCAAGCCACTTTCCCAAAGATTGAAGTTGTTCGTCATTTTTCCCACCACCTCTGTTTGAAGTACTAAGTGAGGGGGCTTTGCTATTAATAGGTAAAGGTAAAAAATTCATCGCGCTGTGGACTGTTGGCGTCCCATTCATTCTAGCCATACAATTAAGCCAGATATCATCAGCCAATGGTGTCAACGTAAAGAACAAATCCTTCCGCAATGTCAATTCATGCAAAGCATTGGGGGGGTAGAGCACCCCTCCAACTCCAATTTGAATCTGATCTTTCGATGCAAATGGTTCTTGAGTCTTTGCCCATTTTTGATATGGTAATAGAAAGCCTTCTTCGCTAAATTGTATTTGACGGGTTATGTTTGCGATAACACAATTGGGATACATTTTGTTAGCTTCCAAAAGATATTTCAACATATCAGGATGATAATAAATATCGTCATCGCATGTTACGAAGGCCTTTTCAGGGAACTCCTGCATCACATAATAGTATTTCTTATGTGAGCGAATATCATTATCCACCATTCGAATCTCAAATAGAGAATCCTCTTCTCTCCAAAGACTATCAGGTATAGTTTCTTTTTTCGGGAACTGTTCCTTAGAAAGCCAAAGGATTATTTTCTCTGGCAATACGCTCTGATTTTTCAGACTCTTAACCACTAGCCATACATTATTAATGCGAGCAGGAAACGATGTGAACGAAATAATTACTCCGTTCTCTTTCTCCCCTCGTAGAACATTCACTTGTGCCAGATATTTTGGCAAAGCCAAGTTCGCAGCATACCTTACCAATTTCCGGAACGGTGTTAATACCCAATAAGGTATATACGGATAACTATGAAGTGCAGAATATACGCTTGTAAATAATGTTAATAAATTCATTGTTATTTTGTATCAATATTTTATCCAAAAACAATAAGCTGAATTATTCATGTTTGTCTAAAAGTATTACCCCATTGACAACAGATTTCCTTTAACCTTCTTTTTATTCATTTCCGTATAACAATAAATACCAACAAAAAGAAGAATATTCATAATGACACCGTAGTAGGTACTAAAGTCATAATAGAAAATATTCATAAAAAGAATTTGATAAGAAAAATACAAAAAGAAAAAAGTCACAAATGAGAACTGACCGCCCCTTCTTTTCGTTGATTTAATAAAGAATAAATAAATTATTGCAAAAAATAATACAACAAAAAATGCATAATAGCCAAAATCAAGTAAAAAGCTGCCAGGCATACCAGCAAAACGGTTTAAAGACTCATGGCTAAAGATATATTCATTTAAATGATCTGTAAGACGCTCTTTTTCTGGGAATAAATACCCAAAGCAATACCTCCCCCCAAGCATTTGTTTTTCGACATTAAGGTCTGAGAAAAAATAGGAAAAAAGAAATGGTTGATTACCACCATATTCGAAAAGGCTTGATTCCACTCCTCCCGTCCGCATACTAAATCGAAAAAAAGTCATTAAAACAAAGAAAAGAACAAAGGGCGAAAATAACAATAATGATTTTTTTATCAATCTTGCTCTATCCAATTTAGTCATGCTATTCCTAAAGAAAGTATAACAAAATAAGTAATTAGATATAAAAACTAACGTTGCTTCTCGTTCTCCCATAGTCATTTTTTGGACAGGGAGGCTTAAAGATGCCCAAAATAATAGTAATGCCATTTTTTTGCTGCCTCTCTGATAAAAATAAACGCAACAGAATGGCGAAAAATATTGTATATAATGAGCCCATCCTGCAAGAACTTTTATAATATTACCCTTAGAACTTGAAATTCTCTCCCCCTGATAATACATGCTCCTTATTTCCGACATATCAGTCAGCAGTATTTGTCTGTATTCATATAAATCAATAAGGGAATAATATAGTTCTATCAGTCCCCAAAAAATCAGAAACACCGATAAATATTGTACAAATTTATCTGGTATAGCAAAATGACGGCTATCGTATTTCCCTAGAATTAAAAAAGGCCAAAGAGAAACCAAAATACAGCATGTAAAATACAATATGGCAACCGTACTTACTGGATAATGATCTTTTACTACATAAAGTTCAAGCACGCTCAGAAATGCTGAAGCGGCATAAAATGAAAGCAACAGAAATGCAACTGTGCCCCTATTGTTTCTGTAGCTGTATAAAAGACAAACAAATACAAAGAAATATAAAACAATTATCATTTGGTCACGTATTGAATTAAGTAGTAAGGATTTAAAGCTTTCACTAAATTATAAACAACTTGGTTCAACTTTGTTCGTCTATTCCTCAAAACGTTAACTGTAAAATAATATAACAAACGAAAGGAATATTCATTCACCCAAAATTTAACGTCATACCATTTATACAATGGGTAGATCTTCTCTTTTCTGAATTTTAGATTACAATCTATAAAATTTGTTCTAAAAAAAGTCGTATGTGTCACATCTCGCGTTACAGAGGGCGTATCTTTTCTATATAAAACCGTTTCCTTATCTAAATAAAAAAGCCTATGATTACTTTTTAATACCTCAACGACAAATGGTGTATCTTCAAATAGCCAATAATCCTCATTAAACCCACCAACAGCTTCTACAAGACTTTTCCTATAGAATAATGACGGTGTAATATTTGCTGTCGTCTCAATATAAAGATAGAGTTGCTCCTTCGGGGTTTTACAGTAATAAAACCTATCTAAGAATTGTTTCTTTGGCAAGCACATCTTCCTTGATATAATACTATCTTCACATACAAAGGATGAGAATTTACTACAAGCGATATCGCACTCTGGCTTTGTAGAAACAAATGTCATAAAATCCTGGACACAATTAGGCAGCAATAAGTCATCGCCGGCAATTAATTTTATCCACTCACCTTTGCTTTTTGCGTATGCTCTATTGCAATTCGCTGGGGTTCCTGTATTAATTTCAGTCTTGACTAAATCTACAGATGCAAAATGTTCTTTATTTTCTTTCAACCAATCTTCACACAATGCAATTGTATCATCTTTCGACCCATCGTCTGATATTACTAACTGAATATTCTCATAGGTCTGCTTTTTCACAGATTCCAGTGTTTGTAAAACAGTTCTTGATGAATTGTATGTAATAACAATAACAGTTACTAAAGTTTTATCGCCTACCATATAATTTTACTTTTATTATACTAATAAAATTCATCCGATTATCCAATCCTTTTATAGAAAGATAACCTGAAATTAGAACAATTATAACTCCAAATACATATTTTAAAGAACCCTTAATAATAATAACAACAAGAACACAGGCTAATATTAGTAACAATTGCAGACACCATGACACAAACGATTCTTTTGTAAAAGAAAAGCCATATCTTTTTCTAGCTATCAAATAGACCTGCAAGAGATATATGAAATAGCCACAAGAGAAACCAATTCCCAAGCCTGTTAGTCCCTCATACCAATATCCTAGCATATTACACGAGAAAATAACAGTATTTCCTACCAGCTCATTTACTATAAAGACCTTTGATTCACCTTTTGCTACAAACTGAAAGGAGATTGCCCATGAAGCCAAACGAAACAACATTCCAGTAATAGCCCAAAAAATATAGTCATTTGCACCCAAAAAATCAGCTGAATATAATAGTTTTATGACATATGGCATAAACAGCAAGCATAATAACAATAAAGGGCCCATAATAAATGAAGCAATCTCAAGTTGTTGATTTACCATTGCCCTACATTTTATATTATCCTTATTAACACTAGCTAGCCGAGGATAATAGTCAGTACTCATTGCAGAAAAAATCATCCCCACATAAGAACTTATAATTGCAAAGCCCGCTGTAAAGAGGCCTACCTCATTCAATCCTCCCTGAGAGCGAATAAATGCACGCAGTGCATAGGATACAAGAACTGTCAATATGCTAGACAAGCTCATTGCAATTCCCAATTTTAACATTAGGGCACCTCCTTTAAAGGCTTCCTTAAGAGTTACATTAACATTGTCTAATGGAATTTTTTGAGAAAAATACCAAGTTAAAAGTAATGACGTAAGCGAATGTATGATAAGAGTAGGTATTATACCCTTGATCCCCCAAAAATACAATAATGGTACACTAACCAAAAGACCAACAGTAACACCAATTGCCGAAGCTTTAGCTAGATATTTCAGCCTTCTTGTACCTTGTATTACGACCTTCTGTCCTGCAGAAATTTGATCTAATAAAAGAATAACTGAAAGTATAACAAATGCAAGAATATGCTCATTATTACCAAAACTAAAATGACTCAGAATCGGAGACAAAAGAATAACTAAAATCATCCCCAACAATCCTGTAAACCATACAAGTTTTCGCAATACTGCAACTATAAAACCAATTTTTTTACTATTACCTTCACCATTAGCTTCGCTAACATCCCTAACAGCACTGGCTTCCAGCCCCATAGAAGCAAAACCTTTCACCAAATCAAGAGATGACTGATATAGTCCCTGTATGCCTACTCCTGCAGGGCCTAATAGTATTGCAACAAATTTTGACTTGATGATTCCAATTAGGATTTGATATAGCTTTACGCCTCCAAAGAGCGATGTCGCTTTGAAGATACTACGGTAACTGGATGTCTGGCTGGTTGCCGTTTGCTCCGTCTGTATGTCTTTTACTTCTTCAGACACGATTCTTCTACTTGAATTCGTTGATTAATCGAACCACTTCTGCCACTTCCTCCATTTTGATGCAAGGACCAATAGGCAGACTCAATTCTTCATCAGCAAGTCTCTCGGTTATAGGAAGGCTCAACTGAGGGGTATTCCACGCTTCCTTGGCATAGCATTCCTGCTTGTGCGGAGCAATAGGATAATGGCATACCGTTCCCACACCATTCTGTTCCAGATAGTCGTACAGGGCATCGCGCTTGCCACCGCCTACCAGAATCGGGAACAGATGATAAGCATTCTGTTCGTCAGGCAGCAGGTCGGGCAAAGTCACTAAAGGATTGTTCAGATGTTCATAGTAGTAATGAGCAACCTCTTTACGGTGCTGATTATCCTCTACCAGATACTTCAACTTCACATCCAGCACGGCAGCCTGAATCTCATCCAAACGACTGTTGCGTCCGGCATACTTGAACACATACTTCTTCTGAGAGCCATAGTTAGCCAAAGCGCGAACCGCAGCAGCCAGTTCCGGGTCATTGGTGGTTACAGCACCACCATCACCCAAAG
>ODAI010950789.1_pt1 | contig 13597 bp, 9 predicted proteins | sample 1539321 | NCBI WGS metagenome assembly ODAI01 (sample SAMN02144231, study PRJEB22623) | gut metagenome | biome: sheep rumen | host: Ovis aries | place: New Zealand
ATCCGCTCGGGGAACGATGTCCCGATTGTGTGGGGAAATGTACTCTCGGATGTGCGGGCCCTGATGATCGACGGGCGGTATTATATCCCGTTCAGGGATGTCCGCACGAACCTCAACAGCCGCTTCTATTACGGCTATCTGGATGCAAATGATACCGTCGGCGCGGTGATGTACTGCCTGCCGACGCAGCGTGTCCAGACCATTGTCGGGAGCACGGCCATCCAGACGGGCGCGAACTCCGAGGAGGCGGGCTACATTCCTGCGATGAGAGTGGGCGAGCAGCTTTACCTGGCTCTTGATTTTGTAAAACGCTACACGAACTTTACCTACGAGGTGTTCCAGGAACCCGCGCGCATCCAGATTGTCTCGTCCTTCGGGACACAGACCGTGGCCGATGTGACAAAAGACACGCAGGTCCGTGTTTCGGGCGGGATTAAGAGCGAGATCCTCACCGAGGCTGAAAAGGGACACCGGGTCGTTATTCTCGAGCAGATGGAGAGCTGGTCCAAGGTCAGGACGGACAATGCCTTCATCGGCTATATCGAGAATAAGCGGCTCTCCGATCCGGAGACAATCCAGGAGAGCGCTCCCGCAGGCTTTGAAGCCCCGCAGTATACATCGAAGTCACTGGGGACGAAGGTCAACCTGGCCTTCCACAACCTCGGCGCGGCGGGAGGCAACTCCACCGTCTACAGCTATATGGCGCCCACAAAGGGCGTAAACGTAGTGGCGCCGACATGGTTCTGGGTTTCCTCTTCCTTCGGCGATATCACGAGCTTTGCCCAGCAGGACTATGTCGACTGGGTGCACAGCCAGGGCAAACAGGTCTGGGCCGTTGTAGACAACATTAATTCAAAGACCAGGATCGACGGCCTCGGGAAGCTCCCCGGCGACGATACGGGAGAATTTCTTGATACCCTCGCGACAAGAACGAACCTGATCAACCAGCTGATCGGCCAGGCAACGACCTACGGGATCGACGGGATCAATGTCGACTTTGAGCAGCTGACGGAGAACCACGGCCAGGGATACATCGAGTTTATCCGGGAGCTGTCCATCGCGTGCAGGAACAATAACCTGTTCCTTTCCGTCGACAACTATCCGCCTTACGAGTACAACCGTTTCTACGATCTCAGGGAGCAGGGAGTCTTCTGCGACTACGTGATCATCATGGGATACGATGAGCATTATGTCGGATCCGATGAGGCGGGAAGCGTTGCTTCGATCGGATATGTGGCGGACGGAATCCACAACGCTCAGACGATGGTTCCTTCCACCAAGCTTGTCAACGCCGTTCCCTTCTACTCAAGGATTTGGAAGACGACAGGGACCCAGGTCACCTCGGAAGCCCACGGAATGCAGGATATCCGGGACTATATCGCTGCGCACAACATGTCTGTGACATGGAGCGCGGAGGCGGGACAGAATTATGCCGAGGTAAGAGAGGGCGACACCCTGATCCAGATCTGGGTTGAGGATGCGCAGTCCATCGCGCAGAAGATTGATGTGATGCGCACCGCGAATATCGCGGGTATCGCGGAGTGGCGCCTTGATTTTGAAACGCCGGATGTCTGGGATGTGATTGCTGCCTATTCGGCGGAGTAATACCGGCCCCTGTGAAGAGAGGGCAGTGAGTGCCCTGCCCGGAAAAGAAGGGCAGGTGCGGGATTTACGATAAGATGCAGACAGAGTATGTAGTAATGACGGAGGATTCGATCGATAACGACGCGATCCTCCGGGCGGGCAGGATCCTGAAGGAAGGCGGCCTTGTCGCTTTCCCGACGGAGACGGTTTACGGCCTGGGAGGCGATGCGTTAAATCCGTCCTCCTCCGAGAAAATTTATGCGGCAAAAGGCAGGCCGTCCGACAATCCGCTGATTGTCCATGTATGTGACGCGGATGCCATTCCGCCCATAATCGGCGGGGAGCTGTCCGGCTGTGCAGGTGAGTGGAGAAAGCTTGCCGATGCCTTCTGGCCGGGACCTCTGACGATGATTTTCCCGAAAAGCACGAAGGTTCCGTATGCGACTACGGGCGGGCTGGATACGGTGGCGATCCGCTTCCCGTCCAATAAGATCGCGGCAGCCCTGATCGGTGCTGCGGGAGGATACGTCGCGGCGCCGTCCGCAAACCGTTCGGGAAGGCCTTCGCCGACGAGTGCAAAATACTGCCGGGAGGATCTGGACGGAAGGGTCGACATGATTATTGACGGCGGGCCCGTCGGAATCGGACTTGAGTCGACGATCATCGACCTGACAGGGGATGAGCCCATAATCTTAAGGCCCGGTTACGTCACAAGAGACATGCTGCGGGAGGTCCTCGGCAGGGTTGAGGTGGACAGGGCGATTATTTCGGATGATTCCTCGGTGAAGCCGAAGGCGCCCGGAATGAAGTACAGACATTACGCGCCGAAGGGAGACCTGACCGTTGTGAACTGGAGAGGCCCCCTTACCGTACAGTATATCCGGAAAAAGCTTGAGGAGGCAGCGCTTTCCGGAAGGCGCACAGGCGTTATCTGTACGGACGAAACCGCCGGAGAATACCGCGCGGATCTTGTAAGGAGCGCCGGGGCGCGCGGGGATTACAAGGAGAACGCAAGAAGGCTCTTCGATATCTTAAGGAGCTTCGACGACGAAGGGATTGAAGTGATCTGGTCCGAATCATTTTCAGAGGAGGGCCTCGGTGAAGCGCTGATGAACCGGCTGAAAAAAGCTGCCGGCCAGAAGGTTGTGGAACCGACACTTTAAATGCTATCATTAATAAGATAGACAACTAATCAGTATCAGGCACAAAGGGGGAAATTATATGTCAAAAGTAGTTATAATGGATCATCCGCTCATTCAACACAAGATCGGCTTTATCAGAAGAAGAACCACGGGAACCAAATCCTTCCGCGAAACGATCGGCGAGATCGCAATGCTCCTTTGCTATGAAGCAACTCGTGACCTGGAACTTGAAGACGTCGAAATCGACACACCGGTTGCGCACACGACGGCAAAGCAGCTCAAGGGCAAAAAGCTTGCGGTTGTTCCGATTCTTCGCGCGGGCCTGGGTATGGTCGACGGCATGCTCCGTATGATTCCGGCAGCCAAGGTCGGACATATCGGTCTGTACAGGGATCCTGCCACGCTCCAGCCGGTAGAGTATTACTGCAAGCTTCCGCCGGACTGCGAAGACAGAGAGGTCTTCGTCGTTGATCCCATGCTGGCAACCGGCGGATCTTCCGCTGCTGCTGTCCAGATGCTCAAGGACCACGGATGCAGGAAGATTCACTTCCTGTGCATCATTGCGGCTCCCGAAGGAATCAAGCTCTTTACCGAGCAGCACCCGGATGTCGACCTTTATGTCGGCGCTCTTGACGACCATCTCAACGAGCACGGCTATATCGTACCGGGCCTCGGCGATGCGGGCGACAGGATTTTCGGAACCAAGTAAACGGCATTTCGAGAGGAAGCGGGGCAATGAAGAGACAGGACTATATCACCTGGGATGAGTATTTTATGGGGGTAGCGCAGCTTTCGGGCATGCGCTCCAAGGACCCCAGCACGCAGGTAGGATCCTGTATCGTCAGCAAAGACCACAAGATCCTGTCGATGGGCTACAACGGACTGCCCAGGGGGTGCGATGATGACTCGTTCCCCTGGGACAGAGAGGGGACGCCTCTGATGACGAAGTATCCCTTCGTCACCCACAGCGAACTGAACGCAATCCTGAATTACAGGGGCGGAAGCCTCGAGGGCTCGACGCTGTACGTATCGCTGTTTCCCTGCAATGAGTGCGCGAAGGCGATCATCCAGGCGGGAATTACCACGGTTGTTTATGACAGTGACAAATACGCTGATTCCGATTCGACCATAGCGAGCAAACGGATGCTGAATGCTGCGGGAGTGCGTTATTATCAGTATCAGCCGAGCGGCAGGAAAATTGAGCTGACTGTGTAAAGTTTACCGCTATCATTGAGAAAGATATTTTGCCAGGATAACTTAAAAATGAGCGGTGCCGCCTTCTGCGGGCGGCGCCGCAGCTGTGCAATGCGGAGGGGATTTTTCTTCTCCGCACTGCTTGCTGTTATGCTGTTTGTTTTTGCTCTGTGCGGGACGCCGCTTTCGGTATCGGCAGACTCCAGGGATACAGAAAAAAGGCTTGAGGAGGCAAAGGACCGTCTGGGCCAGACGCAGCAGGCGATCGGCGACAACCAGGAGACGATTTCCTCCCTGACAGATACAAGGAGTGAGCTGCAGACTCATCTCGACGGCCTTAACAGCGAGCTGCTCTCCATCGGCGAGAGGTTAAATGAACTCGATGAAATGATAAGGGCCAAGGAGGCGGAAATCGAGGAGACACAAAGGCAGCTCGATGAGGCGGAGCGCATCCAGAATGAGCAGTACGCGGCGATGAAGAGGCGTGTCCGTTTTCTTTACGAAAAGGGAGACAGATACTATTTTGAGGTTCTTGCCCGGTCGCAGAATTTCTCGGATATTCTAAACAGGGCGGAATATATCGAGAGGGTATCGGCCTATGACCGTAAGATGCTGGATACCTACATCAAAAACAAGGAAACCATTGCCGCCGAAAAGAAGCTTCTTGAAGAAGAGAGGACACAGCTGGGCGAATTAAAGCAGGAGCAGATTGCCGAGCAGAGCCGTGTAAACGGCCTTGTCAGCAGTACGAAGGGCAGCATTTCTTCATACAGCGGCCAGATCGCGGGAGCGGAAGAAGTGGCGCGCCAGCTCAGGGAGCAGTACGACCAGCAGAATGATGAGATTTCAAACCTGGAAAAGCAGCTGGCCGAGGAGAGGCGTCTCGAAGCGCTCTCACGCGCATCGGTCTGGCGCAGCATCGGCGATGTGACATTCGCCGAGGGTGACCGGTACCTGCTGGCAAACCTGATCTACTGCGAGGCGGGCGGAGAGCCCTATGCGGGGCAGCTGGCGGTTGGCGCGGTTGTTATGAACAGGGTGCTGTCCGGCGCTTTTCCGGATACGGTATCCGGCGTTATCTACCAGTCCTGGCAGTTTGAGCCGGCCATGACCGGAAGACTGGCCCTTGCGCTTGCGCGGGACGACGCCACGGAGTCCTGCTACCGCGCGGCGGACGAGGCGATGCTGGGAATGACGAATGTCGAAGACTGTATCTTCTTCAGGACCCCGATTCCGCAGGTTACGCCGAGATTTGTCATCGGCGGGCATATTTTCTATTGATCAGGCAAAATGCGTCGAACATTATGGCGGGTCGTTTATGCGATCCTTGTTTTTGTTATAACAGTGATTCTCACGGAGGCATTCACGGGCATCAGCGGCAGGGAAATCACCACCGCCATGCCCCGGCCGGCGCTCCCTGTCATTACCATGGACCTAGGTGCGGGTGAGGTCAACGAGCTGAAGGGCGTCAGCGCACGGCAGCCTGTCAGGCTGAAGCCCTCCTGCATCACGCCGCTCCACAGCGACAGGAAAACCGGCTTTACGGTCACGCTGTATGACGCGAAGGTGGAGGGGCTTTCCTACGAAATCAGGGATCCGCAGGAGGATAACCTGATCGAGGCATCCACGGTTGATATTTATACGCAAAGCGACGGCATCCTGCATGCCGACATCACGCCTGGCAATCTGATTGAGCCCGGCAGAACCTATACACTTCTTATCACTCTTTCGGTGAAGGGCCGCGGGGATATCTGCTACAGCTCGGACATCTATGTATGCGGGAGCGAAGCGGAATATGAGGAGGCCATCGCGGCGAAGGACTTCGCGAGGCTCTTTCATGAGGAGGCCCTGCACGGAGCCGAGTTCCTGGATCTCACCCTTTTTCTCGAACCGGACGGCATCACCCTGGACAATGATTTTTCACAGGTAAATATTCATAACTCCGCGGGGCAGGTAACCTACGGAGAGCTTATGCCCGTTGAGCTTACGGACAGCGCGTTTCTTCTTACAGATGTCTCGAACGGAGATTATACTCTTTCAAACTCCTATCTGATCCAGACGCAGATCGATGACAGAAAGCGGGTGTTCGAATGCAGGGAGAACTTTGTCCTGCGAAACGGGCCCGAGCGGTTCTTCCTCATTGATTACGAGCGCACAATGCAGGAAATCCTGAATCCGGCGGATAAGGAATCCTATGATGTTTCCTCAGTGCTGCTCGGCGTCGGTGCACCGGACAGGATCAGGGCCGATGAAAACGGCAGGAAGATTGCCTTCGTACAGGGCGGCAGGCTTTATGAGTGGAACCAGGAGGAGGGTGAGCTGGTCTATGTCTACGGGTTTGATGAACCCGGCAGTACGGACATGAGAGCCCTCCGCAGCGACCACAATATCCGGATCCTGCGGGTATCGGAGGACGGCGGTATCGTATTTCTTGTCAGCGGATATATGAACGCCGGCAGCAGGGAAGGTCTGGAAGGCCTGGACTGCATGGTATACCACAGCGGTGCCCATACGGTGGAGGAGCTGTTCTTTATCCCTTCCTCCCTGGACTCCCGCCAGCTTTCGGATGAGGTTCTTGACAGTGCCTATCTGAATGATGAAGACAGGCTCCACATTTCCTACGGCGGCACATTGTATGAAATCCAGATCAATACAGGAACCGTGCAGATCATAGAGACCATGACCGGCGGCGCCAGTGCGGTGCTCTCGGACGGCGGAAGGATGGCTGCGTGGGACGAGGTAAAAGACGGAGCCACAACCGGCAGCATCGTCCTTACCGATTTCTCTGACTCCTCAAGGAAGATCATCGAGGCAAAAAGCGGTGAAAAACTGGTTCCGATGGGCTTTATCGGAGAGGATCTTGTATATGGCAGCGTCCTGACACGGGAGCTTTCTGCCGGGCAGAATCAGGAAGCGCTGCGTGGTACCGGCGATGATGCCGGCGATGAGCCCGGGCCTTCGAACCCGCAGGATAAGGCCGGCGCGGACAGTAAGACGCAGCAGGGCGCGGATCAGGACTCCGATCAGGATACCGGCTATATGATCAGCACGGTCTGGATTGTTGACAAAAACCTTGAGGTGCTCTCAAGGTATGAGAAGGAAGATATCAGGATCAGCGGCTTTGAATTCAATGGCAGCCAGCTGACTCTGCACCGGGTGGCAAGAAAGGACGCTCCGGCGGAAGGCGCGTCTTCGGAGGGCGCTGCTTCAGAGGAAGGTACACCTTCAGAGGGGAACGATCCTTCCGAAAACGGCAATTCCACGGAGGAGAAGCCCTCAGGGGAAGGCAGCGGGCAGGATGCGGCGGCATCCGGCGGGAGCGCGGATGCGCAGCAGGAACTATGGGAGCCCTGTGAGGACGACCAGATCCTTGCTTCAAGCCAGGTCGCCACAGCAGACGGTGCACAGGCAGGACTCCTTACGACAAGAAACGACGGAGCCCACAAAAGAATCTCTGTCCTTACGGCGTACGGCCTGGATCCTGCGGGTGTCAGATATGTCCGGCCGAAGCTGATTACGGGTACAGAAGAGAGAATAATACAGCTGTATTAAGAGACACTGGGATACGTCCGTCGGCGCTGGGAAATGCCATGCGAACGTTCCGGCAGGGTGCGATGGAGGCGCGAGCATAGCGCCGCCGGTGAAGAATTGTCTGAAGCGCACTTTGCAAAATCTCTTTTTGACCAAACAGATTTAAAACAAAGTGCGCAAGTTTTCGAAGCCGGCGGCGAATAGGCGGCGCAGCGCCGCCGAGCACCCCGGGTGAGCAGGCATCCCCTGCGCTGATGGACGGACAGGGATATCAGTTTACGATTTTCTGTCCGCCGTCGTTGTATTTCTGGACGATGGCGCGGATTCTTGCGTAGGGGTCAAGCAGGTCGCTGATCGAGCTGTCGTGATTGAGCGTATCGATGATGTACGCGATGTACTTGCTCATGTTGCAGTTGATGTACCATTCGCGCTGGAGAAGCTCCGGCGTCTGGTAGATCAGGTTGGTTGTAAGGACGCGGTCGATCATGCCGCTTTCGTAGGCCTGGTCGAACATATCGAGTCCTGCGGTGAACAGGCCGAAGGTCGCGCATACGAATACGCGGCCGGCGCCGCGCTGTTTGAGGCCGCGGGCAACCTCAAGGACACTTTCTCCCGAGGAGATCATGTCGTCAAGGATAATCATATCCTTGCCTTCCACGCTCGATCCCAGGAATTCGTGTGCCAGGATCGGGTTCTTTCCGTTGACGACCTGTGTATAATCCCTGCGTTTGTAGAACATGCCCATATCAAGGCCGAGAACGTTGGCGATATACACGGCGCGCTTCATGCCGCCCTCATCGGGGCTGATGACCATCATGTGGTCGCTGTCCAGGTGGAGTCCTTCAACGTGTGTCAGGATTCCCTTGATGAACTGATAGGCGGGCTGGACGGTGTCGAATCCGGACAGCGGGATCGCGTTCTGGACGCGGGGGTCGTGTGCGTCAAATGTGATGATGTTGTCTACGCCCATCCGCACGAGCTCCTGCAGCGCGATGGCGCAGTCGAGGGATTCCCTCATGCTTCTTTTGTGCTGGCGGCCCTCATAGAGGTAGGGCATGATTACGGTCATGCGCCTTGCTTTTCCGCCGACAGCGGCGATAGCTCTTTTCAGGTTCTGGAAATGATCGTCCGGGGACATATGGTTCTGTCCTCCGAACATGCGGTAGGTCTCATTGTAGTTGACAACGTCGACAAGAAAATACAGATCCATTCCGCGAACGGACTGCTTCATGACGCCTTTGCCTTCACCCGTGCCGAATCTCGGAAGGTCGCAGTCGACGATGTAGGTGGGCCTCCGATAGCCTTCAAAGCCCAGGCTGTTGTGGTGCTCACTTTCGCGCTCTGCGCGCCAGCGTGTCAGATAATAGTCGATTTCTTCCGCCATTTCTGAACAGCCTTTCAGAGGCACAAGAGCAAGAGATCCTACAGGAATACTCTCTAAATTGCGTTTATCATGCCGTCTTAATGGTTCCATGGATTCCTGTTCCTCACTTTCTTCAGGACACGGATATCCGGTCCTGTCAGTTTACACATTGTATAGCTGCTGATGATCCTCGAATGCACCCGCTCGGAGTAGCGCTGCTGCAGCTCTTCCAGGGACAGATTTGAGGAAATAATGGTTGAGCGGCCGAGAATATGCCGTTCATTAATACAGGTGAATAGCTGCGAGCTGACGAGTGAGCTCATCATTTCTGTTCCCAGATCGTCGATTACAAGCAGATCGCAGTCATAGAGATCTCCTGTGAACTGGCGGTAGTCGTCCCTGTTTTTATAGTCAAACAGGTACGATGAGATCGTTTCGAATAATCCGGAAGCGCTGAAATAAAGCACACTGTGACCTGTTCGGAGCACTTCCTGCGCGGTTGAAATGGAGAGAAAGGATTTTCCTGTTCCGACTGTACCATAGAAGTACAGGTTTTCATAGCCGGAATCGAAATTGTTTATGAAGGATCTGCAGTTCAGTACAGCTTTCCTGAATCTGGAGAGGTCCTCTCCCTCGTACCAGGATTCCGAGAGAGAATCGAAATTGTTGTCCCTGACCAGTTCCTTCAGATGTGACTGGTCATAGAGTATCCTGATCTGCGCGGCCTTGAGGCAGTGGCATTTCTGCCCGTCGATGTATCCGGTATCCCTGCAGTCAGGGCAGGTGTAGATAGGATCGAGATAATCCTCCGGGAGGGATACACTTCTTAAAAGCTCGCGCTTTCTGCGGGAAACCGAGGCAATCCTGGCGGCGAAGCTGCCTTCCGAATCCGGCCTTTCAGCCCCCGAAGCGGTGCTGCCTGTCCCGTCTTCCGCCGCGCTGCCTGTGCCCGCGCCCGCGAGCTGTTTCTTCAGCTCCTGCCCGCCAAGCGTATAGATTTCCTCATCGAGGCTGCGAAAATCGGGAATTTTCGCATAAACATAATCACGCCGCCGTGAAAGCTCGCGGCGGTGCTGATCCCTTGTATAGGCGTATGACTGCATCAATGAGTCGTATTGTTGTCTGGTTAAAGCCATAAATCTTAATTATCCAGAAGTAACTGTTCCAGCGAGCTGTCATAAGCTCTCTGCATGGAAAATGCGGTGCCCTGTGCGGATTTTGACTTTGCACGGGATTTCTTTCTGCCGCTGCCGAGCGCCTTCAGAAGATCGGGATAAGTGTGCACGCCCGACTCGGTGAGGTTCATGGCAGTCTTCTCGATGTAACGCAGATCTCTTTTACCCTTCTCGACGCAATATTGTACCAGATAATCAATCATTTCGAAAGAAAAATGAAGATCATCCGAAATATAGTAAACAATGCGCATCTCATCGGCGCTCAGAGGCTTTCCGATGTACTGTTCGACAATGTACAGAAGGGCTTCCCTGTCGCTCACGGCACTGTCAGAAGCCTGCGCGGCACTCTGCACGGCACCCTGCGCGGCGGCGGGCATGGCTGCCGCCTTTGCGGCGGGGTGCACGGCGGGAAGAGCCTCAGGGACAGTCCTGATCTCATCCTGGTGCTCGACGCGGATCAGAGAATCGCAGCTGCACAGATGGATGCTGACGGGATTATTATTGCTGTCGCACTGCAGCTTTAACAGGCCCTTTTTCTCCCAGTATCTGAGAGAACGAAGGACTTCCTTTTCCGTGTGGTTGAAGCGGTCGGCCATATCAGCGATGCTGGTAGGGCGCCCGGCACCCATCATGCGCACCAGATAAAGATAGATCTTGAGCTGCGCATCATTGGCATCCCGCATAAAGTCGTCTATAAAGCGATTGGATATAAGGGTGGCATCCGCATCGCTGTCGTTATATATGGCAAAAACACTCATGGTATCTCCCGGTAATTGTTTGGAACATCCCGGATTTTAACACAACCGCCGTACCATAAAAATGGTAAAACCTAACAGAAAAAATGAGGCGGATCCGGAACCCGCCCCGTAATGAACAAAATGTGGATAATGTGGAAATGTGCAGGAGATGCCGTAAGGCGCTCCCGGAGCGGGGCAGATATCCACAGGGCGCGCAGCCCCGGAATGTGGAGTATGTGCACAGCTTTCGGGGGAAATCAGCGTCCCGAAAGAAGATCATCCGCAATATCAACGACATTTCCGGCGCCCATGGTTATCAACACATCACCTTTTCGGCAATTTTCAAGAACATATTTTTTGATGTCCTCAAAGCTGCCGGGAGCGATGGCGTTGCCGCCGCACTCATTGATTTTGTCCGCAAGGACCTTTGCGCTCATGCCGAGCGTGTCCGTCTCCCTGGCGGGATAGATCTCAGCCACAATTACCTGGTCCGCCGCAGAAAGCGCCCTGCCGAAATCATCCAGGAGGGCTTTGGTGCGGGTGTAGGTATGGGACTGGAAGATGCAGCGGATCGCTTCGTGGGGCATGTTGGCAGCCGCTGCGAGGGTCGCCGCGATCTCGGTCGGATGATGCGCGTAGTCGTCGATAATCTTAACTCCGTTTAAGGTTCCTTTGTATTCGAAGCGGCGCACCGTGCCCGTAAACCCTTCAAGGGCCGATGCGGCCTTATCGGGGGAGATGCCCAGGACACTTGCTGCCGCAAGCGCCGCCAGGGAGTTGTAGACATTGTGGCTTCCCGGGACACCGAGCTTTATCCGGAGCCCGTCCCACGCGCCGTCGCATTTTGCCCGCAGCGTGTAGGAAGCGTGCGCATTGTCGTCATAAGAGATGTCCTCCGGGCGGTAATCGCTGGAGGGATCGCTTCCGAAACGGATCACCCTGCAGGAGAGCGAATCCGTAATCTCCTCCGGATCCGGGATCGCGTCGCTTATAATAAGACACCCGTCCTCCGGAATCAGGCCGGCAAAGCGCTTAAAGGAATGGCGGATATCCGCCAGGTCCTTAAAGAAATCCAGATGGTCGGCGTCGATATTGAGGATGATTCCGATCCCGGGAAACATGTCCAGGAAGCTGTTGGTGTACTCGCACGCCTCGGCGACAAAATAGTCCGAGCCTCCGACACGCACATTCCCCCCGATGGACGGCAGGACGCCTCCGATCGAAAGAGTGGGATCGGTGTCCGCGCCGATCAGGATTTCGGAGAGCATCGATGTCGTGGTTGTTTTGCCGTGCGTTCCGCTGACAGCGACGGGGAGATGATAGCCCTTCATGATCTGCCCCAGAAGCTGCGCCCTGGTAAGGCTGGGGATACCGAGCTCCGCTGTCCTGATGTATTCCGGGTTGTCCGGATGGATTGCGGCTGTGAAAACAACGAGGTCAATGTCCGGCGTAATATTCTCTGCCTTCTGGCCGATGATGACGCGGGCGCCTTCTCCCTGAAGCATCTCGGTAAGAGCCGAGGCGGTCCTGTCAGAACCGGAAACCTTAAAGCCCCTCGACATGAGAATTTTTGCAAGTCCGCTCATCGAGATGCCCCCGATGCCGGAGAAGAATACGTGGACAGGATTTGAAAAATCTATCTGATACATGGTCTGCTCCTTAAAAAAGTGTGCCTATAGTATAGTATTTCCTTTGAAAAATTCCTATGGTATAATTTATAACACACTGCGCCTGTTTATATCGACGCATTTATTTTTATCCATATTATAGTTAAACAGGGTGTTGCAGAAAACTATGGTGCAGAGGAGACAAGCAATGATCAAGAACGAAATGATCGCCATGCTGCTGGCTGGTGGCCAGGGTAGTCGCCTCGGAATACTGACTTCGAAAATGGCTAAGCCGGCAGTTCCCTTCGGCGGAAAGTACAGAATCATTGATTTTCCGCTGAGCAACTGTATTAATTCCGGCGTCGATACGGTTGGTGTACTGACACAGTACATGCCGCTGAAACTGAATACCCATATAGGAATCGGTATCCCGTGGGATCTGGATAAGCTATCCGGAGGCGTATCGGTTTTGCCCCCCTATGAGAAGATCGAGGGGACAGAATGGTATACGGGAACGGCTAACGCGATTTACCAGAACATGAGTTACATGGAGAGCTTCAATCCTGACTATGTTCTTATTCTTTCGGGTGACCATATTTACAAAATGGACTATGAGTCCATGCTCGATTTTCACAAAAGCAACAACGCGGATGTCACGATTGCCGTCATGCCGGTGCCCATGGAAGAGGCAAAGCGTTTCGGCATCATGATCACGGATGAGAACAAACAGATTGTGGACTTTGAGGAAAAGCCCGCGAATCCCCGCAGCAACCTTGCGTCCATGGGAATCTACATTTTCTCGTGGAAGGCCCTGAAGGAGGCGCTGGTTGCAAACGCCCGGCAGTCCGGCCTTGACTTCGGAAAGCATGTCATTCCGTACTGCAAGGAAAAAGGGGAGAGACTGTTCGCCTACGAGTTCAACGGCTACTGGAAGGATGTCGGAACCCTGACCTCCTACTGGGAAGCGAACATGGAACTGATCGACATCGTTCCGGAATTTAATCTTTACGAAGAGTACTGGAAGATATACACTAACGTAGCTTCACTTCCTCCGCAGTATTACGGCATGAATTCGCATGTCGAGAGATCCATCGTCGGTGAGGGGAGTGAAATATACGGGCGCGTCTACAATTCCGTAATCGGCAGCGATGTAGTGATCGGTGAGAATACCGTGGTGTGCGATTCGATTATCATGAATGTCGCGAAGATCGGCGGCGGCGGTGATATTTTAAAGACCATATCTACGATACGGATACGGATGGGA
>ODAI011271228.1_pt1 | contig 13597 bp, 13 predicted proteins | sample 1539321 | NCBI WGS metagenome assembly ODAI01 (sample SAMN02144231, study PRJEB22623) | gut metagenome | biome: sheep rumen | host: Ovis aries | place: New Zealand
GCCATTCACTTTCGCTTATGTCTTTATAATAGGTAGAAAAGCGTCCCATTAGGGCAATGTTTGCAGATTTGGAGGAGCCAGCCTTGAGGGCAAGGTCAAGGGCATCCATTGCGTCTACGTTTGCACCTGCGATTCCAGCTATATTCCTTGGCCAAAAACGCTACATGAATCTTTGAATCAAATCCATAACCGTCTCTTTTGCATTCTGACGCTCTGCATCGCTTGACGGGAAAAGGATAGACGGACTTATATGCATTGCGTTACACAACTTTAGTATTGTTGTCAGAGTTGGGGCCCGTTTCCCATTTTCTATATAAGTAATCATGTTTTGGGAAACTCCAGACTCAAAGGAAAGATCCATCTGCGAAAGATTGGCCTTTTCTCTTTCCTGGCGAAGCCTCTTATAGACAAAAAACTCTTGTTCTTCAACCGTCATAACAACATTTTTTAATAAATATCGTATAAAAACAAATAAATTTAGTATTGATTTAAAGAAATATAGTATGTAAAATGTATACAGCATGAAACAAAATTATGCCATACTCTGTGGTTCAGCCCCGAAGGGTTTTATACAGAAAAAAATTAATGCCATGTATGACTACCTCACAAAAAAGACCGGTAACAATTACCGTCCGGAAAATATAGTCATGTTTCCCAACGGAATAAACGAACTATTTTTGGAAGGAGTGATAGACGAAGCCTTTAACAACGCAACAGGAGTTTTTCTTTACCTGTGTGTCCAGAAAAAATCAGACTTAAATGCAGAGCTTTCTGACAGTGCCATTCCAGGAATTGAGGTTGTAAAACTCGGAAAAGAAGAAATAAGAAAAGAGGTCATTTGCTACTACCAAGATGACTTTGCAAAAAAAATCGATATACAAATGCATGTGGAATATGCAGTTGACGGAGAGTTGATCAACGAAAAAGATTTGGGGTTTGAGTATGTAACCAGGGAAGAAGGATAATGGCTAGCAATAAACTTAGTGCAAGCGTAGTTCTTTTTAATACTCCCCGTTCACAGATAGAAAGACTTTTAAAATCTATATTTAGCAACAAATGCGTTGGAACACTTTATATAATTGACAATTCTCCAAATGATAAGTGGCGCATTCTGGAAACCGAATACAAAGAAAGGTCCATAACAGCAGGAACAAAAATTCGCTATATCCACAACGAAAACTTAGGGTACGGTGCAAGTCACAATCTCGCAATAAAAGAAGCTCTTGAAAAAAAAGACTTGTACCACATAGTCTTAAATCCAGATGTGTACTTTGAAGATAATGTCTTGAAAGAACTTTTTCAGTTCATGGAAAAAAATACCGACGTTGCATACATACTCCCACGTGTTGAATATCCTAACGGAGAATTACAGTATTTGTGCAAGCTTCTCCCCTCTCCTTCCGACTTGATTTTCCGCCGGTTTCTACCAAAAAGCTGTGGCAAAAAACGTGACGACCGTTACTGCCTAAAAAAGAGCGGATACAACAAAATCATGAATCCGCCCTGCTTAAGCGGTTGCTTTATGTTCATGCGGCTTACAACCTTACAAGAGCATAATATTTTCTTTGATGAAAAATATTTTATGTATTGCGAAGACTTTGACTTAATACGCCGATTACACCGTGTTGCAAAAACACTGTATTACCCAAACGTAAAGATAATACATGACCATGCCAGGGAAAGTTACAAAAGTAAGAAAATGCTATGGACACATATCAGAAGTGCAGTAAGATATTTCAACAAGTGGGGCTGGATTTTTGACCGGGAACGCCGAGCGATGAATAAGAGGATTCTGGGGGAGATTGGACTGTAATGCAGAAAAAGTCTCTTACACAGAATGCTGTTCTTAATATGATAAGGACTTTAATGAGTCTGATTTTTCCGCTCATTACCTTTCCTTATGCCTCTCGAATTTTGCAACCTGCAGGACTCGGAAAAGTCAATTTTGCAAATTCAATAGTCAGCTATTTCTCGATGGTTGCAGCTCTTGGAATAAGCACATATGCAGTTCGTGAAGCGGCAAAACTTCGCAATGATAAAATTGCCCTTTCAAAATTCGTGAAAGAAATTCTTTCAATAAATCTTATCTCAACCGCTATCGCTTATATTCTACTTGCTTTTGCGATTCTATTTGTTCCTAAGCTTTCTGAATACAGGAGCCTGTTGATCGTCAGCAGCGTAAATATTCTTTTTGTAACTTTGGGGATAGACTGGCTTTATATTGCATTAGAAGAATTTTCATACATAACAATCCGTTCCATAGTATTCCAGTTTATAAGTCTTTTCTTGCTTTTTATTTTTGTACGAACAAAAGATGATTATTTGAAATATGCTGCAATTGGTGTTGTTTCTTCTGTCGGATCGAATATCTGTAATTTTTTTCATGCACGAAGATATATTTTGTTCAAAGAAAAAAATTGCAGAAATTTTCGTCCTCACATAAAACCAATTTTTACTCTTTTTGCGATGAGTGTTGCAATCAGCATTTATACAGCTTTGGATACAACAATGCTTGGTTTTATTTCAGGTGATGAACAGGTTGGATTATATACAGTAGCGACTAGAATCAACAAGATTGTCATTTCTGTGATAACGGCTGCCTCAGCAGTACTTCTTCCTCGTCTTTCCTTTTATATTTCACAGCATAATGACGAGCAGTTTCTTATGCTCACTGAAAAGGCTTTGAATCTTATCATTTTGCTTGCTCTCCCGTGTGCTGTAGGATTGTGTCTTGTGTCCAAACCTGTAATTTTGCTTTTGAGTGGCTCTCGTTATGAACAAGCAATTCCTGTTATGCAGATTATGAATCCGGTAATTGTAGCAATTTCTTTGAGCGGTCTTATCGGAATCCAAATTTTTATGCCACTTGGAAAAGAAAAACTTACTCTTGCCTCGGTGATCCTGGGGGCCTGTGTTAATTTCATTCTTAATATGATTTTTATTCCCCGAAGAGGGGCTTTTGGAGCCGGCATTGCAACGCTTTGCGCAGAATCTTCAGTTACGATTTTCCAGCTTGCTTTTGCATGGAGATTATTTAAATTGAAGAAAATTATTCCTCATATTATTCAATGTATTTTTGCGTGTGTAGTGATGGCAATCTGCGTTTTCTGTTTGGCGAAAATTGAATTCAATCTGATTTTGCAGATTGTTTTGTCTGTTGTTTCTGGTGCATTTACGTATGGAGTCATGCTTCTTTTGCTGCGAGATCGCTTTTGCATCTCTCTAGTCAAGGAGAAGTTTGGAAAATGAAATACGATTATTTGATAGTTGGTTCCGGCTTGTACGGCGCGATGTTTGCACATCTTGCAACTAAAAAAGGAAAAAGATGCCTTGTTATCGACAAGCGTTCTCAATTGGGTGGAAATGTATATTGCGAGGATGTAGAAGGAATCCATGTTCACAAATACGGAGCGCATATATTCCATACCTCAAACAAAGCTATATGGGATTTTGTTAATTCTTTCGCTCCGTTCAATCGATACACAAATTCTCCAGTGGCAAACTATAACGGAAAGCTTTACAATCTGCCATTCAATATGAACACATTCTATGCGATGTGGGGGACTACAACACCCGCCGAAGCAATTACGAAAATCGAGGAACAAAAACGTGATGCACTTGCGGCTTTACACGGGCGTGAGCCAGCTAATCTTGAAGAGCAGGCCTTGTCCTTGGTCGGACGAGACATTTACGAAAAATTGATTAAGGGCTACACCGAAAAGCAATGGGGAAGAAAATGCACGGAACTTCCGGCTTTCATTATAAAGCGCCTGCCTGTTCGTTTGACTTTTGACAATAACTATTTTAACGATGTGTATCAGGGAATCCCGATCGGTGGTTACAATAAACTGATTGATGGCTTGCTTGAAGGAATTGAGACTAAAATTGAAGCTGATTTTTTTGAGAATCGTAAATATTGGCAAAATATTGCAGAGAAAATTGTCTTTACAGGAAAAATAGATGAGTTTTATGACTACAAATTTGGGAAGCTTGAATACCGTACAGTGCGGTTTGAGACAGAAAAACTTGCAGAACAGAATCATCAGGGAAATGCAGTTATAAATTACACTGAGGCAGAAGTCCCATATACCAGAATTATTGAGCACAAGCATTTTGAGCCAGAGAATCCTGCATACCAGAAGAATGTTACGGTAATCAGCCGTGAGTATTCGACTGAGTGGAAGGATGGAATGGAGCCTTTTTACCCTGTGAATGATGATAAAAACGGAGCATTGTTCCAGAAGTATAAGTCGCTTGCAGATGCTGAAAAGAATGTAATTTTTGGTGGTCGTCTTGCAGAATACAAGTATTACGACATGGATGATGTAATTGAGAAGGTAATGAAAGATGTTCAAAAAGAAAACTAGAATTTCAATTTTTACTGATTGTATACAAGTAGGAGGTGGTCCTATGGGCTATACCTACAACATGATTCAAGGAAGTAAAAGTCTCGGAAAAATAGATTTTAATATAAAGTTTATAGGCTATGATAATTCTTTATCCCCAAAGTCTTCTGGAATCGTTGAAATTATAAGAAAAATACAACGACGCTTTTATCGATACTCAATTGCTATAAAAAGAAGAATTGAATTAAGGAAGTCTGATATCTGTGTGTTTCAAGGCTGGCAGGAAAAAAAATGGGCTGAAGCTGCAAAACGAAATGGGAAAATCTGTGTGTATATGCCTCACTCTCCATCGATTATGGCAGATGAACAGAAAATGAATTGGGAATTATCAAATAATTCTCCGTATGACATGTTTGTGTATAAAAGAAATTATGAAACAGAAGAAAATCTGTTTAAAATATCTGACTATATTGTTTTCCCATCAAAAAATGCATCGCAGGCATATTATGAAAAATGGAAATCAATAATAGATGAAAAGAAAGTTTTTTATATAAAATCAGGAACAATAAATCGCACGACAGAAAACTCATACCCTATTAGAGAGCAATTTTGTGGAAAAATCATTTTTGCTTTTATTGGTCGTTATGTAACACACAAAGGCTTTGATGTCTTCTGTAATGCTGCAAAAAAGTTTAAAGATGATGATAAACTTGTTTTTGTAAGCGCAGGTACTGGTCCTATGGAAGGACTTGCAGAGGCCAATAATGTTCATAATCTTGGTTTTATTTCAGACATTGGCAGCCTTATAAAAAATATAGATGTTTTAGTAATTCCAAACAGAATTGCTTATTATGATTTGCTTCCAATTGAATGTGCAGCTTATGGCAAGCCAATGATTTTTAGTCATGTTGGTGGAAATATAGATCAACTTGCAGAATTTCCAGACTCATTAACTTTTACATCTGAAAATACGAATGATTTATGTGAAAAAATAAAACTGGCACTAATTGAATTGGAAAAGAATAAATCATGGGGAAAAAATAACCAGACGGTATATTATGAAGATTTTACTGAAAAAGAAATGATGAAAAGGTGGATTTCATTTTTTGAAAAAATAGTTTCTGATATTTTTGTTTGTAAGGAAGAACTATGTCTAAAATAAAGCTTCTATTTATTCCCTACACAATGACAAATGGAGGAGGAGCTGAGAAAGTTCTGGCTCTTCTTGTGAATAATCTCGATTCTGAAAAATATGATATTCGCGTACAAGAAGTTCATCAGTATTTCAATGAAATCAGCCTGGCACCTCATGTAAAATTTGAAAAGCCATTTATAAACAACAAGAAGGTTTTTCTTTCAAAGGTTTCTCACAGGGTGACTTTATTTTTGCTGGCGCATTTTCCGATTGTATTGAAAAAAATTTACAAACTGGATTGTGATGTTGTTATTCCTTTTAATTATCAACTGCCGTCTTTTATGCTCCCCGCATTTAAACAAGAAAAGAAAATTGCCTGGTTTCATGGTGATATTTATGATTTGAATGAAACGGGGAAAGAGGTTCAAAAGAAAAAACAAAGAACCGTTTGGAGTGATACAGACGCAATAGTAACGATTTCAAATAAATCTCTTCATTCTCTTGAAGTGCTTTTTCCTGAGTTTATGAATAAGGCTTATATTGTTCACAATGGAATAGACATTGCGGATGTTCAGAGACTTGCAAAAGAAAAATGTGAATTTGATTTTGACGATTTACCTGTCCTTATCTGTGCTGGAAGGCTTGATAAAAATAAAAACTTTTCGCTTGCAATAAGAGCAATTTCTGAACTTCATAAACGTGGGATAAAATGTCGCCTTTTGATTTTGGGACAGGGTGAATTAGAAAGTGAGTTAAAAAATCTGGCAGAATTTTTAAAAATAAGTGATTTTGTTCACTTTTGCGGATATAAAAATAATCCCTATCCATATATTGCGGCTTCCAGAATATTTTGTCTTACATCTTATTCTGAAGGATTTCCCACTGTAGCAATCGAAACAATGTCTTTAGGAATCCCATTCGTAACAACTCCTGTTTCAGGTGCAAGTGAGGAACTTTCTGATAATGAAAAATGCGGACTTGTAAGTAATTGGAATGCAGAAGAATATGCGGATAAATTGCAAAAACTTTTGACAGATTCTGAGCTTTATGAACAGATGAGTAAAAACTGTCTTGAGCATGTAAAGGACTATTCTGTTGAGCAATATGTTTCTGCTTTTGAAAAAGTACTTTCATATTTGGGGGTAGGAAAATGATTCAGCTTATAACTTCCACTGGTTTTGGTGATTCAGGTTCTTCTGCTATCACAGATATTCTGCGAGAATATGATTGCATCGACACAAAAAGTAGCGAATGGGAATGTACTTTTTTGCACGAAGCAGACGGTCTTGCAGATTTAGAAGATTCTATTCGTGAAGGACATAGACTCAAAATTGATTTGGCAGCAGCAAGATTCCTTGAACTTTCAAAAGTGCTTTCTAAACAGGCAGATTATAAGGCGTTGTTTAATGGTAAGTTTTATGAAATCTCAAAAGAATTTATCGATTCTCTTTTTGGAGTGAAATGGAATGGCGGCTGGCACAGAAGAGATTCCGAGAAAAATTCATATTCCTTCGTAGAAAAAATGCGGATTGCCTGTGCAGAAGGATTTTATAATGCAAAAAGCTCTAAGTTTACATTGTATGAGAATTACGGCTGGCACCCAACTTATCGTTATTACAACGAAATGCGATACGAAACTGATATTGAGCATTTTTTTAAGTGTGCAAAGACTTATACTTCACGACTTGTAGAAGCAATGAATTGTCAGAAAAATCTGCTTTGCATAGACCAGCTATTGCCTCCAACAAGCATCGAAAAATATCTTCGCTACTTTGAAATTGCACCAAAAGTTTTTGTTGTAGACAAAGACCCTCGCGACCTTTACATAACGAACCAGCTTTTTAATGCGAGTCGCTATATTCCTAGCGCAGATGTAGATGTTTTCATAAAATGGTATCGCAAAACACGTTCTAAGAGCCGTGAAAACCGTAAAGAACAAAACATCTGTTTTTTAAAGCTGGACGAACTTTGTAACGATTATGAAAATCAGCTTACAAAAATTGAAGCATTTTTAGGGCTGCCGAAAGGTTCTCACACAAAGAATCTTTCTTATTTTGAGCCTGAAAAATCCCGCACAAATACACAGATTTATCGGCGTTATACGAATTATTCAGCTGAAATCTCAAAAATAGAAAAAGAACTGGAAGAGTTCTTGTATACCGATTGTGTAATTCCCTGCGAGAAGCCTTTTGAACACGAAAATCCGCAGATTGAAATCGTAAAACAATGTGATGAAATCCAAAAAGGGAAAAAACTCAGAAGCATAGGTGACAGGTTTATATCTGCATTTTACGGCACAAAATTTTGTGTGCAGATGAAGCGTTTTTCTTTACGAAAGACGTTTAAGTCTAAATGTATTGGGCTTGTAAAACTAGGTATCGGATTTATTCTGCTTGTTCCAGAATTTTTTGTGAACATAGCAGTTTTATAAAGAGTAAAAATTTCTTTTTGATTTTTACTATGTTCTTTGACATTTCTATTTTTTAGGGACGGAAAACTGAAAAAAGATTGCACCTTTTACAAATATGGGATAATCTTTAATTACACTTTAGATTATCCCATATAAAAGAGTTTTTTCTGGATTTCATAAATCGTCATGCAGAAAAAACTTTGAAGCGTTTTGCTTCATCTTTTCCAGCAGTCCTTGTTACTGGTGCCCGCCAGACGGGAAAAACAACGCTTTTAAAGAAAATCACCGAAGAAAAATCTGTTTCCAGCACAACTTTTTATGATATTTCTGAAGAAGAATTTGCAAAGACTGACCCTACTGCATTTCTTGAATTCCATCAAAGCCCCTATATGTTTGATGAAATCCAATATGTACCAGAGTTGTTTCGCTATCTGAAAGTCCAGATAGATAAAGACCGCCACAACGGAATGTATTTTCTTACAGGAAGCCAGCAGTTCAAGCTGATGGAAAAAGCAACAGAAAGTCTTTCTGGGCGAATCGGTATAGTTCAATTATATTCTTTGTCTGCAAGGGAAATACGAGGCGATGATTTTTCTGATTCATTTTTACCTGCAAAAGATTACATTCTTGCCAGAAATAAAGCGTTTTCAAATTACGAGTTTTCAGTTCAGAAAATATGGAATCGTATTTTTACAGGCAGTTACCCGGAAGTCGTGAAAAAAACAGATACTGCAAAGAATTTTTTCATCACAAACAGATTGAAAAATGTTCAGATTGCTCAGCCTGTCATAATTTGCGGCGCAAATAAAGTTTCTTCTGTAAAAAAAGGTGAAATTACAGCTTTTGTAATTCCAGTAGAATTTATATAGACTACTTTTTCTCATAGAAATAGAAATGTCAAACGAACGGTAAAAACAAAATGCCTTGAAAAAGGTAAGGAGTACCATTATGGCAGAAGCACAGGGTGCAGCCGGTAGTTTGACAGAAAATGATTCTCATCCGCGAAATTCGCAGCCGTTGGTCTCGGTGATTATACCTGTGTACAACGCGGAAAAATATGTGGAGCAGGCTGTCCGTTCCATATTGAATCAGACTTATCAGAATCTTGAAATATTGATTACCGACGACTGTTCTGCAGACGGTAGTTTTGCGATTTTGCAGAAACTGGCAGAAGAAGATGCCCGCATAAAACTGTTCCGAAATGAACATAATCAAAAAATTGTCTGCACGCTAAATGCTCTTGTGGAGCGGGCAACAGGAAAATATATTGTCCGAATGGATGCCGATGATATTTCGCTAGCTAAAAGGATTGAAAAGCAAGTTGCTTTTTTGGAAGCGAATCCTTGCATTGCGATTTGCGGGACGAATGCCTGGCATATTGATGAAGAAGGTAAAATTATTGGTTGCAGTTTTTTAGCAACAAGTCACGAAAGAATCCAAGTGTTTAAATTATGTGCAAATCCGTTTTATCATCCGTCAGTTATTGTCAGAAAAGAAATTTTAAGTCAGTTCAATTACGATGAAAAATTTCTCCATGCAGAAGATTACGCGTTATGGCTTAACATACTAGAATCGAATAAAGGTCACAATACAAAAGAGAGACTGATTTGTTACAGAATCCCAAAAAAATCTGACTCCCAAAAGTGCATGGCTCAAAGCGATTTACTAAAAACTCTTGCCCCTAGGCGGAACGACTTAAAAGTAATTTCCAAAATAAGACCTTTGAGCGCAAGAGGAAATATTATTTGCTCACTGATTCTAAGTCACAATATCAGAATACATAATATTTTGCGAATAAAATTCTTTCTTCCTCTTATTTTTTATTTGCTAAAAAATTTTTTTGCTACTTTATAAAAGGATGGTAAACGGTATATGGAATTAATCAGCGTGATAATGCCGACTTACAATGTCGAGCCGTATGTCGCAGAGGCAATCGAATCAATTTTAAATCAGTCGTATTCAAATATCGAATTTGTAATTGTTGACGACTGCTCCACAGACAAGACCTTTGAAATCTGCAAAAGATATGCAGAAAAAGATTCAAGGATAAAATTGTTTCGTAATGAAGTGAATTCAAAGATTGAGTTTTCTCTTAATCGTGCGCTTGAAAATGCGACAGGAAAATATATTGTCAGAATGGATGGCGATGATATTTCTGACAGATTCCGCCTTGAAAAAATGAAAAATTTTCTGGATATAAATCCTGATATAAAGCTCGTCGGAACAAGTGCAATTACTATAAACGCAGAAGGAAATGAAATTGGCAGAACAACTTTTTTAAGCGATTTCTCCTTGATGAAAAAAACATGTCTTCTGAAAACTCCTGTCGTTCATATTTGGATGACTTATAAGACAATGTATGATGAATTACATGGTTATCGCAAATTGTTTGCTTCTGAAGATTACGATTTTGTTCTTCGGCTTATAAGTAAAGGCTACAGATGTACGAATATGGCAGAATACTTCGGCTATAAAATCCGCGTGAACCGTGTCGGAAATTCTGCTTCGACCTACGGGGTAAAAAAATTGAAAAGCCGTTGGTATACAGCAAAGCTATATCGTGAGCGAGAAAAAACAGGGGAAGATTCATATTCTTTGCATAATTGTGAGCAGTTTATAAAAACTTCGAGAATTACGGAAAAGATTTACTCGTTTTCAAACAAATGCCTTTATAAAGCTATTGAATGTAAAGCCCGCAAACATCATTTCGTCTTGCTGTTTTATGTTCTATTATCGCTTGTTTCTCCGTATCAAGTTGCCTATTTATATGAAACCTTAAAATACAAAATCATTACAAAGAGAGTGAAGGTATGAAAATCGCCTACATTTTACCAAGCCTTGATGCAAAAGCTCCCATTTTTCTTGCTAAGCGGCTTTCTGATTTTTTCTTGCAGCTGAGAAATGAAGTGTCTGTCTTTTATTTTGATGATATTGTGAAAACTCATTTTGATTGCCCTGCAAGACAGATAAAAATGAATGAGCCTATTGATTTTGATTCATTCGACATAGTTCATTCTCATATGTTTCGACCAGATAAGTATGTTGCAAAATATGCAAAACAAATTCATCATGCAAAGACTGTCTCTACTGTACATTGCAACATTTATGATGATTTAAAATACTCCTACGGGGATTTCATATCGTTCATATTTTCAAAAGTATGGCTTCATTATCTGAAAAGAATAAATGTAACGGTACAAATAAACGATTACCTTATGAAATTGTATGAAAAATCATTACGTCGCAGTACTTTAATTTACAATGGCATTGAAATTTCAGAAGAACAAGATGATTATAGTGAAATCGCAAGACAAGTTTCAGCTTTTCACACAAAAAAACTTTCTGTACTCTGTTCTTATTCAGGTCTTGTAAAGAGGAAAGGGCTTATTCAAGTTCTAGAACTCTTAAGAAGTCGCAAAGACCTTGCATATATTTGTATTGGCAAAGGTGAGCAAAAAGAGGCTTTGATTGATTATGCAGAAAAAAACAGTATTTCAGACAGGGTATTTTTCTCTCCGTTCAAAAAAAATCCTTATCATGTTATGAAATATGCTGATGTGTTTGTAATTCCTTCGTATTCAGAAGGTTTCAGCCTTGCTCTTTTAGAAGCAGGAACGGTAGGTGCTGCCGTGGTTTGTTCTGACATTCCTGCTTTTTCAATGCCTTTTTATAATAACGAAGTAAGTTTTTTCTCTCTTGATAATATTGATTCATTTAGCCGCGCTGTTGATGATGCGCAATGCAACAAAGAACAAAAAATCAAGAGTTTACAAGCACATATAAAAAAAGATTTTTCAGAAGAAAAAATGTTTTCTGAATATGAAAAACTGTATCAAAAATTATTTTCAGGGAAAACTAATCTCTAATTTGCATCAAACCAGTCGTAAATTAGAGATATACTAGACATTTTTCTTTGTTCAGGGTAAAGTATATCTATATTTAACGTCCAATTCGTCGTAAATTCGAGGTGAAATCGTGATAAGTCGGAATCGGTATCTTGAAAAACTCATTCGCTCCATGTGGGATGGCCAGATAAAAGTAGTTACAGGTATCCGGCGGTGCGGCAAATCTGTACTGCTTTTCGAGCTTTTTACGGAATACCTAAAAAAATCAGGGGTTTCAGACTTTCAGATTATTAAGATTGAATTAGACCAGCGTAAGTTTTACAAATACCGCAATCCCATCAATCTTTGTGAATATGTTGAATCTGTCGTTTCTAATGAAAAAGGAAAACAGTTTTATCTTTTGATTGACGAAGTGCAATTTACGCAGAAAGTTATTGATAAAGAAAATGGCGGAATTGAAATAACGATTTACGATATGCTTAATGAGTTGAATAGTTATAAAAATCTTGATGTGTATGTAACTGGAAGCAACTCAAAGGGGCTGTCAAGGGATATTGCAACGGAGTTTCGCGGTCGTTCCACACAGATTCATATCTACCCGCTTTCATTTTCTGAATTCTTTAGTGCTTTGGGCGGAGATGAAAGGACTTCTTTTGAGCAATACATGCTTTATGGCGGCTTGCCAAGAGTCTCTTCTATTCAGAATGAAATTGATAAAAAAGAATATCTTTCTTCGTTGTATAAAGAGCTTTATACAAAAGATATTATTGAACGAAATAAAATTGAAAGAGCGGATATTCTTGATAATATTCTTGATATGCTAGCATCTCAAATCAGTTCTCTTACAAATCCTACAAATGTTGCAAACTCGATTGCAAGTATGACTAAAGAAAAAATCAACCCTGCATTAGTCTCAAATTATATTCAGCATATTGAAGATTCTTTTCTGATAAGCACTGCAAAAAGATATGATGTAAAAGGGAAGAGTTACTTTTCTTTCCCCAACAAATATTATTATGCTGATATGGGATTGCGCAATATACGCCTTAACTATCGCCAGATAGATGCAGGTCACATCATGGAGAATATAATCTACAATGAGCTTGTTTTGCGGGGATATTCTGTTGATGTGGGCGTTGTTGTGGACAGGACAAAAGGACAGAATGTCCAGAAAGAAATTGACTTTGTTGTAAACAATGTGGATAAGCGGATTTACATTCAGTCTGCCATTCGTATGGATGAAGATGAAAAAATAAATGGGGAACTTGGGTCTCTGTTACTTGCAAAGGATTTTTTCAAAAAGATTATTATTCGAATGGATATTCCTCGTAGCTTTTATGATGACAAAGGAATTTTCCATTGTAATCTGCTTGATTTTTTGCTTGACCGCGTGGATTTGTTCTAACGATTGATAATTTTCCAAAGTCATCACTTTACGGATTTACTGTCTGGAGATCAGCCTACGTCTTGAGTAAAATAGCATCTCTCTTGATAATATTGATTCATTTAGTCGCGCTGTTGATGATGCGCAAAGTACCAAAGAACAAAAATTCAGTAGTTTACAAGAACATATAAAAAAAGATTTTTCAGAAGAAAAAATGTTTTTTGAATATGAAAAACTGTACGAGAAACTTTTGTGCAAGCCTTGATAAAAAGTGACTAACCTTGAAGAGTCAAAGCAGTCACTTTCTGCAAAGAATCTTATTCCCCGCGGCCAAGGGCAAAGGCTTTTTTGTTGAGTCCCAGGAACTGGGGCTTTACGCATTCAGAGAGGGCTTCAAGCCATTCACTTTCGCTTATGTCTTTATAATAGGTAGAAAAGCGTCCCATTAGGGCTATGTTTGCAGATTTGGAGGAGCCA
>ODAI010462532.1_pt1 | contig 13596 bp, 10 predicted proteins | sample 1539321 | NCBI WGS metagenome assembly ODAI01 (sample SAMN02144231, study PRJEB22623) | gut metagenome | biome: sheep rumen | host: Ovis aries | place: New Zealand
ATCTGCGCGATCCTCGGCATGGCCTACGTCGGCGGGTTCTTTGAGGGCACGAGCTTCTCGGAGGCGATCGGCTGCAACCCGACAGCGGGCCTTTCGCTGGGCGCCTTTGCCGGCCTTGTGACCTCTTTCCTGCTGTACATCCCCCGGAAGCTCATGACGCCGAAGGAGTTCATCGACTGCATCGTGGGCGGAATCGGAAATATCGTCCCGCCGATGCTGATCCTGATCCTCTCCTGGAGCCTGGGCGGGGTGTGCCGCCAGCTGATCGGCACCGGGATTTTCATTTCCGGCTTTGTCAGCGACGCGAGCCTTCCGCTGGCGCTCCTGCCGTTCCTGATCTTTGTCATCGCGGCCCTCATGAGCTTCTCGATGGGAACCTCCTGGGGCACGTTCGGCATGCTGATCCCGATCGTCACGATGATCTGCGAGGCGGACGGCGCCGGCGCGCTGCTCATCCCGGCACTCGGGGCGACTCTCGCGGGCTCGGTCTACGGTGACCACTGCTCACCGATCTCCGACACGACGATCCTGGCCTCGACCGGGGCTGACTGCATGCATATCCGGCATGTGGAGACGCAGCTGCCCTACGCGACGCTGGTGGCGGCGGTCTGCGCGGTCGGCTACCTGATCGCGGGCTTCACGCTGTCCCCGTGGGTCTCCCTGGCCGCCCAAGCGGTCCTTCTCATCGGGGCGATCATGTTCCTGAGCGGAAAAAAAGAAAAGGCGTAAGAAAATCTTATAATTTTTCGAAAAAAATGCTTGCATTCTGCGGGAGTATCGACTATAATACTCTTCGCACGCAGCATTGGGCTATCGCCAAATGGTAAGGCAACGGACTCTGACTCCGTCATTTCAAGGTTCGAATCCTTGTAGCCCAGCTCATAGCCTCCGGATCGAAGGATCCGGGGGCTTTTTTGTGTCCCCGGACCCGGAAGACCTTAAGAGGACTGAACAATTGTTTTTATTTTTGTACAATCTGACGAAAGGAGTAAAGCGCTTACATCTGACAGAATGCTTTCCTGAAAGCGCTTTCCGGCTCTATTAAAATGTTCAAAATGCCTAATAACAACAGAAAAAAACATACAATTTGACCCGGTGACCGGTCGAAACGCCCGAATTTAAGGAAGTTAGTTATAATTAATATACAAAATTACAATATTTATTTGGTATAAAAGCACAAACGGAGCTTTTTGTGATATAAATAAAATAGCGGCGTGTGCCGCGGAATCGCAAAAGAATCTGTTAACTCCCATAATAAAAAATGAAAGGACAGGTGAATATGGCGAAACTTAGTGAAAAGGCCGCATTGATGATCGCTGAAATCTGTGATCGTTACCGGGACGAGAAAACGCCCCTGATGATGATCCTCAGCGATATCCAGAATGAGTACGGCTACATCCCGCTGGAGGTGCAGGAGCTCGTATCGGCGAAGACGGGCATCTCCGTGGCGGAAATCTACGGTGTTGTTACCTTCTACTCCTTCTTCTCTCTGGAGCCGAAGGGCAAGTACATCATCGGCTGCTGCCCGGGAACCGCATGCTACGTCAAAGGCGCCCAGCAGGTCATCGACAAATTCTCGGAGATTCTGAAGATCAAACCCGGCCAGACGACGGCGGACGGACTCTTCACGCTGGATGCGCTGCGCTGCATCGGTGCCTGCGGCATCGCGCCGGCGGTCAGCATCAGCGGCCAGGTCTATCCGAAGGTCAGCCCGGACCAGGTGGCCGGCATTATTGAAGCAATCAGACAGAAGGAGGGAGCGAACGCATGATTGGAACGATCGATCAGTTAAATGAGAAGTCCGCAGCCTGCACAAAATGTCTTGATGAGAAGATCACCGGTTCGGACGGCAAGCGCCACATCGTGCTCTGCGGCGGCACGGGCTGCCTTTCCAGCCATTCGGACAAGATCAAGGAAAAGTTTGAGGAGGTCCTCGCAGCCAGAGGCCTCGACGACAAGGCGACCGTCAATATCGTCGGCTGCTTCGGCTTCTGCTCGCAGGGCCCGTTCGTCAAGATCTATCCGGAAGACACCCTCTATCGCCTCGTAAAGATCGAGGATGTCGAGGAGATCGTCGACACCGATATCGCGGGCGGCAAGGTCGTGGAGCGCCTGCTCTACGTCGATCCGGCTACCGGCCAGAAGGTCAGCAAGCAGGACGAGATCAACTTCTACAAGAAACAGCGCCGTATCGCGCTTCACGGCTGCGGCGTCATCAATCCGGAAGACATCAATGAAGCGCTCGGCGAAGGCGCCTTCCAGGGCCTTAAGCGCGCGCTTTCCATGACGCAGCAGGAAGTCATCGACGAAGTCATGAAATCCGGTCTCCGCGGACGCGGCGGCGGCGGCTTCCCGGCAGGACGCAAGTGGCAGTTCGCCTACAACGTCCAGGCTGACCAGAAGTACGTGGTCTGCAACGGTGACGAGGGCGACCCGGGCGCATTCATGGACCGCTCGATCCTTGAAGGCAATCCGCTCGCCGTCATCGAGGGCATGATGATCGCCGGCTACGCGTTCGGCGCTTCCGAGGGCTATTTCTATGTCCGCGCCGAGTACCCGATCGCGGTCAAGAGACTGCGTCTTGCCATCAGCCAGGCCCGCGAGGCAGGCCTCCTCGGCGAGAACATCCTCGGCACAGGCTTCAACTTCAACTGCCATATCCGTCTCGGCGCGGGCGCATTTGTCTGCGGCGAGGAGACGGCGCTCCTCAACTCGATCGAGGGCAAGCGCGGCATGCCGCGTCCCCGTCCGCCTTTCCCGGCAGTCAAGGGTCTCTGGGGCAAGCCCACCTGCGTCAACAACGTTGAGACGCTCGCCTGCGTGCCTTACATTTTACGCGAAGGCGCGGACAAGTTCGCTTCGGTTGGCACCGAGCGCTCCAAGGGCACCAAGGTCTTTGCTCTCGGCGGCAAGGTTAACAACGTCGGCCTCGTCGAGGTCCCGATGGGCACGACCCTCCGCGAGCTGATCTACGATATCGGCGGCGGCATCCCGAACGGCAAGAAGTTCAAGGCCATCCAGACCGGCGGTCCGTCCGGCGGCTGCCTGACGGCGGAATACCTGGACGAGCCGATCGACTTCGACAACCTCGTAGCCAAGGGCTCCATGATGGGCTCCGGCGGCGCCATCGTCATGGACGAGGACAACTGCATGGTCGACGTGGCCAAGTTCTACATGGAGTTCATTTGCGACGAGTCCTGCGGTAAGTGCACACCCTGCCGCATCGGCACCAAGAGAATGCTGGAGATCCTTACAAAGATCACCGAGGGCAAGGGAACCATGGAAGATCTGGACGAGCTGGAAGAGCTCAGCCAGACCGTCAAGACCAACTCCCTCTGCGCCCTGGGCCAGACCTCTGCCAACCCGATCACTTCCACCATCACCCACTTCAAGGACGAGTACATCGCCCACATCGTGGACAAGAAGTGTCCGGCTCACGTCTGCAAGAACCTGATGCAGTATGTGATCGATCCCGACAAGTGCATCGGCTGCGGCATGTGCGCAAGGAACTGCCCCGCCAACTGCATCACCAGAACGGATTACATCGCTCCCAAGCACAAGCTGGCTTCCATGGCCATCGACGCTTCCAAGTGCGTCAAGTGCGGTTCCTGCATGAGCTCCTGCAAGTTCAAGGCAATTTCTAAGGTCTGAAAGAGGAGGTATAGATATAATGTCTTTGGTCAATATTAAAATTGAAGGCGTGCCCTATCAGGTCGAGGCCGGCCAGACCATCCTGGAGGCCGCCAAGGCCTGCGGCTATGAAATACCTTCCCTGTGTACGTTTAACCATGGCGAGTGCAACCAGGGCTCCTGCCGCGTATGTCTCGTAGAGGCTACCGGTGCCAGAGGCCTTGTGGCCAGCTGTGTTTATCCGATCAGCGAAGGCATGGAAATCAAGATCTCCTCGCCCAAGGCAGTTGAGGCGAGAAGACGCAGCGTAGAGCTTCTGCTCTCCAACCACAACGTGAACTGCCAGCAGTGCGTTAAGAACGGCAAGTGCGAACTCCTTTACGTCGCACAGCAGACCGGTGCCAGAGAGGGCGCTTACCAGGGCGTTCACTCTGAGACCTATCTGGATGAGCTTGCTCCGGGTCTCGTGAGAGACACTTCCAAGTGCATCCTCTGCGGCCGCTGCATCGCCAGATGCTCCAACGCTCACGGCCTTGGCATCCTCGGCTTCGAGAACAGAGGTTTCAAGACTTTCGTCTCCCCGGCTGAGAACAGAAGCTTCGCCAACTCTCCCTGCATCCAGTGCGGCCAGTGCGTCAGCGTCTGCCCCACCGGCGCTCTCATGGAGCAGTCCGAGATCGGCAAGGTCGACGAGGCCTTTATCCAGGGCAAGCACGTCGTCGTGCAGGCAGCTCCGGCTGTCAGAGCAGCTCTGGGCGAAGAGTTCGGCTATCCGGTTGGCACACCGGTCACCGGCAAGATGATCGCTGCCCTCCGCAGACTGGGCTTCGAGCGTGTTTACGACGTCAACTTCGGCGCTGACCTCACCATCATGGAGGAAGGTACTGAGCTGCTGCACCGCCTGACCGAGGGCGGCGTCCTGCCCATGATCACCTCCTGCTCTCCGGGCTGGGTCAACTACGCTGAGTATAACTACGGGGATCTTCTTCCCCACCTGTCCTCCTGCAAGTCCCCGCACCAGATGCAGGGCGCTATCATCAAGTCCTACTGGGCTGAGCAGATGGGTTACGACCCGAAGGATGTCTTCGTCGTTTCCGTCATGCCCTGTATCGCCAAGAAGTACGAGAAGGAGCGCGAGCAGGAGAAGGTCAACGGTATCCCGGACGTCGACGCGGTCATCACGACCCGCGAGCTCGGCAGGATGATCCGCCGCGGCGGCATCATGTTCAACCGCCTGCCGGATGAAGAGTGGGATCAGGATATCATGGGCGATTACTCCGGCGCGGGCGTCATCTTCGGCGTCACCGGCGGTGTTATGGAAGCGGCTCTCCGCACGGTCTACTTCAAGCTGACCGGCAAGGAGCATGACCCGATCGAATTTACCGCGGTCCGCGGCCACGATGCCGGCATCCGTGAGGCGTCGATCGACATCAACGGAACCGTGGTCAAGGTGGCCATCGCTTCCGGCATGAAGAGCGCGAGCGTGCTCCTCGACGAGATCCGTGCAGGCAAGTCCGAGTACCAGTTCATCGAGATCATGGGCTGCCCGGGCGGCTGCATCAACGGCGGCGGCCAGTCCTACGTCCGTCCGTGCTTCCTGCCGAACGAGTCCGACGACATCCTCGACACCTACAAGGAGAAGAGAGCGAAGGCCCTCTACAGCGAGGACGAGCGCCAGGTGATCCGCCAGTCCCACAACAACCCGCAGATCATCGAGCTCTACGACAAGTTCCTGGGCGAGCCGAACTCGCACAAGGCGCATGAGCTCCTGCACACGACCTACGCGGCAAGGGAGCGTTTCGCTTAAGCTGACTTATAAGGTATAAAAAGAACCCATCCGGAAGAGATTCCGGGTGGGTTTTATTTTTATACCGAAAATGAAAACATCACGAATTCCAGGGGTTATCCGGATTCGGATCGGTCGGATCCCAGCCGCGCCGCGCATCCGCCGTGTCGATGATGATCCCCTCGGGCTTGCCGAGAGGGCCAGGGCTCGTCGCCTCATCATAGATGCAGCAGGGGAAGCCTTCGGGGCAGTTGTCGTAGATCCATTTTTCATCGGCGACGCAGAGGCGCACGCAGCCGAGCGAGGCGGGGGTCCCTAAGAGATTGAACTCGTCGTACTCCAGCGTGGAGGGGTCCTTTTCAAAGTAGGGGACCGAGTGGAAGAGGATGTGGCCGGAGATGCGGACCGAATACTGGCCGTAGCAGTCGCCGAAGAGCTCCTTCCAGCGGTTTCGCTCCTGGGTGCGGTAGTAGCCGGTGGGCGTATCGTCGCCGACCGAGCAGAGCATGGCTTTGACCGGGATCGTGTAGTGACCGTTTTCGTCCTGTTCGTAGACCGTGACCGTGTTGTGGACGCGGTTGACGGTGACGAGATAGGGCTGGCGGTTTATGCCGGCCGTATCCCAGTGGATGATGTGGTTTATTCCGTTTATGGTGAGGACATGTTCCGCGACGGTGATCGTTCGAAGAACGGAGGACTCGTTGCCCTCGCTGTCCCGGGCCGTGTAGAGCACCGTGGAGGTGCCCGGATAGTCTGTGTTCACCGAGGCGGGCGTGGCCGTGAGTGTCGGCGCGCTGTCCCGGTCATCGCGGACCGTGACGCCGCCCATCACCTCAAATATGCTGCCGACCGGCATGATGAGGTCGCCCGCCCCGAGGATTTCGGGCGCGGTCGTATCCGGCGGGAGAACCGTGACGGTACCTTCCGCGGTCGTCCTGTTGCCGCTCGGGTCCTCTGCGGTGAGGGTTACCTGTATGCTGCCGGCTTCATTTAAGGCGAGTGTGTCGGAGCCGTCCGCAAAATGCACCTTGACGCCTCCGAGATCGGCAGCACTCTCGACAAGGTCATCGACGGAGAGAGTGCTTCCGACCTCAACGGTCGGGGCCGTATTCTTAAGGGTGAGAACCGGCGCCGTCGTGTCGGTGACGGTGAGCGTGAGGGTCCTCGGCTCCGCCCAGAGCCTGTTTGTCAGGCCTGCGCGCAGGAACCTCGGGAAGCGGGAAATGAAATTCGAAAAGCCGCGTGTCTCCCTTACGGAATAGGTAAGAACAGCTTCGCCGACGGAATCTTTCGGGGCGCCTGTCCGGGTGACCGTGATGTCACTCTTATCCGCATGTTTGAGCTCTTCCACAAAGGAGAGGGGATCCGGCTCATTCCCGAGTTCCGCCTGCGCCCTATCGGCTGTGAGCGTCAGTGCGGGCCGGAAGAAGGCGCGCCAGAAGAAAATCCCCGCAAGGGTGATGAAAAGCAGGGCAGCGATAATGAAAATGGCTGCCATCATGCGTCTTCTTCGGGCTCGTTTTCTGGATTTTCTTCGGGGTTTTCGTACTGCCTCTGCCATAATTTCCTCTGTCTGACCTTTTTAATGACTTATTATAGCATAAGTTTTAAGTACGCGGGCATAAAATCCTCTCAGATGAAGAAAAAATGAAAAAGTACTTGACAAAGTAGTGAAATAATACTATCTTATAGTCAGAAAGTAGCCGATAGCTACTAAGAAGAGAGGAGGCATACACGAATGGAACTTTTTCAGGGAATGTTCGGAAAAATCGCACCGGGGATGTGCCGGCTCTCCATGGACGGCAGCATCGCCATCAGGACATCGGGAGGCTACAGGACATACTCAGTGAAGAGCGGAAGGCTCACCAACTGCGACTCCTTTGTGTTCAATATCGGGGAAGATTTCTTTTTCCTGATTCCGACGGGGAAGATCCGGGTGGGCGATATCATCCTCGCGGGCGGCCGTCCGAAGTGCGTGATCAAGGCTGACGGCAGCCCGATCACCGCCATCAACTATGAGGACGGCACCGTGGAGCAGATCCTGCCCGAGCACCACATGCTTCTGGGCAACACCTGTCTCTACGGCAGGATCGTCTCCGTATTCGGCCGAAACGGCACCGGCGGTCCTAAAGGTATGAGCCGTGTCATGAAGTACATGATGATGAGCGAGATGCTGAAGGGGAACGGCGCGGACGGCATGAAGGCCTCCGCCAATCCCATGGGGCAGGCCATGCTTGCCATGATGATGATGGGCGGCAAGGGAGACGATATGTTTGACGAGCTGTTTTCATTTGACGAGGAAAATGAAGACACGGACGCAGCGGCACCGAAAGAATGAGCCCGAAGGGCGTGAAAGGAGGAGCATATGGGGTACGGTAACTGGAACAGAGGAAGCTTTGAGCGGTACAGCGCAGCCCGCGGGAGAAAGGTGGACAGAGACGGGAGAGTCAGCGGAGATTACAGAAACCAGGACATGTTTACGGCAAGGGCACTGGACCCGGCGCTTGACCCTCTGAACGTGATGCGGGAGTGCTGCGATTCGGAGGATCATCCGGAGACGATCCCGGTCATCCTGGCGCTGGATGTGACCGGCAGCATGGGGCAGGCCGCCGTGGAGGTGGCAAGGCAGCTCAATGTGATCATGACAAAGCTTTATGAAAAGGTGCGGGATGTGGAATTTATGGTCATGGGCATCGGCGATCTCGCCTGCGATGCGGTGCCCATCCAGATCTCCCAGTTTGAGGCGGATATCCGGATCGCGGACCAGCTGGAGAAGATCTTCTTCGAATTCGGAGGAGGCGGAAATGCCTATGAGTCCTACACGGCGGCCTGGTACATGGCGGCCCGCCACACGAGGCTGGACTGCTGGAAGAGGGGCAGACGCGGGATCCTGATTACCATGGGCGACGAGCCGTTAAACCCCTACCTGCCGCTTCGCGGCAGTCGGACGGGTCTTGCCGAGGTGACCGGCGACACTCTTAATGGAGATGTGGAGACGGGAGCGCTCTACAGGGAGTGCCGGGAGCTGTACGATATCTATCACCTCAATGTGCAGCACGGGACCCGGGCCGATGCACGGGTGGAGCCGTCCTTCCGCCGGTATCTTGACAGAGGGCACTATCGGAACGTATCGCTCGCGAATATAGCCGATGTGATCGTGGCGATCGTTGCCGGGGCAGGGAAGGAGGAAAATGGGGCGCTTGTACGGACGGTGCCGGACATCGCCGCCCGGGAGCCGGCAGACGCCGTAGCACTCGCGGCAAATGAAAAGAGGACAGGCTTTATGGCCGGACTCTTTAAGGGGATCAGCTGGTAAGCGGACGGTATATTTTCAAAGGCCGGAGAGGAGGAGGGGACATGAAACGCGCAAAGATCGTGATCGGAGCAAACTACGGGGATGAAGGAAAGGGTCTTATGACCGATTATTTCTGCCGCGAAGCGGTCTTCCGGGGCGATACGTGCCTGAGTGTCTGCACCAACGGCGGTCCGCAGCGGGGGCACACGGTGGTGACGCCGGAGGGGGCGCGGCACATTTTTCACCATCTGGGTTCCGGGTGCTTTGCGGGGGCCGATACCTATGTGAGCGATGCCTTTCTCATCAATCCCATGATCTTCCGTGAGGAGTATGAGCGCCTTCGGGAGGCCGGCGCGAATGTCAGGGTCTTCGTGAACCCTGCCTGCCGCTGGACTACCCCGTATGACATGATCCTGAACCAGATGGCGGAGGAATTCAGGGGCAAAAGGAGGCACGGCAGCTGCGGCTTCGGGATCTGGGAGACGGTTCTCCGCTATCAGAACGGCACGGCTGCCCGGCCTTTCGGCGAGTGCGATGAGAAGGCGGTGCGGGAGGTTCTCATTTTCATGAGGGATGAATACGTGCCGGCAAGGCTCCGGGAGATCGGCATGCCCGGTATCCCGGAGGCCTGGCGGGAAATCCTTGCGGGGGATGCCATGATCGGGCATTATATCGAGGACTGGCGTTTCTTTAAGGACCACACGGCGGAGGCGGAGGATGATATACTTGACCGGTACGATACGGCCGTGTTCGAGAACGGTCAGGGACTGCTTCTTGACATGGGGCGGCTGGAGGTCCTCGACCACACGACGCCCAGCAAAACGGGACTTGCGGAGCCGGCCCGGATCCTTAAGGGACGCGAGGCTGATACGGAGGCCTGCTATGTGACGCGGACCTATCTCACCCGCCACGGGGCGGGGCCGATGGAGGATGAATGCGAGAAGGCCGCGATCAATGCGGATATGATCGACAGGACGAATGTTCCGAATCCGTTTCAGGGAACGATGCGGTACGGGCTTCTCGATACGGACGCGCTCCTCGGCCGGATCCGAGAAGACTTCGGCGGGAAGCTGCCGGGCGCGGCGCTCTCGCTTGCCGTAACGCACGTAAATGAGACCGGCGGCTGCCTGGCCGGCCGTGGAGAGAAGCGGGAACCCGGAGAGGCTTTGGGGAGGCATTTTGACAGGCTCTATGTGAGTGACGGCGAGGAGAGAAAGAGCGTGAGAATGTCCCGCGGGAGATGAGAGACCGTCAAATGGCAGGTTCCTCATCCGGCAGAAATGTGGTAGAATGGTCACATGAGACAGCCGGTTTCCGGCAGGAAAGGAACGAACATAATGATCAGCCATTCACCTGAGGAAGAGGCCTTCCTCAAAACCTACGACGCGAGCCTCTATGGGGGAATCTCGGTGGCCGTGGACCTTCTCACATTCACCGTGGAGGACGACTGCTTAAAGCTCCTCATGGTTCGCCGCGGGGAGCACCCCTTCTCGGGCTGCCTGGCCCTGCCGGGCGTGTTCGTGGGGAAGGAGGAGACGCTGGATGAGGCTGCGGAGAGAGGCATTTTCGAGGAGACGGGGCTTACCGGCATCTATTACGAGCAGCTCTACACCTGGGGCGCTCTTGACCGCGACCCCAGAACCAGGGTCATCTCGGTCTCCTACATGAATCTGGTCTCGAGGGATAAGCTCTCCTTCCGCGCCGGGCAGCGGACGACAGAGGCGGTCCTTCTGCCGGTGAGGGATCTTCTGGATGAAAATGAGGAGATTGCATTTGACCACCGCCGCATCATCGAGTATGCCCTGTGGCGCCTGCGAAACAAGGTGGAGTACACGGACATAGCCTTCCACCTGGTGCCGGAGGAGTTCACACTGCCGGAGCTTCAGCGGGTTTACGAGATCATTCTCGGCAAGCCGCTTTTTAAGGCGAATTTCCGAAAGAAGGTGGCGCCGATGATCGAGGAGACGGATCGCTATACATCCGGGGACGCCCACAGGCCGAGCCGTTACTACCGCAGGAAAATGAGTGAAGAGTAGGGTCCGGGATGCTGCGGAAATGAAAAACGATCCCGGCATGAAAAAGGAGCTTGCAAAAATGCAAGCTCCTTTTTCATGCCGGAGGCGCCATCGCGGGTCACTCAACCTCGGAGATCCTCTCCGTGACAGATGTCTTGATGGCTTCATTTTTCTTCTGCGCATCCGCAAGGCTCTCGCCGAACGCGTAGAAGTAGAACTTGATCTTGGGCTCGGTGCCGGACGGCCGGACCGCGAACCAGGACCCGTCGGCGAGGAAATAGCGGAGAACGTTGGAGGGAGGAATGTCCTCGTAACCGTCCTTGTAGTCGATGACTTTTGCGACATCGATGCCGCCGGCGGAGGTGAGGGGTTCATTTCTGAGACTCTCCATCATCCGCTTAATGCGGGCGGCGCCCTCGAGCCCCTCGAGGATCAGGTTCGGCTCCATCTCGGAGCAGAAGCCGTAGGTCTCGTAGATCTCGTTCAGGACGTCAAAGAGGGTTTTGCCCTGCTTTCTGTAGTAGGCAGCGGCTTCCGCGACCAGCATGCCGGCGCTGATGCCGTCCTTGTCCCGGATCTCGGGGCAGGCGGCGTAGCCGACGGACTCCTCGTAGCCGAAGATGTAGGTGAGACCGGCGGCGTGAAGCTCCGGAATCCGGCCGCAGATGTTCTTGAAGCCGGTCAGGGCCTCCCACATCTCTACGCCGTAGTGCTCGGCGATCCTGGTGGAGAGGGTGCTGGTCACGATGGATTTCACAATCGCGCCGTTTTCGGGCAGGGTACCCGCGTTCTTGCTGCCCTCGAGCAGGTAATTGACGAGGAGATAGCCGGTCTGGTTGCCGTTCAGCGGGACATACTCGCCCTTATCGTTTAGGAGTTCGATCGCAAAGCGGTCGGAATCCGGGTCGGTCGCCATGAGAAGCTCTGCCCCGAAGGTCTTTCCGAGCGCCTCGCTCATCGCAAAGGCGGCCGGGCTCTCGGGGTTCGGGTAGCCGACGGTCGTGAAATCCGGATCCGGGTCCTTCTGCTCGGGCACGATCTTCCAGTTGGAAAAGCCCCGGATGTTCAGCATCTTTGTAAACGGGACGGAGCCGGCCCCGTTTAAGGGGGTGTAGACGAGCGGAATCGAGAGGTCGAGATCCTCGCTTCCGCGCACGGAGAGGGAGAGGACCTTGCTTAAGTACTCATCGTCCAGCGATTCCGGCAGGACCTCAATGAGGCCGGCGGCGATTCCCTCCTCGAGGGACATCTTTTTGATGCCGGTGAAGTAGTCGTGGCTCTTTATGCACTCGTAGATCGCATCGGCGATCTCGCCGCTGATCTGGCAGCCGTCCTCCCAGTAGAGCTTCATCCCGTTGTAGTCCTTCGGGTTGTGGGAGGCCGTGAGGTTCACGCCTGCGATCGTCCCAAGCCGCGGGACAAGGAAGGCGAGCTCCGGCGTCGGCCGAAGATCCGGGAAAATGAAAGCCCTGATACCGTTTGCCGCCAGAATTCCGGCGGTGAGGTTGGAGAATTCTTTTGAATAATGCCGCGGGTCGTGCGCGATGACGGCTCCTTTTGCCATGGCTTCGGGGCCCTTTGCGACAATGTAGTCGGCAAGGCCCTGGGCGGCGCGTCCCACGACCTGATAGTTCATGCAGGCGGTGCCGGCTTTTAATTTTCCGCGGAGGCCGGCGGTGCCGAAGGCGAGCTCGGCGGCGAAGCGCTCGCGGATCTCCGCGGGATCATCCTTTACGGCGATGAGTCCTGCGCGGAACGGGTCGTCCGCGGGGAGATTGTCAAGCCAGTATGATAAGCGTTCAAATGCGGCGGACATGGTAGATCTCCTTTCTTCAGAGGTTTACATTTTCTCAAGGCGCACGAGCTGCACCGCGTGGAGGAGAAGCTGAACGGGTGCGGGCATGACCGCGTCAAAAAACGCTTCGGTGAGGATCTGGGTCCGCATTTTCCGTTTGAAATGCGGATGGAGTCCGCGCCTCTCAATCTCGCCTGCATCGAGGAAGGGACTGTCCGGCTTCGTGTCGGGATACTCTTTTGATGCGGGGATCGCCGTCCCGTCAAGCGCGGCCAGGGCGGCCGTAAGCCTCTCCAGAGGACCGCTGAAAAAGACAGCAATGCTGCCGGTATTCCGGTAAAAGCGCACATCCGTGACACCCTCGATGCCGAGGATGGCCAGACGAAGGGAACGGGATTCTTCGAGCGAGATCCGGTCGGCGGTCCGGATACGGATCCGGCCGGGAGTGGCGTGTTCAACTGCAAACCGCATATCTTGTATCCTCCGTTCATCAGATATTTTGATTGTAGCAAAGACGCGCCCAAAAGACAAGGGCGATCGGGAAAGGGCGGATAGGCGGTTGACGTATTTTTCAAAATATTATAAAGTTAAGGCATCCTGCTCCGGGCCGGCGGATTCCGGCGTGAGCAAATTGAAGGGAGACCCCATGAGTGATCTGATTTTTGACTATAAGCGCTTTTCGGCCCTGGCGGCACGCGTCGCCGCTGAGGGCAGCGTCCTTCTTGAAAATGAAAACCGCGCCCTTCCCCTCGCAAAAGGCGAAAAAATCGCGCTCTTCGGGCGCGCTTTGTACAATTATTATAAGAGCGGCACGGGCTCGGGCGGCATGGTCAATGTGAATCATGTCGTCGACCTCCCCGAGGCGTTCGCTAAGGACGGGCTCTATGAGCTGAATAAGGAGGTCGACGAGACCTACCGCGAGTGGCTTAAAGAACACCCCTATGACGACGGGATCGGCTGGGGCAATGAGCCCTGGTTCCAGGAGGAGATGCCTCTTACCGACGAGCTCGTCTCCCGGGCTGCGGAAGAGTCCGATACGGCCATCATCGTGCTCGGCCGGACGGCCGGCGAGGAC
>ODAI011037663.1_pt1 | contig 13596 bp, 13 predicted proteins | sample 1539321 | NCBI WGS metagenome assembly ODAI01 (sample SAMN02144231, study PRJEB22623) | gut metagenome | biome: sheep rumen | host: Ovis aries | place: New Zealand
CTTTAGTCGTGAGATGAATGCGCAAAAGAAACCTGCCTCTGACATGGGATACAAACCCGCGTCAGAGATTAAATGCCTCAGCTGCATTATGAGAGGGTGTATGGAAAGAATTGCGGAATTTCAGAAAGTGAGCTTTGAGCAGTTCGCGAAGGCCATGAGGGACACATTCGGAGAGAGCGCGGAGCTCGAAAGAGTGTATGCCGAGATCGCTCTGCCGCGCAGAGCTACGGCGGGCAGCGCCGGATATGATTTCAGATCAACGGTATCAGTCAGACTGGCACCGGGGGAGAACGTCGTGATACCGACCGGGATACGGGCCAGAATAGATGCCGGATGGGCGCTCCTTCTTTTTCCGAGGAGCGGTCTTGGATTTCGCTACAGACTGCAGCTCAACAACACTGTCGGCGTGGTCGACAGCGACTACTATGACAGCGACAATGAGGGGCATATATTTATAAAAATGACCAACGATTCCAACGAGGGGAAGACCTGTGTCATAGAACGCGGGACTGCCTTCGCTCAGGGGATTTTCATGCCGTTCGGAATTACTGCGGACGATGAGGCGCAAGAAATCCGGAACGGAGGATTCGGGAGCACATCCCGGTAAGAGATGAAAAAAGGCTGCCACGTCAGTCGGCGCCATACCGTACAGCATGCTGCATGGTATGGCATCGACTGACGTGGCAGCCTTCTATATTGCGTAGCGAAGCGGAGACCGCAGGGATTCGGTTTGGAATTATGTCAGCCGGCACTGACAAAAATCCCGCGCCAGGTCTCGAAAGCGAGACCGGAACTTTCCCGATTAGTCTTCCTCATAAAATTCCGCTTCATCGAGCAGCTCGTCGAGTGCGTCCGCTGCAGCGTCGTACTCATCGTCATCATCGATATTAACGAGCTCGGGAGCTTCGTCATCACCGTGGTCGATAAAACGATAAATAAGGATACTGTCCTCCTCTTCATCATCCTGTGCCAGGAGCGCGATATACTCGCGGTCGTCTGCGGAAAATATTGCAATAATATCGCACTCGAGCTCTGAGTCGTCATCCATTGTCAGAATGACTGTACCAAGATCTTCTTCTTCCGGGATTGCGTAATCATCATTAAAAGCCATTCGATATGACCTCCTTTTTATTATTATAAAGAGAATAGCAGATTGAGCCCTAAAAAGCAATGGTCATTGGGGGGGCTTTAAGGTATAATATAACTTGGTATTTTGGTGTCAATCCACAAATTGAGGTTTATTATATGGTCAGAAGATACAAAGTTTCCGCCGGCGATCCGCTTATGTCGGGGACGTATGAGACCGCGAAAGGACTGAACTTCGCGGTCAGGGTACCGGATGATCTTCCGGCGACGCTTGTGCTGACGTCGGAGGACGGCAGCAGGGAAGAGCAGGTGATCGATCTGCCGGTCGGTGAGCGCTGCGGCGAGATGGCTTCGGTGACCCTTTCCGGTCGTCACACTTCTCCGATTGCCTATTATTATACGATCGACGGCAAGCGGGTGATCGACCCGTGTGCGAGGAGGATCGTCGGTGACGTGTGCTATACGGACCCCGGGAGGTTCAACTGGGGTGATGATGCAGCGCCCGGGATCCCGCTCTCGGACATGATCATTTACAAGCTCCATGTCAGAGGCTTTACGATGAGTAAGGGCTCGGGAGTGCTGGCTAAAGGTACGTTCAGAGGCCTCGCGCAGAAGATCCCCTATCTGAGGGAACTGGGAATCAATGCGGTCGAGCTGATGCCTGTCTACGAGTGGAGCGATGAGCTGAAAGGCCGGCCCGGAAGAGAACTGAAGGATATGCCGAAAAAGAATTACTGGGGATATGCGGAGAAGAACTGCTATTTTGCTCCGAAACAGCTCTTTTCATCGAAGGAAGATTCCGTCACCGAGTTCAAAAGGACGGTAAAGGCCCTGCATGAGGCGGGGATCGAGGTCATCCTCGAAATGTATTTTCCGGGTGACGCCGACCGTCTGACAGCCCTGTCCGCGCTCCATTTCTGGAAAATGGTCTACCACGTGGACGGTTTTCATGTGATCGGAGCGGGTGTGCCGAAAGAAGCCCTTGCGCAGGATCCTCTGCTTGCCCGCACAAAGCTTTTCTTTGACTGGATCGATATCGGGCGTGTCTATCAGGGAAAAGCCCCGAAGACCCGTCATATCGCGATCTGCAACGGGTACTATCAGTCTGAGGCGCGCAGGTTCCTCAAAGGGGATGCGGGCGTTTCGGAGGCATTCCGCATGACGCAGAGGGCGAATCCCGCGACGCATGCAGTCGTTCACTATGTTGCAAATGTTGACGGATTCACGCTCGCTGACGCCGTCAGCTATAATGCCCGCCACAACGAAGACAACGGCGAGAACGGCGCGGACGGCACGTCGGACAATAACAGCTGGAACTGCGGCGTCGAGGGCAGGACAAGAAAGCTGCCCGTCATTGAACTTCGCGAGAAACAGATAAAGAACGCGCTTGCCTATGTTCTCCTGTCACAGGGCGTGCCTCTCATCTATGCCGGTGATGAATTCGGCAACACGCAGGGGGGTAACAATAACGCGTATGCGAGCGACAATGCTGTCGGCTGGGTCTCATGGAGACTTGCGAAAAGAAATAAGAGCATCACGGAATTTGTGAAGAGTCTCATTGCGTTCCGCAAGGAGCACGGGATCCTCCACACAGAGCAGGAGCTTCGGGGGAATGATTACCGGGGGTATGGTATCCCGGATGTTTCCTGGCACGACACGAAGGCCTGGTATACGGATCAGAGCGCGGAGAGCCGCTCCTACGCGGTCATGTACAACGGCGCTTACGCAAAAAAGAGCGACGGCTCGTCAGATGACATTATCTATGTGTGCTATAACGCGCATTGGGAGTGCCATACATTTGCCCTGCCGCAGCTCCCTTCGGGCATGCTCTGGAAAACTCTGTTCTCGACCGACGAAGCGGGTCTTCTTAAAGCCAGGGAAGGCTTTGTGCGCTGGGCCAAGGAGGATGCCCTGAGAGATATATCGGTCCGACTTGAGAGGACGCTTGCCGGGCTGGAATCCCACAGAGAGCTTGTCGCTTCCGAGGAGGCAGAGCGGGCGGCCAAAGCCGAGCAGGATGCGGAGAAGGCGGGAAAAGAGGCGGCAAAGACGGAGGAGAGACCGAAGAACGGAAGGACATTCGATTTTGAAGCTCTCCGGAAGAAATATATCGCGGATGCGGAGATGGCGGTATCGAGGATCGAAGAGGCATTTGAGACCTCCGATTTTCCGAAAAATCAGAAGTATATTGCCGTGCCGCCGCGCAGCGTCACTGTCCTTGTCGGCGGGAAGACTGAAGATGGAGAGACATAATGGAACACATAACGCTGCATAAGGCTTACGGACATCTGAGGACGATCACAAAGCACCACAACCTTGTCATGGGCTACTGCTTCAGAGCGGGGCTGTACAGGCAGGGCATCATGCACGATCTCTCTAAACTGAACCCAGAGGAGTTCCTTGTCGGTGCCAGATACTGGCAGGAGGGGAAGAGAAGTCCCAATAACGCGGAGAGGGAGGATACGGGTCTGTCACGGTCGTGGCTGCACCATAAGGGCAGGAATAAGCACCACTATGAATACTGGATCGATTACGCCCTGGACTCCCCGAACGGTCTCGGAGGAGGGAAGATGCCTCGCAGATATGTTGCCGAGATGATTTTTGACCGGGTGAGCGCGTCCAGAGTCTATAAAGGGGATGCCTACACAGACAGCTGTCCGCTGGAGTATTTCCTGGCAGGCAAGGACAAGAGCTGGTATATTCACAAAACGACACTCGCCCAGATGGAATTTCTTCTCCGCATGTGGGCAGAGAAGGGCGAGGATCACACGATCCGGTATATAAAGAACGTTTTTCTTGCCGGGCACCGCTGAGATTCGTGGGTTTACTTTTTGCGGAAGATTTGTTATATTTTCATGTGCGGAGAAAAGAAGCATTTTTACACACAGGTGATACGATTTGGAAAAGCAGAGAGCGGAGTATTATGACTACAATTTAATCGCGGTCATTCTGCTGCTCGTCGGTTTCGGTCTGGTCATGCTTTACAGCACCAGCGCCTACACCGCGGAGCTGCAGCACAGCGATGATATGTATTTTTTCGCGCGTCAGGCACGAGTCTCGATCGCGGCTATCCTGCTTGCGGTCGGCCTCTCTTTTGTTGACTATCATTATCTGTGGAATCTCGGCTGGGTGAGCTACATCGGATCGGCGATCCTTATGCTTCTCGTAAAGACGCCTCTCGGAGGGGAGGTCAACGGGGCGAGAAGATGGCTGAACCTCGGTATAACATTTCAACCGTCGGAGATAGCGAAAATTGCCATCATCATCTTTGTTCCCATGTTGATCGCGCAACAGGGAAAAGCCTTCAAAGGACTGAAGGCCTGCGCCGGACCTTTTGCCGCCGGTCTCGTACTGTCCCTGATCACCTATTTTTTTACGGAGAATCTGAGCACCGCGGTCATCATCCTGGGGATCGACGTGCTGATCATATTTGTCGCGCATCCCAAGACACGACCGTTTATTATCGCGTTCGTCGTTCTGCTCATCCTGGCGGTCATCGGGACAATGATCATATGGAGAGTGGCTGAAAACGCCCCGGTGGATTCGTTCCGTCTGCGGCGCATTCTTGTCTGGAAGGATCCGGAGAAGTACATTACAGAGGGCGGCTATCAGGTCATGCAGGCTCTCTACGCCATCGGCAGCGGCGGTATCTTCGGAAAGGGACTCGGCAACAGCATGCAGAAGCTCGGCTGGCTGCCGGAGGCACAGAATGATATGATATTCCCGATCATCGTTGAGGAGCTTGGTATCTTCGGCGGCGCGATCGTTATATTCCTGTTCATCTACATGCTGTACCGGCTGCTCTTTATTGCGGAGAACGCGCCGGATCTGTACGGCGCGCTGATCGTCACGGGAGTGTTTTCCCACATTGCCCTGCAGGTCGTTCTGAATATTTGCGTGGTTCTGGGAATTCTGCCGACGACAGGTGTGACCCTGCCGTTCATAAGCTATGGCGGGACCTCCGTCCTGTTCCTGATGCTGGAGATGGCTCTGGCCCTCTCAGTGTCGAGAATGATCCGCTCAAAGAAGGCCACCAAGGATCTTTGGGGGAATGTCGTCAGGTACAATGAGACCTGAGCGAGACTAGAACTTATCGGAAGTTGTGTAAGCAGCTCTCGATAAAAGGGCGATGAAATCGCTGAATTATGATTATCGGGTCCGCACAGCGGTCCCGATACTAAAACATATATGAAGGAGACTACATATGGTCAAGACCAGATTTGCACCGAGCCCGACAGGAAGAATGCATGTCGGCAACTTGAGAACCGCACTTTATTCGTACCTTATTGCCAAGCATGAAGACGGAAGCTTCATGCTCCGCATCGAAGATACAGACCAGGAGCGCTTCTATGAAGGCGCGCTTGAGATCATCTACCGCACGCTTGAGAAGGCCGGACTCGACTTTGACGAGGGACCGGACAAGGACGGCGGTGTCGGCCCATATGTCCAGAGCGAGAGATGCCGCCAGGGAATCTACGAGAAGTATGCAAAGAAGCTGATCGCCACCGGCAACGCGTACTATTGCTTCTGCACGAAGGAGCGCCTCGAGTCTCTCAAGGTCTCCGAGGATGGCAAGGAGTATGCCATGTATGACAAGCACTGTCTGCACCTCTCAAAGGAGGAGATCGAGGCTAACCTGGCAGCGGGAGTTCCCCATGTCATCCGCCTGAACGTCCCGCGGGAAGGCAGTACTACATTCTCCGATGAGATCTACGGCGATATAACGGTCGACAACAAGGAGCTCGACGACATGATCCTGATCAAGTCCGACGGTTTCCCGACCTATAATTTTGCAAATGTTGTCGACGACCACCTCATGGGCATCACCCATGTCGTCCGCGGCAACGAGTATCTGTCATCAAGCCCGAAATACAATCTCCTCTATAACGCGTTCGGCTGGGAAGTTCCGACGTATGTCCACTGCCCGCTGATCACGGATGAGAATCACGCAAAGCTTTCCAAGAGATCCGGTCACTCCTCGTTCGAGGATCTGCTCGATCTCGGCATTCTGCCGGAAGCTATCGTGAATTATGTCGCTCTTCTGGGATGGAGCCCGGAGGACAATGAGGAGATCCTGACTCTGCCCGAGCTGGTCAGAAAGTTCGACTACAGAAAGATCAACAAGAGCCCTGCCGTCTTCGATATGAGCAAGCTCCGCTGGATGAACGGCAAGTACATTGAGAAGATGGACGAGGAGGCGTATCTTGAGAAAGCTCTCCCGTATGTCGAGAGAACGGTGACGAAGGTTCAGGACAAGAAGGCGCTCGCCGATCTTGCCAAGAGCCGTATCGAGACGTTCGAGGACATTCCGGAGTTGCTCGGCTTCTTTGAGGAAGTGCCGGAATACGATGAGAGCCTCTATGTACATAAGAAGATGAAGACCACTGTGGAACTGTCATGCGATGTGCTCGTTAAGGTGCTTCCATATCTTGAGGGGCTTACAGACTACAGTAACGATGCGCTCTATGCGGCTCTGATTGCATTTGCCAAAGAGAACGGACTGAAGAACGGTCAGGTAATGTGGCCAATCCGCACAGCTCTCTCCGGCAAAGCCATGACGCCGGGCGGAGCGACTCAGCTCATGGAGCTGCTCGGAAAAGAGGAATCTATAGCTCGCGTCAAAGCCGCTGTGGATAAACTTCAGAAATAACAGCAACGTCGTCCTGACTGATCCTGACGCGCGCAGGTTCGGTGCGGCTCCGGCTCAAAGGAGTTAAGGAATGACCTGTGAGGGAAAAAAGAGGGTCTTTGTGTTCTACATGTACGTGGACAAAGGACCCGGGACCGCCGCTCCGCGTGTCCGCACAAAGCACATGAGTGAAATGGGTGGGAGACTGCTTGAGTACGCAGTTTCCCGTCTTTATCGTATAGGCACAGATGAGCTTTCAAGGAGTAAGGGAGAGCATGGGAAGCCCTTTTTCCAGAGACATCCGGAGATTCATTTTAACATAAGTCACTCGGGAGACCTCGTCGTGTGCGCTGTCAGCGATTTTGAGATCGGCATCGACATCCAGGAGAAAGAGCGGCTGCATATTGAGCTGATCGCTAAAAAGATCATGAGCCGTGATGAACATGAAAGATTTCTTGTGAGCCACAGCCCGGAAGAGTTCTTTTTCCGCACCTGGGTCATGAAAGAATCATACGTCAAATGGACAGGGGACGGAATCACCAGGGATCTTCAGAGCCTGCCCATGGACGGATGGCATCAGTTCTTATATATCGATCACCGCTTCGCGACCTGCGTGTGGGCCGGGATACCGCTGGAGGTCGCAGTCAACGAGATCCGCGAGGCGGATCTTACATCATACTTCGCTGCCGAGGCGCAGCGGGTCCCATGCTCTCATCTCGTGAGCGGGACTAGAACATTTTAGAAGAAAGGTTTAGCATGGACGAAATTACAAAACGCCGAACGTTTGCGATCATCTCGCACCCGGACGCGGGCAAGACAACACTTACGGAAAAATTCCTGCTGTACGGCGGCGCGATCAATCTTGCCGGATCCGTCAAGGGAAAGGCGACCGCGAGACACGCGGTCTCCGACTGGATGGAGATCGAGAAGCAGAGAGGTATCTCTGTCACATCATCGGTCCTTCAGTTCAATTACGACGGGTTCTGCATCAATATCCTGGATACGCCGGGACATCAGGATTTCTCTGAGGATACGTACCGGACACTGATGGCAGCGGACTCCGCGGTCATGGTCATCGACGGGGCCAAGGGCGTTGAGGCCCAGACCAGAAAACTTTTCAAGGTCTGCGCCCGCCGGCATATTCCGATCTTCACCTTTATCAACAAGATGGACCGGGAAGCCCGGGATTCGTTCGAGCTCGTTGATGAGATCGAGAAGGAGCTCGGCATACCGTGCTGCCCCGTGAACTGGCCGATCGGCTCAGGCAAAGCCTTCAAGGGCGTGTATGACCGCGGAACAAAGAAGCTGCTCATTTTCCACGATACCCAGAAGGGAACGAAAGAGGGCGAGATCGAGGAGATCGATATGGACGGCGCGGCCGGATCCGGCTTTGTGACCGAGGAGGAGGAAGAACTTCTGCGCGAGGAGCTTGAGCTTCTCGACGGCGCGTCCGCCGAGTTCGATCAGGACGAAGTGAGCCGCGGTGAGCTGTCACCTGTCTTTTTCGGGTCCGCTCTCACGAACTTCGGTGTCGAGACCTTCCTGCAGCACTTTCTTGCGATGACGAACTCTCCGCTGCCGCGCATGTCGTCAGAGGGCATGATCGATCCTAAGACGCATGATTTCTCGGCCTTTGTCTTCAAGATCCAGGCCAACATGAATAAGAACCACCGCGACCGCGTCGCGTTCATGAGGATCGTTTCCGGCCACTTCGACGCGAACATGGAAGTATACCATGTGCAGGGCAACAAGAAAGCCAGGCTCTCACAGCCTCAGCAGATGATGGCGGATGACCGCCATGTCGTCTCCGAGGCGTGGGCGGGAGACATTATAGGTGTGTTCGACCCCGGAATCTACTCGATCGGCGACACTGTGTGCATGCCGGGGGAGAATTTCAGGTTCGGAGGAATACCTACATTTGCACCCGAACATTTTGCCAGGGTACGCCAGGTCGATACAATGAAGCGCAAGCAGTTCACCAAGGGCATCGAGGAGATCGCCCAGGAAGGCGCAATCCAGGTCTTCCAGGAATTCCACACCGGCATGGAAGAGATCATCGTCGGCGTGGTCGGCGTGCTGCAGCTCGACGTGCTCCGTTTCCGCCTTGAGAAGGAATACAAAGTCGAGATCCGCATGGAGACACTTCCCTACGAAGTCATCCGCTGGATCGAGGATCCGGACAATGTCGATGTCGAGAAAATCGAGGGCACGACGGATATGAAAAAAGTCAAGGATATGCGCGGGAATCCGCTGCTGCTCTTTGAGCACGAGTGGAGTGTCGGCATGACCCTTAACCGCAATAAGGGACTGAGACTCTCCGAATTCGGAGGATGGGAGCAGGACGACTAGGAATAAAAGACCGCTTTACTCAGAACTTAATGGGGAGTATAATCCTCTTGATAAGAGTTTCATGGGAGGACGCAATATGTCAGAAAATGGAAACATCTATACAATAAGAGAAGACGACGTGACCGGCACAGTCAGGGTAGCTGATGAAGTTGTCTGCGTGATCGCGGGCCTTGCGGCCACGGAAGCTAAAGGTGTGGCTTCTCTTGCGGGCAATATTACCAACAGCAGTATCCCGAAGAAGGGCGCGAAAGCCCTGTCGAAGGGTGTCCGCGTGAATCTCGAGGACGGTAAGGTCAACGTGGACCTTGCTCTGACGATCGATTACGGCTACAGTGTTCCGGAAGTCAGCGTCGACGTGCAGGAACGGGTGAAGAGCGCAATCGAGAGCATGACCGGCATCGAGGTGGGAGAAGTCAACATTCGCGTAGAGGACGTCCTCGTGGACGAGAACTGAGATTATCTGACCCGCGAGATTCATTAATCCGGGTGGGGGGCAGGTATATATAGCGGTGCTTTTAATGCCGCTGTATATACTTGTTGTGTTTTTGCGCAGGCGAAAGGCCGGAAGGCCTTCGATACTAATGTTTTTCAAAATGGAGAAGAAAAGTGAAAAGAAGAGAACTTCGAGAGCATCTTTTTAAAATGATATTTATCTTCGCATTCACTGTCGAGAAAGACATGGAGGAGCAGAAAGCCCTCTATCTGGACGGGATTGAAGGCCTCAGGGAGAAGGACAGGGAGTATCTCCTTAAGAGATACGATGCGGTCCACGACCACATTCCGGAGATCGACGCAGCTCTGAACCGGGCAGCGAAAGGCTGGAAGACATCCCGTTTCGCGAGCAGTGATCTTGCCATACTTCGGGTCGCTGTCTATGAGATGCTTTTCGATGATGATATCCCCGAGAAGGTCGCGATCAACGAGGCAATCGAGCTGGCCAAGATATACGGCGGGGATGATTCTCCTTCATTTGTGAACGGGGTCCTCGGTCAGGTATCCAGAATACACAAAAAGGCTGCCGAGTACGCGGCCGGTAAGGATACTGAGGATACGGCAAGCGGAGATATGAGTGAAGAGCAGTGAGGAGCCGTGCTCCTTGCGCGTGCTTCATATCTGACATTATGAGGAATCAATGAACAGCGTATATTCTGTAGGACAGATCAATAATTACATCAGGAGAATGATTCAGCAGGACATTCTTCTGTCCAGGGTATATGTCCGTGGGGAAGTATCCAATCTAAAATATCATACATCCGGCCACATCTACTTCTCGCTGAAGGATGAGACCGGTACATTGTCATGTGTCATGTTCGCCGGCAACAGAAAAGGTCTTACGTTCGCAATGAAGAACGGAGACAAGGTCATCTGTGCCGGCAATTTTGATGTCTACACGCGCGGCGGCAATTATCAGATGTACGTCAAGGCGATTCGTCTCGAGGGCGCGGGCATTCTGTACGAGCGGTATCTGAAGCTCAAGGCTGAGCTGGAGGAGATGGGGATGTTCGATGCGGCATATAAAAAGCCTGTCCCCCGGTACGCCCGCCGGGTCGGCATCGTCACTGCTCCCACCGGGGCGGCCATCAGGGATATACAGAATATCAGCGCTCGCAGGAACCCCTATATAGAGCTCATACTGTACCCGGCCCTCGTTCAGGGTGAAGGGGCTGCGGAGACGATCGCAAGGGGCATCGAAAAGCTGGATGATGCAGGTGTCGATGTTATTATCGTCGGGCGGGGCGGCGGATCGATTGAAGACCTGTGGGCTTTCAACGAGGAGATTGTCGCGAGAGCTATTTTTAACTGCAGAACACCGGTCATATCCGCTGTCGGCCACGAGACCGACATCACGATCGCGGACTTTGTCGCCGATCTTCGCGCGCCCACACCGTCCGCGGCGGCGGAGCTCGCTGTCTTCGACTACTCAGAGTTCGCGGATACGATCGAGCGGTATCGGAGACGGCTCTGGCAGGGGACAGAGCGGCGCATTATAAAAGCCCGCGGCGATGTGCGCTACTACGAGGTGCGGCTTGATGCCCTGAGTCCGAAAAAACGTCTGAATGACAGGCGGAGGCAGCTCGCGGAAAAAGAGGAAAAAATGGCGGGCATTCTGACGCGGCAGATCGCCGGGAACCGCATGCGCGCCGAAGATATTTCGCGGCGCATGTCCCTTGCGGCAGAGCGCACGCTCAGGCAGCGGCAGAAGAAATACTCGATGCTGGTCGAGCGCATGCGAGGTCTGAATCCGCTGGACCGCCTGAAAGCCGGTTTCTCCTTCGTCTCTGACGAGGAAGGCAGGGCGGTGACCCGCGTCCGAGCGGCCAGCGTGGGACAGGTCCTTCGCATCCATGTAACAGATGGAATCATAAAAGCAGGCGTGCAGGAAATCGAAAGCAGAAATATTCCGGAGGAGTCATATGGCAGAGGAGAAGAAAGAACTGACAATAGAGGAGAGCTTTGCTGAGCTGGATGAGATGGTAAGGAAAATGGACAGCGAGGACATTTCACTGGAGGAGTCTTTCCGCCTCTATGAGGAGGGCATGAAGCTGCTCCTTGCTGTGGGAGAAAAGATTGACGCGGTAGAAAAAAAGATGCAGGCTCTTATGCCGGACGGCGGGGAAGTGCCGTTCGAATAACGCGCGGGCCGGCCGCATACGGCCGGGTACGGACTTGAATCGGAGGATTTGATTTGAAGAAGAGACTTGATGTTCTTTGTGTGGAACGTGGGCTGGTCGCGTCCCGCGAAAAAGCCAAGGCCGTCATTATGTCGGGGATCGTGTACGTAGACGGTGTGCGGGAGGATAAGGCCGGGACTTCATTTGATGAGAGCGCAGTAATAGAAGTCAGAGGTACAACACTAAAGTATGTCAGCCGGGGAGGACTCAAGCTTGAAAAGGCCATTGAAGTGTTCAGGCTCGATCTTGACGGACTTACCTGCCTTGATGTCGGCAGTTCCACCGGAGGCTTTACAGACTGCATGCTGCAGAACGGGGCAGCGCACGTATACGCAATCGATGTCGGAAGAGGGCAGCTCGACTGGAAACTCAGGAATGATCCCCGGGTCACCTGCATGGAGAAGACCAATATACGATATGTTGTCCCTTCGGATATCGGCGTCGCGGCCGATTTTTCGAGTATCGATGTAAGTTTTATATCGCTGGTCAAAGTACTGGGACCTGTGAAGGACCTGCTTAAGGAGAACGGCAGGATCGTGTGCCTCATTAAGCCCCAGTTCGAGGCCGGCCGCGAGAAAGTCGGAAAGCACGGTGTCGTGCGGGATGAAAATGTGCACCGGGAGGTCATCTTGAAAGTGCGGGAGTATGCCGAATCAATCGGGCTGACACCGATCGGGCTGGACTTCTCACCGATCAAGGGACCTGAGGGAAATATAGAGTATCTGATGTATCTGTGTAAGGGGGACGTGAGCGGAACGCCGACGTACAGCGTCGATGTGGACGGGACCGTGCAGAATGCTCACGGGGCACTTGATCACTGAGCGGGAGAACGGCTTTTACTGTGCCGCCTCGCGTTAATGCAGGAAACAGCTTTCGGATCCGTGATCACGACTTACGGCAGACATGAAATGAGGAATTACTGATATGAAAAAATTTTTGATATTGCGCAATTCGGACAAGGACAAAAGAGGAACATTCAGCAGAAAGGTCGGCGAGTATCTGACAGAAAAGGGCGCGGAGTGCTCCTATTCCACTGACGGCATGGACATTGATGAGGATGTGGAATGCGTCATCGTCCTCGGGGGCGACGGGACAATGCTGCGGGCGGCCAAAAAGGTCGTGGATCTGGGCATCCCTCTTATGGGCATTAATCTCGGCACGCTGGGGTATCTGGCGGAAGTCGACAGAAGGGATGTCTATACGGCGCTGGATCATCTTCTTGAAGACACATATGTCATCGAGGAGAGAATGATGCTGAGGGGTACTGTGTATCATAACGACGAAGTGATTGCGTCGGATGTGGCTTTAAATGATGTCGTTATCGTGAGACAGGGGCGTCTGCGCGTAGTCTCTTTTCTGAACTACGTCAACGGTGAATATCTGAATTCCTATAATGCGGACGGCATCATCCTGTCCACGGCGACGGGCTCGACGGGTTACAGCCTCTCCTGCGGCGGGCCTATTGTCTCTCCGGAGTCAAAAACGATTCTTCTCACCGCGATTTCGCCGCACACACTGATTACCAGAAGTATTATCTTCAAGAGCAGTGATCAAGTGACGGTCATGATCGGACAGGGCCACGAACCGGGGGCGGCAGAGGCCAGCGTATCGTTCGACGGTGATGCCTACATCACGGTTCATAGCGGTGACCGCATTGTCGTTGAGAAGTCTGACAAGAGCACGAAAATCATAAAATTGAGCGGGGTCAGTTTCCTTGAAATCCTGCGTCAGAAAATGGCAGGTTCGTAAATCATATGAAAAACGCAAGGCATGAACAGATACTTCAGCTGATCGGGGTATATGACATCGAGACGCAGGAGGAGCTTGCTGAAAAACTGAATGAAAAAGGGTTTACGGTCA
>ODAI013541414.1_pt1 | contig 13596 bp, 10 predicted proteins | sample 1539321 | NCBI WGS metagenome assembly ODAI01 (sample SAMN02144231, study PRJEB22623) | gut metagenome | biome: sheep rumen | host: Ovis aries | place: New Zealand
CTGCGTGTTTGTGCCGCCCACCTAAGGGCCGTGGCATTCAGCATCGCCGACGGACAGCTGCCGGGCAATGCGAAGGCGGGCTACGTCATTCGCCGCATCCTGCGCCGTGCGGTACGCTATGCCTACACTTTCCTCCAACAGCGTGAGGCGTTCCTCTATAAACTGCTGCCCGCAATGATTGAGGAAATGGGTGGGGCCTACCCCGAACTGCCGGCGCAGCGCGAGTTGATTGCCCGTGTGATGAAAGAGGAAGAGGATTCGTTTTTGCGTACGCTCGACAAAGGCATCAATATGCTCAATGAGGCGATGGAACAGCTGCGAAAAGACCAAAAAACGGTGCTTGACGGCGCGCAGGCCTTCCGGCTTTTCGACACTTACGGCTTCCCGCTTGACTTGACGGAGCTCATTTGCCGCGAAAATGGCTTTACGGTGGACGAGCAGCAGTTTGACATTGAAATGCAACAGCAAAAAGACCGTGCGCGCAATGCCGCACAGGTCGAAAACTCCGACTGGACGGTGATCAGGGAGGGTGAGCAGCAGTTTGTCGGCTACGATTATACAGAATATGAGTGCCATATCCTGCGCTACCGTAAAGTTACTCAAAAAAAGAATGAATTCTACGAACTAGTCCTCGACCACACGCCATTTTACGGCGAGATGGGCGGCCAGGTCGGTGAACCCGGCGTTCTGGTCAGTGAGAACGAGACGGTGGAAATTGTCGACACCAAGCGGGAAAACAACCAAAGTGTGCATATCGTCAAGCAATTGCCCAAAATGCCTGAGGCCGACTTCATGGCATGCGTGGATGTTGACAAGCGCGACGGCTCGGCCGCCAACCATACTGCAACCCACTTGCTGCATTATGCCTTGAGGCAGGTGCTGGGTGGGCATGTCGAGCAAAAAGGCTCGTTTGTCTCTGCTGACATGTTGCGTTTCGACTTTTCGCATTTCCAGAAAGTCACCGATGAGGAGTTGCGTGAGGTGGAGCGTGTCGTGAATGACTTTGTGCGCCAGGACTTCTTGCTTGATGAGCATCGAGAGACGCCGATTGAAGAGGCGAAGAAGATGGGTGCAGTGGCCTTGTTTGGAGAAAAATATGGCGACAAGGTGCGCGTGGTGCGTTTTGGAGACAGCTGCGAGCTCTGTGGCGGCATTCACGCCCATAGCACAGGAAAGATCGGCATGTTCAAAATCGTCGGCGAGAGGTCGGTCGCTGCGGGCATTCGCCGCATAGAAGCCATCACGGGCAAACAGTGTGAAGAGGCGATGTATGCGCTTGAAGACACGGTGCGCACGGTGCGCAGCTTGTTCAATAATGCCAAGGATTTGCCCGGGGTAATCGAAAAATATATGGCAGAGCACGACAACATGCGTAAAGAAATAGAACTGTTCGAGGCACAGGCGGTGGAACGTCTAAAACAAACATTGGTCGAGCGGGTAGAGATGGTGAGCGACGTAAAAGTCGTCAGAGCCGTGTTGCCCATTGACGCAGCTGCCGCCAAGGACCTTGTTTTCAAGGTTCGTGAGGCGATTCCTGAGCATCTGCTTTGTGTCGTTGGCTCGACAGGCGGCGGCAAGCCGATGTTGAGCGTGATGTTGAGTGACGACATGGTGAAGGATCGTCAGCTGAACGCCGGACAAATTGTACGCGAGGCTGCAAAATTGATCCAGGGCGGCGGTGGCGGCCAGCCTCATTTTGCCACTGCAGGTGGAAAGGATGCGGAGCACATCCAAGCTGCGGTCGACAAAGTGGTTGAGTTGGCCAGTCTCTAAGGATTTGATTTTTAGATACAAGGATTTGAAGAAAGAGGATGTGCCCGTCTGTGAAAGGTACATCCTCTTTCTCTTTTCTATGAGATTTTGGCTGCTGAAACATTTCGAGTAGTGAGAATGAGAAGTCTTAGCCGATTTTCAATCCCCCGATCCTTGTCTTGAGCATGGATGCTGGGGGTAGGCGGGGAAAAGCAGCTTAATCCAAGAGTATCTCAAACTCTTCTTCGCCCAGTTCTCCCTTGGGCTCTTTGGTCTTCGTCTTGGGCGGTTTTTGGAGTTGTCCTTTGTCATCGAACATACCGTAAGTCGTTCTCAAGACAGTGAATTCTGTGCGTCTGTTCATCTGATTGCAAATTTCCTGTTGCTCTTCTTTCAATGTCTTGATGAACTCCTCAGACAAGAGCGTTCCCTCTTTGAGCCACTCGTATTTCTTGGCTTGCTTCCCCCTGACATGCTTTGGCTTTTCCTTGCCGTAGCCCATGGGTGTGAGCCGGTCTTTGGCAATGCCATGCTCAATTAAGTATTTTACGACACTTTCCGCCCGCCGTTGCGAGAGTGTTTTGTTGTATTCTGCCGACCCCTTGTAGTCGCAGTGTGCGCTGAGCTCAATCGTAATGTTCGGATTTTGGTTGAGCATCTCGACAAGTTCGTCAAGGGCTTTGGTCGATTCCGGGCGCAAGGTCTCTTTGTTGAAATCATAGAAAATGTTGTCGATCAATACGGGCGCGGCAATTGAGGCCAATGGGAATTGTATGACATGCTCTTGCGACTCGTCGCTTGGGTCGATGTGCATTTCAACTTGATGGTTCAAAAACCCTTTGCAGGTCGCCATCAAGAGGTAGTCTACGTTTGGGTTTACGACCTGTTCAAAGGAGCCGTCGCCCTTGACGCTGAGCTTGAGGTTGGTTCCGTCGCTGCCAATGAGGTAGACTTGCGAGGCTGGCAGCTCGTAGCCGCCAAGTTCGTAAACCCATCCTTTGATGGTTTGTATGATTTCCGGGTTCTCGAAGCTGTAAATGTGGTCCCAGCCTTTGCCGTCGCCCCTGTTGCTGGCGAAAAATCCTCTGTTTCGGGCACCTTCAAAAGTCATCCCAAAGTCGTCTCCTTGTGAGTTGAGCGGATAGCCAGGATGTTCGATATGTATGCGGCGGTCTTTTCCCATGCGTGTGATGAAGATGTCCAGCCCGCCCATGCCGGGATGTCCGTTGGAAGAGAAATACAAGTCGCCGTTTGGCCTGAATGTCGGGAACATCTCGTCGCCTGGCGTGTTGATGGGCTCGCCCAGATTTTCAACTCCTCCATAGTCGCCGGCAACAATTCTCACGCGCCAGATGTCCAGCCCGCCCATTCCGCCGGGCATGTCGGATACGAAATAGAGCCACTGCCCGTCAGGTGAGACCACTGGATGTGCATAGCTTGAGAGTGAGTCTCGCGTGAGTCGAATCGGATTGGCCTTGCTCCAAGCCGCGTCGGCGCGACTAGATACCGCAATTTGTGCATATCGGGGCGCATCGGAGTTGGTTGTGCAGACGGTGAGGTACATTTCCCGTTGGTCTGCGGAGAATGAACAGGCGCCCTCGTCGTCGTGGGTGTTGATGCCGCCTTCTGCTGGCTTGGGCTTTCCCCATTTCCCCTTGTCGTCTTTTTCCGACACGAAGATGTCTCCGTTTTTCATCCCGGTTATGCCGTTGATGTCATCGCCCTGGGCCTCGTTCCTGGTTGAGGTGAAGTAGAGCTTGTCGAACTGGTCGCCAGTGAGTACGGGCGAGAAGTCTGCTCTTCTGGAATTGAAGATTTCCATGCGTTTGACGGTGTAACGCGAATTTTCTTGTTTCCACTTGGGGGCTTGTTGTGCCGACTGCAGCCCGCTGGCGGCAAGCTGGCTGTCGGGGATGGAGTCTAAGATGAGCTGAAATTCGCTGTATGCCGCCTTGTATTCTCCAGTTTTCAACAGCTGTCTTGCAAAATCCAGCTTGTCGCTGATGTCGCCTTGTTTGTATCTGAAGGCGTTGCGGTAGGCGGCCGCGGACTTTTGGGCTGCATTGATTTTTGCATAGCATTGTGCTGTTTTTAGGGCGTATTTTCCTCGCCGTTCCCGTTCTTTGGGCGGAATTCTCTGGTAGGCTTGTTTGAATTGTTCGGCGGCATTGTGGTATTCGCCGATGGCCAGGAATTTTTCGCCCTTTTTGATGTTTTGCTCTGCTCCGCAGCTGCAGACGAGAGCAATGGTGAAGATGATGAAGGCCAGGTTTTTATGCATGTTACGGTGTCATTTTTCTATTTTGTGATGCGAAAGTTCGTTTCGTCGGTTTTATGGCGCAGTTCTTTTTTTGAATAAGTCGAGCAGGAGGGCCTTTTGTTCTGCAATGCTGATGTGGCTGTTGTCGATTTCTATGGCATCTTCCGCCTTTTTGAGTGGCCCAACGGCCCTGTTCGAGTCGATGTAATCGCGTTCTTGAACGTTTCTTAGGATGTCTTCAAAGTCGACCTCTTCTCCTTTTGCCTTGAGCTCGTTGAAGCGGCGTTGGGCGCGGACTTCGGCGCTCGCGGTGATGAATAGCTTGAGCTCCGCATTGGGGAAAACGACGGTGCCGATGTCTCGGCCGTCCATGACAATGCCTTTTTCTTCGCCCATTTTTTGTTGTTGTATGACGAGTGCTTCTCGCACGAAGGGTAGTGTGGCGATGGGGCTTACATGGTTGGAGACTTCCATGCTCCTGATTTGTTGTTCCACGTTTTCTCCGTTGAGGTGGGTCTCTGGCCGTCCTGTTGTCTCATTGAGTTGGAAGCTTATGCTGATGTGGCTGATTTTTTGTTCCAGTTCATGGCTCTTGATGCTTCCGTCGGGATTGAAAAGTCCGTTTCTTAAGGCAAAAAGTGTGATTGCCCGGTACATTGCGCCCGTGTCGACGTAAATGTAGCCGATTTCTTTGGCAAGGTCTTTTGCCATGGTGCTTTTCCCGCACGAGGACAGGCCGTCTATGGCTATGATGATTTTTCTCATGGTGGCTTTTTTGAGTGGTTAAAGGGTGTATGCTACATTGGCGAGGATGGATTGGCTGGAAACATGGTATTTCCCGTATGCCAAATTGAGTTTGAAGCGTTCCAAATTGATGCCGGCGCCGAAGGTCAGGCCTGCACCATGGCTGCTCTCGGATTCAAAACTTGCGATTTTCATCTCGTTTCTTCGTCTGAAATTATAGCCTGCCCCGATCCAGATGTTGTGTGATAAGAGGATGTCGACACCTGCGGCGAGGTGGCTGATGGCTTTGTAGTTCCAGTGGGTTAGGTCCACCAGTGTGGCGGAGAGCCGGAATGGAGCGCCTTTAAGCTTTTTGCTGATACCAACTTGCAGGTCAAACGGCATTCTCTCGAATTGGTCGTCGTAGGCTTTGACCTGTCCGCCCAAGTTTTTGGCTACGGCGGAAATCGACCAGCCCCGTTCTTCGTCGTAATAGTTCAACCCCAGATCCACGCCCATGGCAAGGGAGTTGTAGTCGCCGATGTACGACATGATGAATTTGGCGGTAATCCCGCCTACCAGTCTTTCGGTCAGCTCGTAGGATACGACGGCACCGATGGCGATGTCTTTGGCACTGAACTCACCCGTGATTTGGTTCGTCGCGTCTACTTCTTTCATACTTCCATAGTTGATGTATTGTGCCAGTGCGCCGGCAGCCAGTCTTGGCTGGATGATTTTGTTGAACGAGGCTCCCATCATGTTGGAGCCCGCCATGTAGTTCATGTAGTTGAGGTTGAGCGTCTTGTCCGAGACGGATGCCAGCAAGGCTGGATTGGAGAATGTGAGCGAGGGGTCGTCTTCCACGATGCTGATGTTCTGGCCGCCTAGTGCCGCTGCGTGTGCACTGACGGGCAAGCGCAGGAAGTTATATTCGGTTTGACTTTCTTGTGCCTTTGCAACAGATGAAAAAATGGTCAATAAAAGGTAAAAAACAATTTTTTTCATTTATTTTTTCTAAATTTGTTGGCAAATATACGCTTTTTTTCAAATATCTGAACTAAATTTGTACGTTGAATGTCTTCTGATGAAGATTTTATAGAAATATAACGCTTTTTTTAGGCGTTTAGTGTAGTGAAACGGCATTTTTTGTTGATTGTTTAAAACATTTGGAGCTTTGGAGGCCAAGAAAAGTAAATCGGCTAATTTGGAACGTCACAGGTGGGCAAGATTTTTGTTTGCTTTTTGGGGCGCGACCCTCTTGCTGGTATTGGCATTGGAGGTCAAGCTGCCTAGGTGGCAGAGCTCCGACTTGCCCGAGCTCAGTGAGGAGATTTTCCAAGACTTGGAGATGAAGAAGGAGATTGACAGAGAGGAGTGGGTTGCTGTGGCTCCGAAGCGTGAAAATCCGCCTCCGGCAGCCAATGTGCGTGCTGTCGACTTGTCGATGTTGCCTCCCGAGGCTCCCACATCAGGGATGCCGCAGTTGGTGGCGCAAAGCGATGCCGACGTTCAGGCGGCAGAGGATCTCGATGCGGCACTTGTGGACAATGAGGCCAAGGACACGCCGTTAAGCTTCCGCGTGGTGGAGGAGCTGCCTGAATTCCCCGGCGGGATGACGGCTTTCATGCAGTGGCTGACGGAGAACTTGAAATATCCCAATTATGCCCAACGCCAGAAAATAGAGGGAAAAGTCGTAGTGTCGTTCATCGTCAACACCGACGGTGGCGTCGAAGACCTCAAAGTGGTGCGGGGGGCGCATCGGCTGTTGGACCAAGAGGCGCTGCGCGTGCTGGGGAAAATGCCTCAATGGGCACCTGGCACGCATCGCGGCAGCCCGTGCCGGACGATGATAGCCATTCCGGTTGTCTTTAAGTTATGAGGCGCAGATTTGACATGAACAATGATAATGGAAAAACTAAATATTATGCTTACTTCAAAAGAAATATCGAATTTGATCAACGACTACATTGCGCATCTCCCGTATGACCGCAAGCCGAAATCGCTTTACGAGCCGATTCAGTACGTCTTGTCTATCGGTGGGAAGCGCCTGCGTCCTACTTTGATGCTGCTGGTATACAACATGTTTCGCGACCATCCCGAGAAGATCGTCTCTACGGCATGTGGGCTGGAGACTTATCACAACTATACGCTTTTGCACGACGATTTAATGGACGATGCGGACCTGCGGCGTGGGCATGAAACGGTGCACAAGCGCTGGAATGCCAATGCAGCCATCCTCTCGGGCGATACGATGCTGGTCATGGCTTATCGATTCATGGCCGAGTGTTGCAAGGAAAAATTGTGCCAGGTGCTTGATTTGTTCACGGAAACGGCATTGGAAATCGGTGAAGGGCAGCAGTTTGACATGGAATTTGAATCGCGAAACGATGTCACCGAGGACGAGTACATTGAGATGATACGCTTGAAGACGAGTGTACTGATTGCTTGCGCCATGAAGATGGGAGCCATTTTGGCCGATGCACCTTCCCAAGATGCCGAGAACCTTTATCATTTTGGCGAACAAATCGGACTGGCCTTCCAGTTGCAAGACGATTATCTTGATGTCTATGGCGACCCGGAGGTCTTTGGCAAGGCGATCGGCGGCGATATATTGTGCAATAAAAAGACTTACATGCTCATCAATGCACTCAACCTGGCAGATGAGCGGCAGCGTGAAGAGCTCGAAAAGTGGATAGCGGCGACGGCGCCCGACCCGAAAGAAAAAATAGAATCCGTGACGCGCTTGTACAACGAAATCGGTATTCGGGAATTGGCAGAAAAGGCCATAAGCCACTACTTCCTGCAAGCTAAGCAGTTCGTCGATGCCGTGGGAGTGGCAGAGGACCGCAAAATTGAATTGAAGAAATATATTGAACAGCTGATGAAGCGCCAGTATTGACAGACAACAGCCATGATACTCATAGATACACATGCCCATCTTGATGGCAGCGAGTTTGTAGAAGACTTGGAACTGGTCGTTGCCCGTGCCCAGGCGGCAGGCGTGGTCAAGGCATTCGTCCCAGCAGTCGACCTACCGTCGGTGCCGAAGGTTTTGGAGGTGGCGCGCCGTTTCCCTGATTTCGCCCATCCAATGATCGGCCTTCATCCGGAGGAGGTGCGCGCTGATTTTGACGTGGTTCTAAGGGAGATGAAACGATTGCTTGAATACAATTTGACTGCCAACAATGCTGCCGAGCCGAGGTTCATCGCTGTTGGCGAGGTGGGGCTTGACTATTATTGGAGCCGTGAATTTGAAAGCGAGCAGTTGAAGGCTTTTGAAGAACAGGTCGTTTGGTCGGTGGAAACAGGGCTTCCGTTGATGATACACTGCCGAAAGGCTCAAAACGAGATGGTGAAGATGCTTCGCCGATACGAGAAAAGCCTTTCTGGCGGCGTTTTCCATTGTTTTACGGGCAATGAAACCGAGGCGGCGGAGCTGTTGCAATTTGAAAGATTTGTGTTGGGTGTCGGCGGCGTGCTGACATTCAAAAAATCGCATCTGCCAGAAGTGCTCCGCGCGGTGCCGCTCGATAGAATCGTGCTGGAAACCGACAGCCCGTATATGGCACCTGTGCCAATGCGTGGGAGACGAAATGAAAGTGCCTTTGTCGTCCATGTCTTGCAGCGGTTGGCAGAATCTCTGGGGCTGGACATTGAAGCCGTTGCAGCCCAAACCAATGCAAATGTGGAGCGTGTGTTCGGCATTGGTGCAGGTGGATAAATTGAGGTGGACAGTCTTATGCAGTTACCCGAAAAATTCATACAGCGTACGGAGCAAATGATGGGCAAGCGCCTCTTTGCACAGTTTTGTCAGGCAATGGACGCAGAAGTGCCCGTTAGTCTGCGTTTGAACAGGCATAAAATGGGCACGTCTGCCCAGGTCGTCGGTGCTCAAAAGCGAGTGGCGTGGTGCGAGGCCGGCTATTACCTGAAGTCTCGTCCGAGTTTCACTTTCGACCCTTTTTTGCATGCAGGCCTGTATTATGTTCAAGAGGCTGCGTCAATGTTTCTTGAAACAGTCTTGAGACAGCTGGTCAAAAAGCCGGTTGTGATGTTGGACTTGTGTGCTGCGCCAGGGGGGAAAAGTTCTTTGGCACGCGACGTATTGCCCGATGGAAGCCTGTTGGTCAGCAACGAGCCGCTGCGTGCGCGTGCTAATGTCTTGGTGGAAAATATGCAGAAAATGGGTCATCCGGATGTGATGGTGACCAATAACTATGCCGCAGATTTCGTCAAAAGTGGCTTGCACTTTGACGTGGTGTTGGTCGATGCGCCTTGCTCGGGCGAGGGAATGTTCCGCAAGGACCACGATGCCATCAGCGAATGGAGTGTTCAGAATGTGAAGAAGTGCAGCCAGCTTCAAAAAGACATTCTCATCGAGATTTGGAAGACGTTGAAGGAAGATGGCATCTTGATTTATTCCACCTGTACATATAATTTAGAGGAAAACGAGGATAATGTAGCTTGGTTGACCAGTGAACTGGGGGCAGTTCCGGTTTTGATCCAACACGATGGCGAATGGGGGATTACGGGTTCTTTATCAGGAAGTCTCGATGCGCCAGTCTATAGGTTTATGCCTGGAAAAACTTGCGGTGAAGGTTTGTTCATGGCTGTTTTTAAGAAAAAAGGCGGCGGGCAAGTGGATTTGAAAAAGGCAAAAGCAAAGGCGGATAAAATGAAAACGAGCCTTTCAAAGCCCTGGCTGCTGGCTCCAGGGCAATTTGACATCAGGCAAGATACAGACTCCTCGCTGGTGGCCATTCCACAAGCTTGGTCGTCGATTTATCATCAGGCTTCGGCAAATCTGAAAGTCATGTATGCGGGCGTGAAAATCGGCAAGATGAAAGGGAAGGACTTGGTCCCGGACCATGCGCTGGCGCTCTCCACAGCCCTGAACACCGCCGCATTCCCCATTTTTGAACTCAACATCTCCCAGGCTATCGCCTATCTGAGAAAGGAGAGCTTGCCGTCGCCTTCCTACCTGCCGCACGGCTTGGTGCTAATGACCTTTCAAGGTGTACCGCTGGGATTTGCTAAAAATGTAGGACACCGGCTCAACAATCTTTATCCCATGGAGTGGAAAATAAAAAGTGGACATATCCCTAACGAAAATAATACAATACTTGAACTATGAAACAATATTTAAACTTACTCGGTCGAATTCTACAAGAAGGAACGGTGAAGACCGACCGCACGGGAACGGGCACCAAAAGCGTCTTTGGACATCAAATGCGCTTCGACCTGAGCGATGGGTTCCCTTTGCTCACTACGAAGAAACTGCACTTGAAGTCTATCATCCACGAACTATTGTGGTTCTTGCGTGGTGAGACCAACATCGCCTATTTAAAGGAAAATGGCGTGAGCATCTGGGATGAATGGGCCGACGAGAATGGCGAACTAGGCCCTGTCTACGGGCATCAATGGCGCTCGTGGCCCGACTATCAAGGTGGAACGATAGACCAGATACAGCATGTTTGCCAGCAACTGCAGCACTCGCCCGATTCAAGAAGGATGATTGTCAGTGCATGGAATGTGGCCGAGGTGGAACAGATGGCCCTGCCGCCCTGCCATTGTCTTTTCCAGTTTTATGTGGCAGAGGGCAAGCTCTCACTGCAACTTTACCAGCGCTCGGCAGATACTTTCTTGGGTGTGCCGTTCAACATCGCCTCCTATGCGCTGTTGTTGCAAATGATGGCGCAGGTGACGGGGCTGCAGGCAGGGGAATTTATTCATACCACGGGCGACACACACTTGTATCTTAACCACATTGAGCAAGCCGAACTCCAACTGACGCGCTCTCCAAGACAATTGCCTATCATGCACATCAATCCTGATGTAAAGGACCTCTTTAGCTTTAAGTATGAGGATTTTCAGCTGGAAAACTATCAGCCGCATCCGCATATCAAGGCCGATGTGAGTGTGTAGTTATTCATTTGATAATCTTTATCTCAAAAAAATGACCATTAACATTATTGCTGCCGTTGCACGAAACAGGGCAATTGGCTTTGAAAACAAATTGATTTATTGGCTGCCCGATGACCTGAAGCGTTTTAAGGCACTGACCACGGGACATACCATTCTCATGGGGCGGAAGACGTTTGAGTCGCTGCCCAAAGGGGCATTGCCCAATCGCCGGAATCTTGTGCTGAGCCAAACGGTGAACGAGCTGTCGGGCTGCGAGTGTTTCAAGACACTGGACGAGGCGCTGGCGGCCTGCCGCGAAGACGAGGAAATCTTCGTCATTGGCGGCGCAACAGTGTATCGACAGGCGTTGGAGAGGGCAAGGCACCTTTATCTGACGGAAATAGACGACATGCCCGCGCAGGCGGATGCGTTCTTTCCGGCTTACGATGGATGGCAAGTGGAGCGAAAAGAGCTGCACTCAAAAGACGAGAGGCATGCTTATGATTTTGCCTTTGTAGATTATGTGAGGGAAATCTGAAAACAAGTGTTTGACGCAGGCTTCTCATTTGCCGAATCCATCAAACCATTTCAGCATAGAAGTTTAATTTTGCATTCGTATTTTTATATTTTTACAAACCATGGCGAAGAAACCTATTGACATGCGCAATGCCTTGTTGGCGCAAAAGATGATCAAGAATTTAGAACAACGGCATTTTGAGGCCTATTATTGTCCAACACATGAAGAGGCCGTAGCACAGGCCTTGCAGCTGATGCCCGCGGGCAGCAGTGTGTCGTGGGGCGGATCGATGAGTATCCGCGACAGCGGGCTGGTGCAGGCCGTAAAATCGGGCGACTATGTCGTCTATGACCGTGAAGAGGCCAAAAACGAGGCGGAAAAATTAGCCATTTACCGCAAGGCCTTTGAGTGCGACTTCTATCTCTCCAGTGTCAATGCCATCAGCCAGGACGGTGTGGTGGTCAACATTGATGGCAATGGCAATCGAGTCGCAGCCATCACATGGGGGCCGGAGCGTGTGATCTTTTTGGTGGGCATGAATAAAGTTTGCCAAGATGTAGACAGTGCGCTCGCCCGGGCGTGGGGGACGGCAGCTCCTGTCAATGCCGCCCGGTTCGACATTCAGACACCTTGCCATGCCGATGGCTGCTGCCATCAATGCCATTCACCGCAAAGTATCTGCAATTACATTCATTTCTTGCGCAACTCGCATCCCGTAAGGCGTCACATTATTATTCTTGTGGGCGAGAATCTTGGCTATTGACAAATGGGAGGCGATAGGTGCAACCTTCTTTCCACCGACTGCATCCGTAGGCTGTCTTCCCTTTGATGAGGCTGCCTTTTCCGCAGACGGGGCAGGGCTGGCCGAGTGGCTCAGCCGAACTGATGGCGCTCTTGACTCTTGTCTTGGGCTTGGTCGCATTTTTCTTTTGTGTAGCGGGAGAAGTTCTTTTCCGTGTTTTCTTGACTTCTTCTTGCACAACTATGGTGATGTGGCGATTGGCCCTGTCGCTCCTGACATCATTGACAATTTGTATAATTTGCGCCTTGAGTTCGTTGACAAATTGTTGCGCATCATATTTCTGATGCTCAATGTCGCGCAGTTTCTTCTCCCAAATGCCTGTGAGTTCACAACTTTTGAGCAGTTCTTCCTGTATGGTGTCGATGAGTTCGATGCCCGTCGGTGTGGCGACGAGACGTTTGCGCTCACGACGGATGTAATTGCGTTTGAAAAGCGTCTCGATGATGCTGGCGCGGCTCGACGGACGACCGATTCCGTTCTCTTTCAGGGCGGCTCGCAGTTCCTCGTCGTCCACGAATTTTCCGGCGGTTTCCATGGCGCGAAGCAGCGTTGCCTCGGTGTAGTAGGGCGGTGGCGTCGTCCATTTTTCGGTCAGCGTCGGCGTGTGAGGGCCGTTTTCCCCTTTTTTGAAGGTCGGCAGCGTGCGTTCTTCGTCGGAAGCACCATTTTCGTCACCCGATGGCGACACGTTTGCCTCTTCTTTTTCGTCTTGTTTCTGATAAACCACTCGCCAACCAGCATCCAAAATTTCCTTGCCAGAAACCTTGAATTCAATTTCGTCAACTTCGCCGAGTACCGTCGTTGTCGAAAATTTGCAGTCGGGATAGAAAACGGCGATGAAACGGCGGGCGACCAAGTCGAAAACCTTCTGTTCCAAGTCGGTCAGACCCTTTGGAATCACGCCAGTCGGGATGATGGCGTGGTGGTCGGTGACTTTCGACGAATCGAAGACTTTTTTCGACTTTTTCAGCGGTTTGCCACCCAACGGTCGAACCAGTTCGGCGTAGGGCGCGATGCCAGCGAATTTCGTTTGGAAAAGGCCGTTCATCGTCTGCGGACATTTCGCGTAAATATCGTCGGAAAGATAGCGCGTATCGACACGCGGATAGGTCGTGACTTTCTTTTCGTAGAGGCTTTGGATGACGTTGAGTGCGGTTTCGGCCGACAGCCCGAATTTCTTGTTGCAATCGACCTGAAGCGAGGTCAAATCGTAGAGTTGGGGCGGTGCTTCCGTGCCTTTTTTCTTCTCGACACTCGTCACCGTAAACGGCTTTCCTTCAATGAGTTGGAAGGCTTTTTCGCCCTCCTCTTTCGAGGTGAATTTACCTTTCGTCGCCGTGAAAGTCGTGTCGCGATAGACCGTCGCCAACACCCAATAAGGTTCGGGTTTGAAGTTGTCGATTTCCTTCTGCCGATTCACGATGAGCGCGAGCGTGGGCGTTTGCACTCGACCGACGCTCAGCACCTGCCGATTCTGGCCGTATTTCAGCGTGTAGAGGCGCGTGGCGTTCATTCCGAGCAGCCAGTCGCCGATGGCGCGGCTCAGTCCGGCGAGGTAGAGCGGCTGGTAGTCGTTCTGGTCTTTCAGTTTAGCGAAACCCTCGCGAATGGCCTCGTCGGTCATCGACGAAATCCACA
>ODAI013986449.1_pt1 | contig 13594 bp, 10 predicted proteins | sample 1539321 | NCBI WGS metagenome assembly ODAI01 (sample SAMN02144231, study PRJEB22623) | gut metagenome | biome: sheep rumen | host: Ovis aries | place: New Zealand
GAACTAAGTTATCTAAGGCCTGTATTGGGCGATGACGGATTACCCTTGATGACAAGCGGTAACTTTGCTGTGGTCTTTAAGATGAAAGACGAGCAGAATGGGAAGTTTTATGCTGTAAAGTGCTTCACTAAGGAACAGGAAGGACGGGCTGAGGCTTATCGTGAGATTACAAAGGAATTGAAAGATGTCTCATCACCTTATCTTACATCTGTCCGTTACTTGGATAAGGAATTGTTTGTAGATACTGATCAGACTGCAGAAACAGAGTTTCCTGTGCTGTTGATGGATTGGGTGGAAGGCAAGACACTTGACAAATATCTGCGTGAGAATCTTGATGATAAGTATGCCCTTGAAATGCTTGCTTATCGTTTCAGTCAGTTGGCTCAATGGCTCATTCCTCAACCCTTTGCTCATGGAGACCTAAAGCCTGACAATATTCTTGTTCATGAGGATGGCACATTGGTACTGGTGGATTATGATGGCATGTATGTTCCAGCCATGAAAGGTCAAAAGGCTCGCGAACTTGGATCTCCAGATTTCCGTCATCCGTTAAGAACGGAGAATGATTTCGATGAGCATATTGATGATTTCCCATTTGTATCTATCCTCTTGTCTCTTAAGACAGTATCAATAGATCCTTCTTTTTTTTCTAGATATGCAGTAAAAGATAAATTGCTTTTCTCGGAAGCAGATTATAGGGATATAAATAAATGCTCGAAAATAAGTGCCATTTTTTCACTAGATGATAATTATACAAGAAGACTTCTTCGTATTTTTATGTTATGTATATCATCTGAAAATTCAGGCTATTCTTTAGTTTTTTCTAATTTTTTTAATGATAAAGAAATAGAAGAAACAAAACTTATAGAAGATGATTATTATGATTGCTATTCAAGTGATTTTGGACACTCAATTTACAGCAAATATAGGGACAAATTGCTTAGAGTGAGAAATTGGGCTAGGATTTGGTATGGGGAAAACTATTCTCAAGATGAAATATCATATTGGCATGGTGAATACGATGTAGAGCTTACAACTAGAATCATATGTGATAGATCCTTCCGTAACGCCCAAGATGACTTATGTGAAATAGCTCATATACGACTACCAAATTCTGTTGAGTACATTGGAGATGGAGCTTTTGAAGGGAATATTATTTGTTACATCGAATTACCTGCTTCTTTAATAGAAATCAGCGCGAATGCTTTTTCGGAATGTAATCTATTAGATACAATAATTATTCCCCCAGGACAATTCTTCCATTTTGCCCTTATGCTTCCCTATGACATATCAAAATTAAAAGAAGTAGATACAAAAAAAGTCAAACAGGATATAAAAGAGGTATTAAATGAGGCACAAGATGTTTTGGGTTGTTCTTATTATGATATATTGAACTATTTGTTTGGTGAGAACAGAGGATTATACAATTTACTGCCGATTTATTATTTCCGTTTCCGTGATTTTGACAACAAAACGGTTGAACTTGAGTATTCGTCAAAAAGATGGAATAAAGTAAGATGGGATGAAGAAGAAATGCAAAATATAACATATAGTTATGCACATCATCTTTTTATAGATGATTTATATGATGATGAAAAAGTGACAGATGCTATTTTTTGTGTCATTATTGATATGGGAGGACTATATTTAATCGAGAATAAGTGTTTGTTTAATCTTCTCAGAGATTTCATGATATGTGAATGTATAAAGGTCTCAAGACAAGGGAGAGCACAAGCGCAGAACTATTTAGGCGAATGTTATATGAATTGTAACGGCTTCTCTCAAAATTATGAAATTGCTATAGAATTGTTCGTTAAGGCTGCGGAACAAGGGAATCCTAAATCTCAATTTAATTTAGGTTATTGTTATGAGAAGGGTTATGGTATTATAGCTAATCGAAATCAGGCACGAATTTGGTATGAGAAGGCTGCGGAACAAGGGGAGTTACATGCAATTGAGGCATTAGAGCGTTTTAATACTGAGGATTTACCTTTTTAAATAAAAAAGAAAATGAAAAGGAGGCATAAATCCAAAAAATGGAAGCAGAAAAAGCATCAACAATATGTGATGCGGAAAGCTTTAAAGAAGGTGAAGATGAGAAAGATGCACCATAAAAAAACAAAACATCCTTATGGCGAAAAAAATCGTTCTCAGACTCCATCATTCAAAATACAACAACTATTAGAGTATCATGTCTTTTTTGGAGAAGAAGCAAAAGATGTTTCTATTGAAGAATTTATTTCTCTAATTCCACGTGAAATGCTTTTCAATTTTGTAGGAGTCTTAAATAATATATATGGATATGCAACATTAGATAAGTTAGACTTGTTCTTTTCGCCAAGAAGTGTAAACAACCGCTATTTTGTTCATCAAAGAGCAATACAATTAATAAATGAAAATCCAAAGAGAGAGTATGTATTTAGTTCCGATTCGACTTGTATGGAGATAATGAGGTACGCATTTGCATATTCTCCTGTTGATTTACAATTAAATCTAAATGAGGAGCAAGGTGAAATGCTATTCTTTAAATTATTATTGGCAATAAATGAACAGATAGTGGCATATAAACCTATAGAAAACAATTCTATATCAAAAATGTGCTTCATGCTTTCTTCGATTAATTCAATAATTCATTCAGAAAGTGTACAAGATGTCCGTGATAGGATGGGGTTACAGATAGAATTAGCTGTCTATTTCTTCAAATTTCTATTAAGTAGTGAAAAATATCGTGATTTATATAATATGTTTCTTTCATGCCATCATATAAACTGTTGGGAAGATTATATTATTACGATATACGGAATTTTGGCAGCAGGTCACTTTAAGTCTGGAAGGATAGAGAAAAACTTAAGTATTGATGTTGATAATTTGATAACAAAAGAAGTGTTGAGATCCATTTCTTTGCCATATAATACTATTATAAATTTTTCTGCTGTTGATAAAAATGATAGGAATTCTAATTCTGATTATAGAGTATTCAGGGATAAACCTGTTATAACTTTGGAGAATGGGGATTTCTTTATACACAACATTGAGTTTATGATTGACAGATTGTTTAATAGTTTATATTTTGAATTCAAATCCTATAATCAGCATTCTGAACCAGAAATCGACATAACAGAATTATTTACCGAAAAGTTCGCAGAGAGAATAATTTTTGATACATATTTGAAGAATTGTATTAATAGAAAATGTTGTCAAGGAATAAGCGAAGAAGAATGTAGAATGAACTACACAAAAAGAGATGACGAACTTGGAGCACCTGATTATATTGTCAAGGAAAAGGACTCATTATTTATTTTTGAGTGTAAAGACATCAGAATAAGTGGGGAAATATTGGAAATGCATGATTATGAGCAGTTAATTCAAGAATACAAGAACAAATTGTTTAAAAAACCAGACAAGAAAAAGAACAAAACCCACCGAATAGGGATAACTCAATTGACAGGACATATTGAGGCTATTAGAAAGAGTAAATTTAATTGGTACCATGTTGACAATAATACACTAATTTATCCAGTCTTAGTGTTGTCTGATTATAAGTATCTTCGAATGGGGTTCAATGTATTAGCTAATGAGTGGTATCAGTCCTCTATAGAAGAATTAGGTATTAAACACGAGAATAATAAACCGCTTATAGTAATGACTTTTATAACGTTTTTCAAATATCATAATCTTTTTAAGAAAAATGGATTCAAATACTATTTCGATTCGTATATTAATTCAATTGTATATAATAAGACAGATATAGTTAAGCAAAATCAATCTTTTGATTTCTTTATGTCTCGCAATCCTTATCATGCTGAAAATCTGGAGAAAGAGGTCCTAAGAATACTGAATAACAAAGTTAAGCGCAATGAATTATCCATTAATAAGTGAATATATAGAGGCCATCAAGTCGGCAGAAGATAACTTTGAGGAATTGGGTTATCTAAGGGCGGTATTGGATGACGAAGGCCAGCCCATTATGAGTGCTGGAGGTTTTTCCGTTGTCTTTAAGATGAAAGACGAACGGAATGGAAAACTCCATGCTGTGAAGTGTTTCACTAAGGAGCAGGAAGGACGAGGTGAGAGTTATAAACTGATAGCTGATGAATTGGAGTATGTCTCATCCAATTATCTGACTCCCATTAAGTATTATGAGAATGAATTATTTGTAGATACAGTCAATTCAGAAGAAGATGAGTTTCCTGTGTTGCTGATGGATTGGGTGGAAGGTAAAACTCTTGATGTTTATATAAAAGAGAATATCAACAATCAATATGCATTGGAAATGCTTGCCTATCAGTTTAATAAGATGGCGGCATGGCTGATTACGCAACCATTTGCTCATGGTGACTTGAAGCCTGATAATATCATCATGAAAGAAGATGGTCAACTTGTGCTTGTTGATTATGACGGTTTTTATGTTCCAGCCATGAGAGGACAGAAAGCACGGGAAATCGGAAGTCCAGGATTCAGACCTCCATCACGGACGGTAGATGTCTTTGATGAGCATATTGATGATTTTTCTATTGCTTCTGTAGCATTAGCCTTGAAAGCAATTGCTCTAAAACCTGTACTATGGAATGAGTTTGGTGGTAATGACAGATTGCTATTTAGTGAAAATGATTTCCTTGATTTAAGCCAAAGCAAAGTCGTCGCTGCTTTACAACCTTTGATGATAGACAAGGAGTTTTGTACTCTATATGGTATCTTTATGATCGTATGGGCTAAAAACGACTTGTCTCACATATCTTATAAACTGCTGGATATTGAGAAGAAACAAAAAGATGCGGTACAAATGGCTGTTTTGAGGTACCTTAAGGCAAAAGAGTATGTCTATAAAGAAGAATTTGAGAATGCATATCGTATTTTCGAGGCTCTATCTCAAACATCTGATTTCAAACGTGAAACCATTGAGGGCATTCAGAATGTATGTGGAAAAGTGTTAGGTGAGAATGGCCTTGGTTATATGTATGCTAATGGCCTGTATGTAAAACAAGATTTCTCGAAAGCAGTATATTGGTTCAGAAAAGCAGCAAGAAAGGACTTTCCAATGGCATTATTTAATCTTGCCGTTAGTTATATTAAAGGTGATGGAGTAGAGAAGAATGAGGGTGAAGGTGGACGTTTGTGTAACTTAGCAGGAAGTTTAGGCTTTACCCATGCTACTGAAGGCTTTTTTGATTATGAAGGAGAAGACGAATATGGAGAACCTCAATTCACATTAAGAGGATACGAGGAGTATACATTGTAATAGTTGGTTTGCTTATTATGGAAAGGTATATACTAAAAAATCATAGGACAAGACGCTTCTCTCAAAAGACTTTTGATGAGCAAGGAGATTATTATATTGTTGCAGATGTAGTCCGTGCAGACAATCCTATAAAGATTTTAGATGTTGTAGCATATTGGGGTAGTGGTGAGGAGGACATAGTGAGAAATTTTGAAGAGCAATCTGTTCCTTTACCTGAGAAGTTCAACGAACCTTTTTATGGAGAATTTGTAACTGTTACGTGTGATACCCCTTTGTTAAGGCGTTACACAGAAGATGATGCTTATATGGGTTTATGTGATGAAGGTAAAATTGGAACTTATGTATGTAATTCTGATGGATCCTATAGATTATTCAAAAGTATTAGAATATTTTGTGTTGTTAATCCTGCATATATTAAGGCTAAAAATGACCTAAGAATAAAAAATGTGCAAGATTTGAAAATTCCAAGGTATCTTCCAAAGTGGGAACCTGAATATAGGGGGGAACACAAGAAAAGATACTGTTATGTTGAGATGTCTGATTAAAATAGAATGAAAGATGAACTATCCATTGATATCAGAATATGTAGAGGCCATCAGATCGGCAGAAGACAACTTTGAGGAATTGAGCTTTCTTAGGCCGGTATTGGGTGATGACGGATTGCCAGTAATGACAAATGGAAACTTCGCTGTGGTCTTTAAAATGAAAGACGAGCAAAGTGGAAAGTTCTATGCTGTTAAATGCTTCACAAAGGAACAGGAAGGACGGAATGAGAGTTATAAACTGATAGCGGATGAACTAGAATATGTTTCATCTAACTATCTCACACCAATTAGATTCATGGAAAAAGAGTTGTTTGTTGATACTGACCAAACAACAGAAACGGAGTTCCCTATATTGTTGATGGATTGGGTTGATGGCATTCCGATGGACAAGTATATTCAGAAGAATATAAATAATCAATATGCTTTGGAATTGTTAGCTTTTAGGTTTAGCAAATTAGCAACGTGGTTGCTTACTCAACCCTTTGCTCATGGGGATTTAAAACCAGAAAATATATTGGTTAAAGAAGATAGTTCTATAGTTCTTGTTGATTATGATGGAATGTATGTCCCTGCAATGAAGGGGCAAAAGGCGAGAGAATTAGGTAGCCCGAATTATCGGCATCCACAGCGTACAATAGATGAATTTGACAGGCATATAGATGACTTCCCTTTAGTTACAATTACTATGTCACTTAAGGCAATTGCCCTAAAGCCTGACCTGTTCAATAATAGTACAGGTGAGTGTGGCTTATTGTTAAATGAGTCAGACTTTAGAGACATAAAGACAAGTAAAACCATACAAAAAATGATGTATCTTTTACCAGACAATGAACTTTGTAGTTTATTAGGGTTGTTTTTAATTGTATTATCACAAAACAAACTCGAGGTTTTGTCTTCGGATTCATTTGTTTTATCAAAGCCAATTAAAAGAATAGATGAGCCTCAAACCAATGAAGACACAATTAAGGATGAGTTAGCCAATGATATCGTTAAGATTTACAATGAAGCTTGTTCCATGATAAATGACGAAAGATTCCAAAATGCTTATATTCTATTTCGTCAGATGTCATTATACTCTTATGGACAGAATGGGCTTGGCGTTTGTTATGCGAATGGCTTTTATGTAAAAAAGGATATGGAGAAGGCAGCATACTGGTTCCAAAAAGCTGCTCGGCAAGGATTGGATGTGGCTCAATTTAATCTAGCTAATTGTTATTATCAAGGTACAGGTGTGAAAAAAGACAGAAAACTAGCTTTCTATTGGTATGATAGAGCTGATAGGCAAGGGCTTCTTATAGCTAAGGAAATGTTTACATTTTCAGGTACCGGTGAACTGATGTTTAAGAAAATTGAGGATGCTATGAATGTTGAACGTTGGAATAGGATTTCTAGTTTCTTCATTTTAACTCCTTAGTTTTTGTAATTTAAATATTTTGTATAACTTTGTAGGCAAAAGAATAAGATATGGTAAAAATGAAACCGAAGGAATGCCAGAATATAGAATATAAAGAGAGTTGGCATGATAAATATTTAGCGTGGATTTGCGGATTTGCAAATGCGCAAGGGGCTGTGATGTATTTTGGCGTGAATGATGATCATGAAATCATTGGCCTTGAAAATGTAGATAGGCTGATGGAGGACATCCCCAATAAAATTGTTACCACTATGGGAATCGTGGTGGATGTAAATCTACATGAACAGGACGGCTTGGAATACATCGAAGTGGTGATTGAGCCCAGCAATATCCCCATCAACTATAAAGGCAAGTACTATTATCGTTCAGGTAGCACCATGCAGGAACTTCGTGGACCAGCACTTCAGCAGTTCATATTGAAGAAGATGGGACGATCGTGGGATGAAATCACCAATGAATTTGCCACTATTGATGATTTGGATCGGAGCGCAATTGACTATTTCTTACGTAAAGGCATCAAGGCTGGGCGTATTAATGAGGAAGAGGCAGATGCTTCCACGCAGTCAGTTTTGGAAAACCTGCACTTGATCAGTGAAAACGGCAAATTAAAGAATGCTGCATTGCTTCTTTTTGCCAAGAATCCCATGCGGTATTTTACATGTGTGGAGTTTAGGATTGGCCGATTTAGAAAGGATGAGGCAGACCTGGTTACGCAGGATGTAGTAGAAGGCAATATTATGCAGATGACAGATCGTGTGGTGGAAATCCTGAGAACGAAGTACTTCACCTCTCCCATACATTATGAAGGCATGCAGCGAATAGAAACTCTCGAAGTGCCAGAGGATGCTCTACGTGAAATACTCTACAATTCAATCTGTCATAAGGACTATACGGGTGTTCATATTCAAATGCGTGTATGGGATGATTATTGTGAAGTGTGGAATGAAGGTGAGTTGCCTATGGGTTATACACCCGAAACATTGCTAACTCAACATTCTTCTAAACCTAGAAACAAGAATATCGCCTATGCGTTCTTTAAGGCTGGATTTATTGAATCTTGGGGACGTGGTTACAAGAAAATCCGTGACGGCTTCGAGGGTGCGGGCTTACCTATGCCGAAGATAGAGTCTGTTGATGGGGGTGTTAGGGTGACATTCCAAAGAAATAATGTGAGCAATTCGCAAAAGTTTCTTACTGACCTAAAAGATGACCCAAAAGATGGCCCAAAAGAAATCTCTGAGCGTCAGATGCTTATGCTGAAAGAGATGGACGTTAATGACACTATAACCATTCAAGAAATGACCCAAAAGATTAAGGTTTCAGAAAAGACCATCAAACGTGAAATAGCATTGCTTCAGGGAATGGGGGCTCTTGTACGTGAAGGTGGTAGAAAAGAAGGTCGCTGGGTTGTATTAATAAAACTATGATTATAATTGAATCAAAACGTAAGAAGCCAGCAACGATATTGAAACAATATCCAGATGCGATACTGGCAGACGTGACAAGTAGTGCAAAGGATGGGCTTGTTAAGTTGAGTCCCTTCTATCCTCACTATGGTATTCCTGTTCCATTCAGTGAAGGATATACGGCGACTTGTGTAGAAGCAATATGGCAGGGGCTGAAGGTGTTTGAGGGTTGTGACGTAGATGTCGAAATGTTTAAGAATGACACCATGAAGAATATCAAACGAACGGTCAGACGGTTTGGTAAGCCTTTGGGACATCGGAAAGGTGTAGATGGAACAGAACTCCTTGGTTATATTGAAGCTCGAAAGCAAATCTATATTCCTGCCTATAAATGGGTGCTGGAGAATAAGGTGGCAAATATCATAGAGCGACTGAGAGAGGCAAGTAAGACAAAGACGATCGTTTTGCTGGACTATGATACGAACGCTGACGTGGAGAATGCAAAGAAACCTCTGTCGCATGCTTCGCTGATAAAAGCATACGTTGAGGGAATCTATCCGTATGGAGGTAAGCCTGGAGAAAAGCCAAAAGAAAAAACTAAAAAGGCTAAAAAGAAGAAAAATACAAAGAAAGAAGACAATAATATGCAGTTGGAGTTGTTTAATGATTAAAAGGGTAGAACTATGGATAAGAAAAGTAATTGGCAAGAGTTTAAGGCTGTGCTTGATGAGCACAAGATAGTGAAGTTATATCATTTCACTGATTTTGATAATTTGGAGTCAATTATTAAAAATGGTGGACTATATTCGTGGATGGATTGTGAACGTAAAGGAATAAAAATAGCAAAGCCAGGAGGAGGTAGTACGTCACGTCAATTGGATAGTGGTAGGAATCTTGAATACTACGTAAGGGTTAGTTTTACAACACAACATCCAATGATGTACGCAGCAATGAAAGATGGAAGATTATCTAATCCTGTGATTTTAGAAATTGACCCAGAAGTCATTTTCTGGAGAGACACGCTATATTCAAATATGAATGCTACTATTCACAGAATTAGGCCAAATATTGGGGAGACTCTGGCTGATTTTAAACAGATTCATTTCCAATCGGTTAAGGCACGTAAACATTTTGATCTTCCAGAGGAAGAATGGCCATATTTTCAAGCTGAAATATTGGTGAAGAACTTCATTCCATTGGAATTTATCAAGAACATCGGACACTTTGGAATACCAGTTCCTTCTAAGCCAAAGGAACTACAAATCAAGAATCCATATACAGCTCAGATTACAAGAAACACACCTACGGCGTTTATCTTTATGATAGACCAATCTATTTCCATGAGTCGCAAACTCAACTTTAAAGGGGAGTTTATAACTTTAGCGGAGGCTGTGGCTAGAATAGTAAATGCTCAAATAAACGATTTGGTGCTTAGATGTATTAAAATGAGTGATGTGCGGCATTATTACGATATTGCTGTAATTGGATATGGCGATGATGCAAGTTATGGATGGAAAGGCACATTGGCAGGAAGAGATTTTGTCTCACCAGAAGAATTGAAGAACAATCCGTTCAAGAAGATAACTGTCAAGGAGGAAAAGAGAACTCGAAAGGGAGTAGAATTAAAAGAGGTTATGAAAGTGCAATGGATAGAACCTGTTGCTGCTGGCAAATATACAAGGGCACATAAAGCCTTTGCTATGGCAAAGGATCTGCTTGATAAGTGGATGAAAGAGCATCACGAGAAAGATTGCTATCCCCCTACTATCATTAATATCACTGATGGTGCTTTCAATGGTATTCCAAATCCTCATGAAGTAAATACGCAATTAGCAAACGAATTGAAAGCAATGTTTACTAATGATGGAAATGTGCTTGTATGGAATATCCATGTGACTCCAGATAATAAGGATCAATTGTTGTTACCTGTCAGCAAGACAGAAATCAATAATGATAAAGATTCTGAGTGCCTCTATAATATGTCAAGTCTGCTGCCTTCACGTTATAATCAACCAATAGGTGATTTGCGAGGAGATGCAGAGAATAGGAGGCATGTGGCTATGGCTATTAATTCTGATCTGTCAACACTGATACAGTTGATGGATATTGGTACACCAACAAATATTAGTCAGAAATGAGAGCCATATCAATAGCAAAAATAGGCGAAGGTTTCGTCAATGAGGATGCTGCCAAGGCCACAGAGAAATGGATAGCCGTTTCTGATGGTGCTGGTGGTGGAGGTGTCTTTGCAGAGATGTGGTCTAATTATCTGGTGGATAAACTGCCTGATGAGGCTATAACTGATTACAAGACTTTTGATGATTGGATAGATGGGATATGGGAGCATTTTTATAATGTGTATGAGGAGATAGCCAAAGAGGAAAACGGCTTGTTCTTGAATAAATTCTATGATGAAGGCTCGTTTGCGACATTGGTGGCAGTTTGGGAAAACGGTTGCTGGATCAGTTATGGCGATAGTGTGGCATTCTGTTATGATAGGAAAACAGGAGAGTTGCAGCATACGTTTGGCCATATCGTTGACTTTAATAATCCTCCTTATCTAATTAACTGCAAGGATCCCTCAGATGAAAAGGGTTTTAGGTGTGGGAGATTTGAGATCAATGAGAGCTGCATGGTATTTGTGGCTAGTGATGCCTTGGCGCATTATATATTAATGATGTATGAACTAGCTCATAAAGATAGGTATGCAGAAGAACTACAGGAAGCCATTGATGCCCAGACTAAAAATAGCAATCTTATTAATTCTGCCATGCATTTAAGAAAAGTAGATTTTGCAAAAGATGTTATACGTAAATTAGAGAATTGCAAACATCCCCAGCAGCTGAAGGCACATATTGAGCGTTTGAGAAGATTGGGATTCATAGCCCTCGATGATTATTCACTAGCTATATTATAAGTCTATGGAAGAGAAATACAAGGGATTTACCCCAGACTATATAGATACACTGCTACCAAAGCAGATATTCGTGTTTGGAAGTAATGCCCTGGGTTATCATACTGGTGGTGCCTCTGGTACGGCTCGCAAGAAGTTTGGAGCTGTGTGGGGGCAGGCTGAGGGGCTGCAAGGCCAATGCTATGCCATCCCTGTTGATTATGGTAAGAATGTGCGTAAGGATAAGGAGGTGAAGGAGGCTGTAGAAAGGTTTATCGCCTTTGCCAAAGCGAATCCGGATTTGTTCTTTCTGGTGACTCGTGTGGGCTGTGGCATCGCAGGTTATCATGATGAAGAGATAGCGCAGTTCTTTGTTGGTGCACTGGAGCTGAAGAATGTCAGCTTGCCTAAGAGCTTTGTGGATGCATTGGGTGGGGGAGAAGTCCATTATGACTTGGAGCGTTTCGTTGAGGCTCAGGAATTGGATTATGCAAGTGCTCTCAATGAGGTCAAGAATGGGGAGAAACGTGGGCATTGGATATGGTACATCTTCCCACAGATCAAAGGTCTGGGACATAGCTATAATTCAGAGTTCTTTGGCATCAGTAGCAAGGAGGAGGCTAAGGCTTATCTGGATCATCCTGTGCTTGGTGCGCGACTTCGTGAGATCACCCAGGCATTGCTTGATTGTGGTAATCCTTCTGCTGATGATATCTTTGGCTTCCCTGATGTGCTGAAAGTCAGGTCGTGCATGACGCTCTTCGACCTCGTTGCGCCTGATGACATCTTCAACGATGTGCTCTATAAATACTACGAGGGCCAACGATGCGACAAGACCATTTGGCGTTTGGGATTCCACGACGATAAACTGAAGCATCAGATTAAGCTCAGCCGTCTAACCATAACGAAGAATTGGGAAATCATACTTTCTGATTATGGAAAAGAAGTGAAGATGGAACCAATTGTAAAAGCAGTCTATCTATTATATTTAAGACATCCTGAGGGAATTGCTTTTAAATGCTTGCCAGATTATAGACAGGAATTAATTGATATATATGTTAAGATTAAACCCAATGGGATCAATGAAAGGGCAATCAGAAGTATCGAAGATGTAACGAATCCATTACTCAATTCAATTAATGAGAAATGCTCTCGTATTAAGGCTGTTTTTCAATCAGAAGTTGATGCATCTTTGGTTGAACATTATTATATAGCAGGTAAAAGTGGAGAAGTCAAGAGGATAATGCTTCCTCGTGACATGGTAATCTGGGAAAAGTAAAATACAATTTCCACAAGCCTTGTGGGGCATATTTGCTTGGTGGCATAGATATTTGTTCGTATCTTTGCCACAGTTTTTTATATTGCAAGCTATGACAGATTACGAGTACATTATTAAACAAGCGAAGATGCTTTATTACACACAATGGAGCGAAGAGGAATTACGTAAATGCGTGGACATGTTGCCAGCGCTTGAACGCGAAGAACTTGTGTCGTTGTGCCATTGTAAATGGATCAAGAAGGTGATGAAAGAAGAGATCTATAAGATTTTGTATTGGGATCGTCTGGGTGAGCGAGAAGAGCGTTTCAAGGAAATGTCAACAAACGAACTCATCAACGAATTTGAGGATAAGAGCTGTGGAAGCAGATCCCTTATCAGGCAAGAATTGAGGCAAAGATACAAAAAGGGTTTTGAAGAAGACAAAATCAAGATTGCTGCTGTCTTTAGGAATGGTACATTGGGGGACCAGCAATGGTTGGAGATGCAAATGAGAAGAGGTGGCTATGGAAGCGCAGAATTACCTTTTTAGTTATGCAAGGACAAAGATACAATAACAGATGTTATAATGAAGAAGTTTATATTGGTTATCGCGTCATTCGTGGTTGCACTGATGGTAGTTGGGGCGTTTTGGCATCTGAATGTCCAAAAAGAGCATGCTTTCGACTATTACCAGAAGGAGTTGGCTAAGCGCGATAAGAAGATGAGGCAGATGGAGGACTCCATACGTCATCTGAGGGCTAGGGTGGAGATCTACGAGATAACTTTCGATGCACTACGTGAGGTGGATTCTGCAACAGTGGATAGAGTTTTTCATACGA
>ODAI014519026.1_pt1 | contig 13594 bp, 11 predicted proteins | sample 1539321 | NCBI WGS metagenome assembly ODAI01 (sample SAMN02144231, study PRJEB22623) | gut metagenome | biome: sheep rumen | host: Ovis aries | place: New Zealand
CCGAAGCCTTTTATCGTAACGATCTGATAGGTGCTCTTTTCCGAAATGCTACGTGTGCAGTTGTTCTCAAGTCCCCAGCATACGGCGGCTCCGAGTACGAACAGCGAAACTGCCGAGAACGAAAGGCTGTCACTGCCGCCGAAAGAGAGTATCATGCTCGAAACGGTTATGAGCGCAACTGCTGCCCACAGCTTTCCGCTGACCTTTTCTTTAAAGAGCAGCAATGCGATAACAGTGGTAGCAACTATCTCGAAGTTGCCAAGCAGAGACGCGTTCGCGGAGGTGCCGATGTTAATACCTATCATCAGCAATATCGGCGCGATAATGTCGAGCAGCACCATTCCTGCCGTGTATGGAAGATCCTTCTTGTTCAGCCGTTCCTCCGTCTTTTCTTTTTTCCGGCGGAACATATACATCACACCAACACCGAGTCCTGCACCGAGATACAGCAGTCCCGCCATAAATGTGGGCGGTATATGTCCGAGCAGCAGCTTTGAGCACGGGACATTGACCGCATAGAACACTGCCGCCGCAAGCGCATAGATTATTGCAGATATATTGTTGTTTTTCACAGTTTACTCCCTCATTCCGGTTTATAGCATTATCTGTCTTCTGCTGATATTATAGCATGTCATTTCTTTATATCTCTGTTTTTTACAGAATTCCCGGATCGCTTTGATGCAGCTTTGTGTATCTCTCCATTCCGGATTGGTTTTGCCGCATTAAGGTTCGCTGCGGATAATCCCCTGTCTCATTATATCACACTTTCCGGATTCAGTCAATCATAAACGTTATTTATCATATAATATCAAACTGCATATATTATCGTTAAAAACACCGCTTTCTGATGAAAGCGCTGTGCTGTAAGTATGTATCATTCTGCTTAAAAGATTGATCCATCACCTTTTAAGCACTTTTTTGAGCGCGTCAACTATAACAAGATATAAAAGACCCACCTTAAATACTTCCGTTTGCGCGTTATTGCCTTAAATAATGTCCGCTCATAGAACGGAAGTGAGCTTGACATTGAGGTATCACCTACCGGTCTGTCTTGACATTTCGCGGGAAATAATATATAATTTATTCAGCTAAACGTTATAAAAAAAGCAGAGAATGAGGAATATTATGCGGAAAAATGGTTGTGTGAAAATCGGCGATACCGATATGTACTATGTCTCATTCGGCAGCGGCAGTAAAAGTCTGATCGTATTGCCGGGACTTTCAGACGGACTTGCAACTGTTAAGGGCAAGGCATGGATACTTTCTTTGCCCTACAGGAAATTCTTCCGGGACTACACGGTATATATGTTCAGCAGAAAGAACAGAATGCCCGAAGGATACACAATAAGGGACATGGCACACGATCAGTTCCTTGCCGCGCAGAAAATCGGCATCGGGCAGTTCTGTCTTCTCGGCGTCTCGCAGGGCGGAATGATCTCTCAATACATTGCCGCAGATCACCCGGAAATCGTAAAAAAGCTGATACTTGCAGTTACGGCTCCCTATGCAAACAGTGTTGCCCACAACGCCGTTTCCGGCTGGATAGACATGGCAAAGCGCGGCGATCACAGAGCATTAATGGAAGATACCGCCGAAAAAATGTATTCGGAAAAGTATCTCCGAAAAAACAGAAAGTACTTCCCTGTTCTTGCCGGACTTACAAAACCGTCGGATTATGACCGCTTTATGAAAAACGCCTGTGCAATACTCGGATTTGATGCGCGCGATGAGCTGTCAAAGATAACCTGCCCGACTCTGATAATAGCCGGAGAAAATGATAAGACTGTCGGAAACGATGCACCCTATGAAATGAGCAAAAGAATTGCCGACAGCGAAATATATGTTTATGAAGGTCTCGGTCACGGCGCTTATGATGAAGCCGGAGACTTCTACGACAGGGTTTTGGAGTTTTGTGACAAATAAAGCTGTCCGCGAAACTGTGCAGCTGAACTAATCAATTACCTCAAACATTCCCATAAATCCGCGAAGCTTCGTCCCGATATCCGTCTCCGCCGGAAGCAGGGCAAGCGCTACCTGAAAAGGCTCGGCGCTGCCTGCGTCTGTCTGTGTAAGATAAGCATAATCGCCCTGAATATCGGACACTACATAATTGTGCTGCTCCATAATGTTACCTCTCTTTTTTTCAAAAATAACTCCGGAATATCCGCCTGTCATTTATCTTCTTCGATCTTCACAGCTTCGGTTTCCGTCCATGCCGGTCTGAATCCGCAGCTGACGGCAATGTTCTGTGAAGGAATGTTCGCCGCTGCGGTTCCGTAGAACGGTACATCGCCGTTCTCAATTATCCTGTTTTTCAGCAGACTCACGAGATACGAGCCTATTCCTTTTGCGCGGTATTCCGGAAGAACATCTATCCCGATCTGCTGCCAATGCGGCGCGTCCTCCGAGCAGCCTGTCATGCCCATGATGCTGTCACCGTCAACTGCCATGCAAACGATCCTGTCGGGACGCACGGGGCATGGGACAGGAAATGATATCGCATTCGGGAACCGTTCATCACCGTAGAAACGGTCTATTTCACCGTCATACAGCCACTTCACCCGAAAGCGCTCCTCCGGCGCAGTATTCCGGCAAGGCAGGAACATGTGGTGTGTCGGATTGATCTTATAGCCGTATTTTTTCAGTTCTTCGTTCAGTATTGTAAGATGATCGAACTCAAACAGGCTGTGACCTTCCGTATTTCTTACAAATCCGCGCAGGAACTCATGCAGGCATTCGTCTGCCATGATTACGGTATTTATGCCGAGTGTCACCATCTGAAGGAACGGCTTTCCGGGACTGTAGCTTCTTCTGCCCTCATTCAGCTTTGAAACTGTGATGATGTTTTCTTTCGCCTTAAGATCTTCCGGCGTACAGTTGAAATCAACCGACAGCTGATCCAATAACTTTTCATAGTATTCATTAAACATATTATCGTCTCCGAATCAATTGAATTTTACCGCTTGCTTCCGCGCAAATATAAGAAGAAATACTGATTAATACTCCCGTTCCGGAGCATCTGTCTGATGCACCGGAACGGGAGTAATGTTATTTAACGACTGCAAAATGATCTTATTGTGTAATGCTGCCCTCTATGTGGTTTCTTCCGCCCGCAAATGTGTATGTAAGATCCGGCGCAACGTTTTTCAGCAGCTTTGCAGAGATCGTTTCATCATCGTTCAGTGGGTCTCTGAGAGTTCCGCCGTAGTCAACGGCAAAGCGAACGGCGTTGTTTTCCGGCGAGAACTCAAAGCTTATATCCACTTCGTCATCATCTCCGAACTCTACAAACGCACTGTTCATACAAAGCTCCTCGGCAACAGTCAGCAGCTTCAGATTCAGCTTCTGGGAGATCATATACCGGTGCGAGAAGCTGTCCACCTCATGTATGAACGACAAGGCATCGGACCGGTTATCCTTGAGCTTATAGGTAAATATCCTGAGATGATTTATGAACTGACGCGTCTTGTCCTTTGCAGGCGAATTGAATATCTTTCCGGGTTCGCCCTCCTCATAGATCACGCCCTCGTCCATATAGAACACGCGGTTTGAAACGTCTCTCGCAAATTTCATCTCATGTGTGACAATAAGCATCGTCATGCCCTTCTGCGCGAGATTTCTGATTACTGTAAGAACTTCGCCTACCATGGTCGGGTCAAGTGCCGAGGTCGGCTCGTCAAACAGCATTATCTCGGGATCCATTGCTATTGCTCTTGCAATTGCGACACGCTGCTGCTGACCTCCGGAAAGTTCAGACGGATAATTGTAAGCTTTAGCCATGAGTCCAACGGTGTCAAGAAGCGCCATTGATCTCTCGTAGGCTTCCTGTCTGCTTCGCTTCAGAAGTTCGGTCTGTGCGAGCATGATGTTTTCCACGACCGTAAGATGTGAAAACAGATTGAATGACTGGAACACCATTCCTACACGGCGGCGAAGCCTGCTGTAGTCATATCCCGGAGCAAGAGTATCCTCGCCGTCGAGCAGTATCTTTCCCTTGTCTGGGATCTCAAGATGATTTATGAGGTTGAGAAGCGTGCTCTTTCCGGTGCCGGAAGGACCGATCACCGAGATAACGTCTCCTGTTTTTACGGTGCAGCACACATTTTTGAGCGGAGCAGCTTCCTCATAGCTCTTTGCAAGTCCGTCTATTACAAGCAGATCCTTGCTTGCGCCGGCAGATTTGTGCTCTGTGATGCCGGCAGCCGAAATACTGATATCCTTGTTGATCCCTTTCAGTCTCCGTGCAGGATCGATGCTGTTCAACCTACCGCTTATGAGCTTCATTATCCATATAAGAAGATTTGAAAGCAGAAAATAAATGACTGCTGCTGTCAGAAGCGGGAAGAACGCGTCGTATGTACGGCTCCGTATGATATCCGTTACCTTTGTAAGCTCCATGACCGAGATATATCCCGCCACAGACGTAAGTTTGACCATAGATACGAGCTGACCGCTGTAAACAGGAATGATATGCTGCATTGCCTGCGGGAGCACCACCTTGACAAAGCCGTGTACAGGCGTGAATCCCAGAGCCTTTGCCGCACGGGCCTGCCCGGGCGGTACAGCCTCGATACCGCTCCTGAATATCTCGGAAACATACGCCGCAAAATCAAGTGAAAATCCTATGATACATACAGTGAACGCGGATACTTTATCATCGTTGAAAACAATATAGTACAGCACCATAAGCAGAACAAGTATCGGTATTCCCTGCACAGCCTTGACATAGAGCTGTGCAAACGCAGTCGCGGCAATGTTCCGGCTCATTCTCAAACGGCAGATCACCGCACCGAGTACGGTTCCGGCAACTCCGGATATCAGAGAGAGAATAAGCGTTGTCAGCAGACCGCTGAGCACCATTTTCCATCGTTCGTCATTGATAAAGTTAATCCTGAAGCCGTTGACAAGCTTCTTTGCAAGAATTTCCGCTTTTGAAGCGGTTACCGTTTCGGTGTCGGTGCGCTCCACGATGTACATAAAGCTCCGGATAACGCTGTCGGTGATGTTGAGCTGCTCAAGCCTTTCGGGAGTTATGAAAACTGCGTCTGCCATGATATCATAGGCTCCGGAATTAAGACCGGCGACCTGAGTGGGATAATCAACGCACTCATACTTCGGCTCATATCCGTATTCAAGGCAGAATCTGTCAACAATATCAATGAACATTCCCGTGGGCTTATTGCCCTTGAAGAATGTCATCGGGAACCATGTTCCGGGGGTGCATACATGAAGAATACCGTTTTCGCCGGAAAATGTATAGTCAAGCTCGGCATCGCCGTCCTCGGGCATATTTACCCACTTATTGATAATAAGCTGGAATTCCCCGCTTGTCTCTAACTTCTTAAGGAATTGATTGAATTTGTTTTTAAGATCATTGCCTTTTTCGTCCTTTCGTGTACCGAATCCGTAATCTGTAACAGTAAGCGGCTCATAAATGTACGCCAGATCGGTATAGTTTTCATTTACCATGCCGATCTGAGTGTAATACGCCGCAACCGCATCGACCTTGCCGCTTTCGAGAGCGGCAAACAGATCCGCAAAATTGTTGTAATTCTCGATCTGGGAACCGGGTATGATCTGCCCCGGCAGCACCGCAAGCTCAGAGCCTGTAATACCGCCTATCTTTATACCCGGACGCATTACGGAGTCAAGTCCATGACGGTTGGGCGTATAAGCGTAGTCGGAAGAGTCTATGATGACCGATACAGCCGAATAATCATCTTTCTGTCCGGGATACAGCGAGTTGTTTTTTGAGATCATCATTACTGTGAACTGCGGATGGTTCCGGAGTATATTATCTACATCTTCGATCGGCGCAAAGAATCCGTCTATCATTTTGTTCGACAGCAGAGAAGGCAGTTCGGAAAAATTCTCCGCATAGACGATAGCCGAGTCCGGCCATGTCTTTTCCGACAGTGCGGCAAGTGCCGAGTCCTGTACCGCGCCGATCCTCCTGCCGTTCAGGTTGCCAAGATCTTTCCATTCTCCGCGTTCTACGGAGGTATCTGCCGTTCCGATGACCTGCGGCAGCAAAATAATCAGCAGCAATATGAAGCATATCACTACCTTTGCCAGCAGAATCTTCTTTTTTCTTCTCTGTTCCTCTTTCATAATTTTTCCTCATTCCTTAGCAATCCTGCCGGGATCCGCAGGCATTGCTTTCCCATTATTGTTTTTTGTATTATAACACATAAATCTGTAAATAGCATGCCGTTACCGGAAACTGAATTATCAGATGCAATCAGCCGCTTCCTCCGATGATGTTTCCAATCAGTCTTACGGCTTCTCCGACACCGCCTCCGGTGCGGATCTTTTCGGAGATCATATCTGCATTCCGTTTCTTTGCAGCATAAGTTCTGTTCATATCTTCGATAGCATTAACAAGCTTTTCTTCCGAAAGATCTTTTGCATCGATATGTTTTTCCGCAACATCTTTCTTTTCAAGCTGCATCGCAAAACCAAGCTGGTCAAGAACATGCGGGATCCGCTGCCTTTTTTATATTATACCACATCTGACGAAAACGGTCAATAGATAAGCTTAAATCAAGCTGCACCAAAAAAACAGGTATCCCGGCCTTCATCGCTGCAAGATTTGCAGCCGATGACTTTATGATTTACCGCAATTCAGATTTTGCAGATTTGTACAAACACAAAAAGTACTCAAAGCCGCTGCTTTGAGTACTCATTATTGCATTCGGTCAAGTGTGCTGTATGCCTTGACACTATGCTGCCGATCCCTGGATAATTGTGCATATCCATGCAGCCAATGCGGATGCCGCCGGGAATATTACCAGCAGTTTCAACAGCTGACTTCTTATGTTATAACCGTACTTTCTGTTTTCATATACCGGCGTAACTTCCGGAGTAAAATGCTGAAAAAAGCGGAATCTGCACAGCAGGAAATAGTCAAAGAACGTCATATCATAGATCTTATAGATCGTAAATATCAGGACGAATCTCAAGAAGAACTGCCAGAAGCCGAAACCGTTTCTGAAGCCGTCCCATATTGAAACAACACCGACTCCGAGTATCAAAACAATACTCATTATCAGTAAAGTCCAGCCGATCTTCCGCGCTCCGTAGAATTCCTCCTGTTCTCTGTCAATTAAAAGTGCAAGCGCTTCCTTCGGAGCCGAAGAAAACAGTTTCTTATCCTTAACAAATACAACCGCAGAGATCAGCATCAGCGTTATGGCCGCGCAAAATACCAATGCAAGAAAAATCGTCAGCAGCATATTATCTCACCTCATTTACTTCTTCGCCAGAACAGTTATCCACGGTTTTTTGCTATGATGATCGGTCCTGATCTTGCGAAAAACCGCGGCTCTCAGAGCTTCGGATATCTGTCCGGCAGTATAGCACTTCATTCCGTCAATGATCTTTTCATACTTAAGAACTGCGGCATCTGTCCCGTCGGATTCGTTGACGATCATAAAATATCCGCCTTGCTGTGGAGATGTCGCTTTTATATACAGCATTATTTCTCATATACTGCTCCTGTCATCCAATTAGCTTTTGCTAACCACTGTGCATATCTTTCGGAATATCCGCTTTGCTCGAATGTGCTGTTAGTTTACGATTACTATAATAACACATATTAAGCCGAATGTCAATGTCTTACTTCATTTTATTTGCGGTAACGCACTGATCATATTTCAGAGCATTGACATTTCAAAAAAATGCTTTAGGCAATACCGCACAAATAAGCTGCATAAAAAATAACTGACGGCGAAATCCGCACGCGCTATCTATACGGGATAGCCTTTATTCATTGCCGGCCGTTTTTTGATCTTCAAAAACTAACTATTGATTTTTCACTGGGGTCGTGGTATAATATTAGTACGGCAAACAAACCACTCTTTACTTAAACAAGGAGAATAAAATTATGGCTAAAAACCCCGACGCATACCTTCTCTATGAATATATGGACAAAGTATGCTACACTGTAAGAGCAAAGATCAGACTGAGTGAAACAATAGACGAAAAGCTTCTGAATGAAGCAGCACAGGAGGCTTTGACAAGACTTCCGTATTTCAGCGTCAAAGCCGTTCTCGATGACGGCGGAAATTATGTGATCCAGCATAATGATGCTCCGATGCCGGTAATTCCGGAGGAGCCGGACAAGAAACTTGTCCTGGGATCCGAAAAACTCGGAAGACATCTTTTCGTGATAACTTATCGCGGCGACACAGTATGGTTCAGCTTTTCTCACAGCATCTGCGGAGGATTCGGCCTTATGTTCTGGGTAAAGACAACGCTGTATCTTTACCTTTCAAAAAAATACGGCGAGATCGAAAAGCCGGATGAAATAAAGCTTCCCGGCACGCCCATAGATCCGGAAGAATTATTTCTTCCCGATGCCGACTCCATTTCCGACGACAAGCCTGTCACACGATACAACGGCGGAAGCACAAATATCGGTATTTCCCGTTTCATTAAATATCTTATCAATCCGTTTGCAAAGAACAATTACTTCTTCCAGCTTACTATACCTTCCGACAAATTTATGGAATATGCAAAGAAGATAGACGGATCGCCCAATACTGTGCTGTCAGCGCTGTTTTTCAAGTCCTGCGTTGATTATTTCAAGGAGAAAAAAGACACTCATCTCTCCGTGCGTATCGCAGACGATTACAGAAACGATATCGGCGCCGAGAAATCTTACCGTGATTTCGTGCGCCTTCTGCATATAAGGTATGACTGGAATATGCGCGGCGAAACAATAGAAAAACTGAATATGCGCGCAAGAGGAGCGATCCTCGGGCAAAGCCAGCCGGAGCTCAGCTACGAACGCTATAAAAACCTCGAAAAGGTGCATAAAGGCATCGACGAACAGCCGGATCTCAAATCCAAGAAAAAATATGCCGGAGCAAACAGCACTTTCCGCAACGATACCCGAGATACATTCACAATAAGCTACACAAAGCCTGTTGACTGGGGCGGAATGAGCCAGTACATAAAGGACTTCTTCCTCATTACAGACGGCGATCTTATGCTTGAGGTTATCGCGCTGAAAGATAAATTCTGCATTGCATTCCAGCTTATAAACAAGGACAAGGAACCCTTTGAACGTTTCTGCAAACTGCTTGAACAGGAGAATATCCCGTATGAGGCGTCAGTTCAGCAGAAACGTATGCTTCCGAAGATAGAGCTTCCTTCAGCATTCATTAGTTCCGGACTGCAATGAAGTTAATGCAGTATGTTCATAAGATCACTCACCCAAACAGTATCTCCGGTTTTTTCAGATCCAAAAGACAATCACGCATACGTTTCAAACATTCTCGGATATCATCATTCCTGTTTTCTTTTATAAGAGACTCAAGATTGCCTTCGTTATAACACATCTTCCCCGCTTCAAAGGCTGTAAGTATAGCATACAGATACGGGAAAGTGTTCCGCTGTTCAACCGTAAACGGGCGCTGACTTTCATATCCTGTCAGAAAAGCTGACAGGATATTTCGTTCTCTTTCCGGTGATGAAACTTCCTTGTAATCCATAAGTGTGGCTTCAAATACCGCCTGCATCGCCGCATCATAAAAAAGCACATTATCACCGCTGTTGTTGAAGTCAAATACACCAAGCTGACCGCTTTCCGTGATATAAAGATTGCAGTCGCTTATATCTCCCTGCACCGCATAGCGCGGTTCGTTGCCGAACACAGCGATCTTTTCCATATAGCTGTCCTTTATTTTCTCCGTCTCGTCATACAGCGCAGGTGCGGTCTTCCGGAGCCTTTCCCGGTTTTCTGCAAAGACAGATATATCAAACAGATCATTCCTGCCGAGAGGATCAAACAGCGTTCTCATATTCAGATGCAGGTTTTCACGCTCCGAGATATTGTGCATTTTTGCGAGAAGTTCACCGGTCATGTATGCGGTTTTCTCATCAACCGCTTTCACCTCACCTTCGCAGAAATCCTCAGCTGTGACGATAACATCATAGCCGTTCAGGTGATAAGGTATTGCGAAATGCCCGTCAGAGCGGTAATTGTGTGGTGTAGAGATGCCATTTTCAAACAAATTTTCAGCAAACCTGCACTGTTTTTCAACAATGTCTTCGGTGACATTCTTCTCATTCTTAAAACGTATAACAACAGGAGAACGATCTTCAAAATCCACTTTTATAATAAGCCGGACTTCCTTTGAGTTTTCGCCGTTTTTTTCATAATCGTATCTCTGAAGCTCGGAAAAGCTGCCTGGTTTTTCAGTGATACTGAAATCATTCAGTATGCTCTGAATATCCGTCAAAGTCATGCTAAACATAGTGTTTCCTCCTGCATTGATCGAGCCTTGCGGTATTGCTTTAATAATAGCATATCTGTTCAAAAGTGTCAATATTTTCACAATAATCACCGCCTGCATTATTATTCACTGCGGGCGGTGTACATATTATATACAGTTATGCTTAAAATTCAGAAATGCCGCAAAACAAGCATTACCTTTTTTGCAAGATGGTCTTCACGAAACTGTTCGGTATTTCTGATGACCATATTTCATTTCCTTTTTCTGTCAGAATTCGGTACTTATCCGGCTGTCTAAATTTATCACCCATAACATCTTGACTGCGATGCTCCCGCAGCATATCGAGATCCAGTTCTGCGGTATATATCCCCTCTTCTCCGGGAGCTTCAAACACGCACATATCACGGACTCCCGGCTCTTCCGGAAGCCACGGGACACCGTCGAACAATGTGGAATGCCCGTTGCAGTCCGGCATTCCCTCCGGGTAATTGCATGTTGCTACTGCAGCCATATTTTCATAAGCTCTTGTGCGGAGTGCCGACAGCCTGTTTATCTCCATAGGACAAGCATTTGGCGCAAGTATAAGTTCCGCGCCCTTTAACATCAGTATTCGCGCGCTTTCGGGGAACTCCCTGTCAAAGCATATCATCGCCCCGACATTCACAGTTCCTTTGCCGGTATCAAGTTCGGCAGTGTAAAAATCCTCACCCGGAGATAAAACTTTTTCCAGATCAAATGCGCAAATATGGACCTTTGAATAATGCAGGACTTCTTTTCCGTGACGGTCAAAAAGGATCATGGAATTAAGCGGTTTCGGACTGTTCTTTTCGAGAAACGTTATCCCTATTGCAAGTCCGAGTTTTTCTGCGGTGTCCCGGAATCCGGCAATAAACCCACTGTCTTTGCCTATCGCCAGCGTGTTCAGTTCCGATTCGTCCTGCGGAAGGTAATACCCGTCACTCCACATTTCCGGGAATAGCGCGATATCCGCACCCAGTTCCTTTGCTTTTTCGCAGGCAGCCTTACCTTTCCGGAATTGCTCATTCAGCGTCTTTCCGGGCATAAGCTGTAAAAAGGCGATTTTCAATTTCATCTGATACTGTCCTTTCACTCATCATGACCGCATAATGCTGCTGACTGTACTCACGGTTATTCCGAACTTTCAGATAAATATTCCTTGATATATTTTCTGACTTTTCCGATGTCACTGCATGTCAGTACAGGTATAAGCGAATTGATTTCTTCAATGCTTTTATCCCACCATCTGAACTTGATAAGCAATCCGATCATTTCATCATCAAATCGTTTCCGCAATACTCTGCACGGATTTCCGGCCGCAACCGTATAGGGTTCGACATTGCTTCCGACAACGCTGTCTGCACCGATAATTGCACCGTCACCAATATGCACGCCCGGAAGAATAACAGCATTCTGACCTATCCATACATCGTTTCCGACGACTGTATCACCTTTCAGCGGCATATCGGAACTTGACGGCGGTTCCATGTCCCACCCTTCCAGCGTATAGAACGGATATGTCGAGACCGCATTCATCTGATGATTCGCGCCGTTCATTACAAACTCGACGCCGGCTGCTATCTGACAGAATTTACCGATTATCAGCCTGTCACCATTCCATTCATAATGGTGTGTGACGTGGCTTTCAAAGTCGGAATCTGCAATATAGGAAAATTCGCCTGCTATAATATTTGATCTTGTAATTGAAGGCTTTATATAGATCTCTTTGTCATACCCCTTAACAGGGTGGATCACGTCAGGATCCGGTCTTTTTCCGTCTTTCATGTTACTTGCTCCTGTTAATTGCGATTTGTTTGTTAGATTATAGCACAAATGCACTGTAAAGTCAAATGAACAATCTCCGGGATGTCGCAATATGAATAGCCGTCAGCAGTAATCTTTCTGCTGACGGCTTAAAATATTGCTTAATGCCTGCTCATCAACCGTAAAAAGGGCGGAATGAGCTTGACATCAAGGAATGGTCCGCTTTAAAAAGACGCTTATGACACGATGTCATACAGAAGGTTTCCAAAGACGCGCATGGACGCGCGCATAAAAGAAACCTTCGAGAAAGCGTATTTTTAAAGCATACGACAGTCTGCAAAACAGACTGTCGTGCAATAACTGCCTTTCAGGCAGTTATAGAGGACACATTACTTATAATACGCGAAGCCGTTTGCAGAGCGGCTTCACGTATTATCATTTTGTCTTGATTTTGGCATTGTACCTTATTCTGAGACCGGCACTTATACGGCAGGTCTGTCTGCATTTGATTCGCCCTTGTTCTTGATTAAGTCAAGGGCATTTGCTATAATTTCACTTATATTGTCTGCCAACGATCAGCGTAAAACCCTGTTAAAGCGTGTGACAACAGAAAAATTTACGATCGAATCAATATAATAAAGTAGACAAATTCACGCTTTTATGCTATACTGATAACAGAGACCGGGTAAAGAGACTTGGCTGATATAGATTCCCGGACGATGAGACGAAGCGTACGGAAAAGCCGGAAATAGCTTTGTTCAATTACGTCTGCGAACTGATACCCGGTATATTCAGTCAAAGGAAGGCAGCAAAGTGAACAATAATAACGAAAAGGATCAGCTTGCGGGAATAGCTCACGAGCTGAGATCTCAGATAGATGTTATCCTGAGCTACGGAAATGTCGCTGCGGGATCGTCCGATCCGCTGATACAGGAATGCGCGAAAAAGATAAACGCAGCAGCAGCCGGAATGACCGGCATTATAGACGGACTTCTTGACAAGTCTGCCGACTACGGCGGGCTGTACGGAAGAGAACAGCGCTCCGTACCTGTTGCGGCTGTGCCGGAGACCCAAAGTACACCGCTTGTTCTGATAATAGACGACGATGAGCTGATATGCGAGAGCGTCGCAGCCATGCTCGGAAAGATATTCCGCACCGAAACAGCAATAAGCGGCGCGGAAGCGCTTGAAAAGCTGGCATCAATTAAACCTTCGCTGATCCTTCTTGATATAAATATGCAGGATATGGACGGCTTTGAGACACTTTTCCGGATAAGACAGTCACACGCGCTTTCTTCGATCCCCGTGATATTTCTGACAGGAGACGAAGGACGTGACGCAGAGATACGATGTCTTCGTGCGGGAGCGGCGGATTTCGTCCGCAAGCCTCTCGCTTCACAGGTGCTGATCGAAAGAGTACGAAGGATAATCGAACTTGACAGGCTCCAGAACTATCTCAGCAGTGAAGTCGCGCTGCAGACAAAGCGTTCCGCGCACCTTTCAAAGCAGATAATGCTCGCGCTTGCTCAGGCCGTGGACGCAAAGGATCACTATACCAACGGTCACTCCCA
>ODAI010677635.1_pt1 | contig 13593 bp, 12 predicted proteins | sample 1539321 | NCBI WGS metagenome assembly ODAI01 (sample SAMN02144231, study PRJEB22623) | gut metagenome | biome: sheep rumen | host: Ovis aries | place: New Zealand
CTCCGCCACCCCAGCAGAAGAATACATCGCCCTGGGATTTGGTAGCAGCAGCAATCGGCAGTTTGGCCGTCTGATAATCTACTTCCTGATAGGCACTGGATTCAATATGAATATTCGGGTGTTCAGATTCATAGATTTCAATGTACCGGTCCACAATTTCGCTCATCTGATCCGTAGGCCAGATGTGCCAGAAGTTCAGTGTAATCTGTTCTTCCGCCGATCCAGGGATTACCGAAAGGGTTAGTCCCAGAATCATGACAAGTGCAACAAACAACGACATACGCTTTTTCATAATCCGTTCTCCTCTTTCATGTTTTTTCTTATCATATGAAAGCGCAGAGCATCGCGCTTTATATGTTCATAAAACAGTACAGAAGCTGCACCATACAGTGCATCCGCTGCCAGCAAGACTGCCCCTGTCACAGGCTCCATTTCACTCTCAATGATTTCCGCGTACGGTGCGGATTTCAGGATTGTTGCCCGTACTGCGTCCAGCAGTTCCGGCGCCTTGCACTTAAATACACTGCCTGAAAGAACCACCTTGACCGGATCGTTTTCCATGGAGAATCTGCGCAATGCTGCAACCACGTATAGTGCAGCATTCATACCAAATTCCTTCAGTATATGTACAGCAACCGCATCACCACGTATTGCAGCTTCTTCCAGGAGGATCGGCAAGCCGGAGATCCAGTTTCCGGACAGTTGGCCGGTAACATGTGCACGCAACAGGGCATCCGTAGAAACGTATCCGGCATCTTCCAGGATCAGTTGTGTCAGGAGTGTCCTGCTGCCCTTGCCAGACTCTGCATCATACACCGCCCGGAGAGCCCGTCTGCCCAATGCCATTCCGCCCTGATCTTCGTCCGGAATGTAAAAGCCAAAACAGTACTCATGCCCTCTACCGTCACGCACTCCACAGTTCAGGCCAGTCCCTGCACACAGGATGCAGCCGGAGGAACCGGATACAGATGCACGCAATGCAATCATACAGTCGTTGACCACTGTAACAGGTACACCCTGCAATTGCAGTGTGTTGATCAGCTCTTGTTTTAGAAGCTCAGCCTCATCTGCCCAATCCACGCCCGTCATGCCAGCTGCGACAGAAACAATTTCTTTTCCGGTTATTTCAGCCTGTTCAAGTGCGATCCGAACAGCTTCCTGCACAGCACACATGGCGCACTGCATACCTTCCGTAGAATGACATGCACCATAGCTGCAGCCAAAACCAATCAGGTTCCCCTGCAGATCTGAAATCAGTGCGTGTGTCTTTGTCCCTCCCTGGTCAATTCCCAGAATACATTTCAAACTGTTTCACCCTTTGCAGCATATTCTTGTATGTGCCGCACGGCCATTTTCTGTCAGAAATGGAACTGCGGAAGAAACTCCCGGTTTGCTTCCAGCAGCTCAGGAACCAGCTGCTCAACCAGTTCATATTCGTGGACAAGCGGATGAGCCAGCAAAGCCCATTTCATTTTGGTCACACTGCCCTCAACCGCTGCTTCAACAGCCAGCTGCTCATAATTCTTGACAGCAGCAATTAATCCCCAACACATAGGTGGAATCAGATCTTGAGACTTATGAATTGGCATCATGCCACGACGGTTCACAAGACAGTTAATCTCCACCACTGCACTGTCCGGCAGGAACGGTATTGCCCCTTTGTTCGGCACATTCACAACCTGTTCTGTATCATCATTGTTGTACACTGCATTCACAAAATTCATAGCAACTTCACTGTATCCACCGCCACCGCGTTTTGCCAGGGCTGCCGGTTTATCAGCATTCAGAGGATCTGCATATGCAGCATATACTTCCCGTTCCAGTTCCTGAACATATTCCCCCCGTGTCTGTTTCTGATTTCTGAGCTTTTCAACACGCGCTGCAGTATGATAGTAATACTGCAGATATGGTGAGGTCAGCACGCCAAGAAGCCGGCTCAGTTCCGGATCCACATCATGTCCATTCTGCTCTGCCAGTGCCATGAACTCGTCTTCTGTAACCGGTCGTCCGTCAATAGTAATATTGCTGATAAAATTCATATGATGCAGTCCGATATAATCATACTGAACTCGATTGTAATCCTTGCCGGTATATCCGATGCCCAGTGCCTGCTTCGCCCACATCTTCGGGAAAATGCCACCGGAACAGAATCCTGCAATATTTGCCCTGGTATAACGCGTGACAGCTTCAGTCACAAGTCCCGTTGGATTGGTATAATTGATAATCCAGCCATCCGGAGATACTTTCTCCATATGTCTGGCAACATTCATCATGACCGGAATGGTGCGGAAAGCTTTCATCATGCCTCCGGCACCAGTAGTTTCCTGTCCGATCAGCCCATACTTCAGTGGAATCTTTTCATCACGGACGCGCTGTACATTCCCACCGACACGGATCTGCGTGTCGACAAAGTCCGCACCTTCCAATGCATCATCCAAATCCAGAGTTGAGCGGATCTTCAGGCCTTGCATCCCACGCTTGTCTGCAAATCTCCGACAGAATCCTGTCATAATGTCTAAACGTTTTTCATTGATATCATAAAGGACCAGTTCCTTCACCGGCAGTGTATCTCTTCGCAGAATCATTTCCTCGATCAGTTCAGGTGTATAGGAACTGCCAGCACCAACAATCGTCAGCTTCATTGTTCAACCTCCTGCCTGTGAATCGTTCCACTTTCACGACATACATATTCTTTGGTCACCTGCAAAAATCCAACATCATAATGTGGAACGTTCCACATTATGATGTGTTGATTCTATACAATAATTCCCATATTGTCAATTGCAAAATGATTAATTGTGGAACGTTCCACAATTTTGGCTATCTGACACAAATCGCCAACACGCTTCCAGTATATTTGCACCAAAAAAGAGCCCGTATTCCGGACTCATCTGATCACAAATAGAAAATCAGGTAGCAATTCATCCCTGCGTTGAGATCTGCCTGGTGGTGTTTCGTACCTTCAGTTCAGGATAAAACACAATTTTCTCTATTTTTGAAGACGGCTGATCAATGGTATGCTGCAATATCTCAAACGCCTTGCTTCCCATCGCATACAGTGGTTGTGCCAATGTAGTCAGTTGTTCATACCGATATCCTCTTGGGGGAAGATCATCGTCAAACCCGATCACCATCGCCTGCTCCGGTACATGAATACCTGCTTCCTCCAATGCCATAATTGCACCATAAGCCGTATTATCCGAGCCACAGTAAAAGGCATCCGGAATCTTTTTCCCGTTCGACTGACTGAAAAACTGTTTCAAAGCTTCATATCCACCGCTGACTGTAAAGTCCGACGGAACTATCATGCTGCTGTCCACTATGAACCCATGCCTTTGCATAGTCTGAATAAAGCCGTTTTGACGGTCAATGGATGCCCGGTACTGCATATCTCCACCCACATATGCGATTGTCTGACAACCGCATGCCAGCAGATGTTCAATAGCCACACTGGCACCAAAGTCACTGTCCAACGCAATGTTATTGATCTGCAAAGCAGGAAACGTATTCTCCACAACCACAAACGGGAAGTTTCCTTGGGCCAGGAAGCGGATCATATGTTCATCCTCAAGTTTGCTGCCATACAAAATCAGCCCGTCTGCCCGTCCCTCCATAAAATAATGCACAGCATTCTCTTTATGCCTGACACTGTTTCTTCCTGATGCAAAGACCACATCGTAGCCGGTATTCTCAGCAGCATGTTCAATACCCTCAATCAATGGAAAAAAGAATGGTTCGCAGAGTGTATCCATGACCACACCAATGGTCATGGTTTTCTTCATAACCAACGACCGTGCCAGTGCATTGGGTTTGTAATTCAGTTCCTGCATAGCCTGAAATATCTTCTGCCGGGAAGCTTCGCTGACACCAGGCTGACCATTCATAGCCCTGGACACAAGGGTTTTGGAAACCCCTGCCTTTCTGGCTACATCCAATAAACTGCTCATATCTGTCTCCTGTATCCGAAGTATCTGACTCTGCACTTGCATATCCGTTTTCAAGCAAAAGAATACTCAAGAATACTTTTCCTGTCCATACCATCTGTCTTACTGCTTTACAGGTTTTCGTCGGATACGATGAATCTGTGGCCGAATGGACAATGTACGTAATACAACGCCTTCAGGCCGGTTCAGTGCAAATCGTACAGCTTCACTCACTGTTTCCGGCGTCAGATAACTTCCCTGTTCCTCACCGGTTTCAAAATCTGCATGCCGATATAACCCTGTCCTTGTCATATCCGGTTCAACAGTAATTACCCGGACACCAAATTTGCGGACTTCTTCAAACAGACTTTCTGCGAACCCGGAAAGTCCAGCCTTTCCAGCTGCATACGCTGCACCGTGCGGACTCGCCCGTCTGGCAGTAACAGAAGAGATGAATACAATGGTCCCACCCGCTGATTTCATATCTCTGAGCAACATCTGAGTCAGGATCAATGGTGCCTCCAGATTGACACGCAGCATTTCCTGAATCTTTGCCGGACTGATTTCCTCATGCAGTCCGTAATATGCTGTGCCGGCACAGTGTATCAGTGTGTCAATCCTTGCCTTTTCACGGACCTGTCCGACCAGCGACAGCAAGGCCTGTGTATCCCTCAGATCACAGACCAGAGTATGAAAGAACGGAACCTGCGTATCCGGATGTTCAAACTTCCTTCCAATGCCAAAGACTTCATAACCATCCTGTACCAGATCCAGGCAGATTCTGCGTCCGATGCCTGATGAGGCACCTGTGACCAGTGCAGTCTTCACATTCTTACTCCTTCCACCGGAATATCTGTTCCGGTACCAGATATGGCGCCAGCATGGACATCATTCGTGTTTCCATACCTTCCCGAACCGCATCCGGATACTGTGCGTACCCGTTTTCAACACAAAAGGGATACTGGATCACGGCCGATTCCGGAGCCTGATGGCGCAGCGGTTTCAGGTATCCCGCCGCAATCCGGAAACTTCCGATGCTTACATCCTGTACCCTGCGCAGACCATCCGGTCCCAGAATTTCAAGGATACAGTCCAGCATTTCAGCATAGGCAGTCTCCCAGTCCGGGATCAGGAGCATCGGATCAAAGCACAACCGGATCCTGTGTCCTGCCTGAAGGCCCGTCCTCACGGTTTCCAGTCTCTGCCGCAGGGAAGGCGTTCTGTGTTCACAGGCATCGATGACCACCTGAGGCGAGAGCGTAAAGGCAAAAATCATGCCCGGTTCAGGCTCCAGCCGGCGCAGCAGTCCTGTACAGGCTGCCTTGGTCCGCACCTCCACAGTAAGCCCGGGATGATTCCCGATCAGGGCATGGAATGCTTCCACATATCCCGTCCAGGACTCGATCGCACACAGGTCTGTATCATACGATACACACAGATATACCGGATGTTCTGCCAGCAAGGTCTCCAGTTCCCGGACATAATCCTCAAGATTCACAAAAACAACCATATGTCCGGATGGATACATGCCCTTAAGAAAACAGTAGTCACAGTCAAACAGACAGTTCATGGCAAGGGATGTGTAATAGAAATGCTCATTCCCGAAGCTCTGACATACCGGAGCCCCTGGATACAGCAGTGTACCCGTCTTGCGCGCCAGCACCAGGGACGGAGACTGTCTCTGAAGTTCAGGCCGCTGTCTGCCACGATTGAACAGATCCTTATAGTGCCGGACCGGCACAACCGTGCCTGACGGAAAATGTTCCAGGATCCGGGCCGTCTGTGGTGACTCCATAGCCTGGCGTTCCACATAGATGTGTGAAAACGGCGGAAACATCTGCACCGCATCATCCTGGCACATTTCAGAGCCCGTACTTCTGCATTGCTTCCCGGAGTTCATCAAGCAGTCTCACCCCTTCCTGCTTATTCCGGCATGGGATGCGCTGTTCACGCTGCCAGCGCTCCATGTGCTCCTCCCAGGGATACCCCACCAGCATGGCATAATGCGCCAGAGCTTTTGCCTGTTGCCGCATGGCGGCTGTTGCCCGGAGTCCATCCATCCACACATTCCATCCTGCATCCATTCCGGCAGTAACCTCATCAGGCTCCCGCTCCATACAGTCAGAAAATGCCTGCAGTTTCCGGAGCACCCGGACCAGCTGCGGTGTACATGGATTCATCAGACTGCAGACTCCCTCCGGAGTTATGTTACCATCACCTGTATCCGATTCCACACGGAAGAAATGCAGCTGATGCGGTCCCATCCACAGAGAAGCTGCCTGACAGATTCCCGCAGACTCCATATCATATAACTGCGGCAGCTCACAGGCTCCTGTATACCATACACTCGTGCGCTGATGATCCAGAATCTGTCCACCGGTAAGCAGGCTTGCTTCCTTCATGCCGCAATCCACAAGCAGGTCCGGAACATAGCACCTCCGGCTCACAAGGTCTTCGATACTATGAATACGGTATATCTCACCGGTCCGGCAATCCTTTCGTATACTCCCGCATGTGCCAAAGGAGACCAGTATATCCCCGGAATCCACTCGCCCGCTGCCCAGAACGGCACCAACACATGCAGCTGCACTGTAGCTTCCGATGCCGGTCAGCGTCAGCAGAACATCCTGCTTCTCAGAGGTCCACTGATGAAAAGGCCCCTGTTGCGGAACCGCCTTCAGGGACATGGCCCGAATCAGTGGTTCTGCCTCACAATGCATGGCTGCAAACAGATAAATCATTCTGTCCTCCTGATGCTGAAGAAGATGATACCCGCCGTTTCCTGCATCCCGGCAGTGTCTCTTCCCTATTATACCTGAACCACCCCGGAATGCGAACTTCCTGCACATTTTTTGTCCTGCAGGACTTCGTAACCTTTCACCGAAGTTATTTCCTGTTGAGCGAACAACAGACTATATGAGAGGATACTGCTATGACACCTGCTGATGCCAGGCTGCTTTTCAGCCAGATTCACCCGGACTTCTTCGCCGGGCAAGCGATCCGTACACTGCCGCCGGATGCTGTCTTTGATGAAATGATACTGGACCTGAAGGCTTTTCATCACAGTGCTGACTCGTTTCCCTGCCCACCAGGGATTACCTTTGGATTTCTTCTTCCTGAGCATATGGACGGACTGGTCCGCAGTGTCCGTTCTGTAGACCCAGGCTGGGTACAGTACTTCACACAGCCTTCCGATATTTTCTGTGCCTTTGAAGGGAACGAGATTCTCAGTTTCTGCATTCTGGATTCCATGGGAACGGTTACCCTCAGCCATGGAACATTTCGAATTGCCGGTCCGGGGTGTGTCGGGACCATTCCTTCCGCCCGGCGACGCGGCATCGGGCTCGCACTGATCTGCAGAGCCACGGCTCTTTTGCAGAGTCAGGGGTATGACTACAGTTATATTCACTATACAACGGTTTCACAATGGTATGCAAAACTGGGATATCAGACGATTCTGCGCTGGAATGCATCCGGTCTGATCCCCGCAGGAAATGATTAGCACATGTCTATTTCTGCCTGTTTACCTGTTACGTATATCCTGCCTTGAAAAATTCTGAAACGGAGGTTTTATCATGCAACTGAGACGACTTGGAAAAACCGGACTGATGGTCAGTGAGATCGGTTTCGGGGGTGAATGGCTGGAACGCCATGACGAAGCCGAAAGCATCCGCACTGTCCGTCATGCAGGTGAATGCGGCATCAACCTCATCGACTGCTGGATGCCGGACCCCAAATCCAGGGACATTATCGGGAAAGCCATAGCAGACCGCCGTGAACACTGGATCGTCCAGGGTCATATCGGATCCACGTGGCAGAACGGACAGTATGTCAGAACCCGGGACATGCAGTTTGTGAAGCCGGCTTTTGAAGATCTGCTCCAGCGGATCGGCGGCGGATACATCAACCTCGGCATGATTCACTATGTTGACTCCATGGAAGACTGGAATCACTGCATGAATTCGGAATACATTCAGTACGTGCACGAACTTCACCGTCAGGGCTTGATCCGTCATATAGGGCTGAGCACGCACAACCCGCATATTGCTTCCCTGGCAGCGCAGACCGATTTCATCGAGATGATTCTCTTCAGCATTAATCCTGCCTTTGACATGAAGCCCGCAAGTGAAGACCTGAATACCATGTTTGCTTCCTATGACCAGCATTTGTCCGGTATTGATGCTGACAGAGCAGCACTGTATCACCTGTGTGAGGAAAGGGATATCGGTATCACTGTCATGAAAGGCTTTTTCGGTGGAGCACTCTTTGATCCTGCCCGTTCCCCGTTCGGTGTTGCCTTCACACCTGTGCAGCTGATCCATTACGCCCTGACCCGCCCGGCCGTCGCTTCCATCCTTTGCGGATATGATACCACAGAACAGGTTGACCAGGCGGTTGCCTATGAGCATGCCACAGATGATGAGAAAGACTATGCGTCTGTCATAGCATCCGCACCATTGCATTCTTATCTTGGGCAATGCACTTACTGCGGTCATTGCAAGCCCTGTCCTGCAGGCATTGATATTGCAATGGTCAACAAATTCTATGATCTTGCCATCCAGCAGACGTCTGTACCCGAAAGCGTCCGGTCTCACTATGCAGCCCTGACACATAAGGCTTCTGAATGCCTGCATTGTCGTGGCTGCGAATCCCGTTGCCCGTTCCAGGTCAGTATCTCGGATCGCATGTTCAAAACAGCCGGACTATTTGGTGAATGAACTCCGGGGAATCGTAAGAGAGTATAGACTCAGGGACCAAAGATATTCTTATATGGACTATTAGACTTGATGATCCGCGCATTTTCAGCAACTGATCGCAAAACCATTTTCTTCTGAAATGTGCGGATCACCGGTTCTGCCATTATTCATCATTCTCTGCATAGTATTGTGCCTGAGCATTCCACAGAGCAACATACTTTCCTGCTCCTTGTCGCACCAGCTCTTCATGAGAACCCGTCTGGACAATCTGCCCGTGATCAAACACAAGAATTCTGTTACAAAACCGGCATGAAGATAGGCGATGACTGATATAAACAGTAGTACGATGATCTGTAATCTGGTCAAGTTGCTTATATATCTCTGCTTCGGCAATCGGATCCAGTGCAGCTGTCGGTTCATCCAAAATAAGGAAAGGTGCGTCACGGTACAATGCCCGTGCAATGGCAATCTTTTGTGCTTCACCACCTGAAATCTCTACACCGCTATCACCGAACTGTTTATAGAGTATTGTATTCAAGCCATCCGGAAGTTTTTGAAGTCGTTCCCCAAAGCCGGCATCCTGTAATGTCTTTATCACGCGGTCTTTATCATACTGACAGTTCCCAGCCACATTATCTCCCAACGGCTGAGACACAAGTTTAAAATCCTGGAAAACCACGGAAAACAGATCCATATATTGGCGATAATCATATTCACGGATGTCAACACCGTTTACCAGAATCTGACCTTCCTGTGGATCATAGAGACGACAAAGGAGCTTAATAAAAGTTGTTTTGCCACTGCCATTCTCACCGACAATTGCCATACGACTGCCGGTGCTGAATACGATACTGACATGCCTTAATGCCCATGTTTCCATTCTTGGATATCTGAAAGAAACATCCCTGAACTCTACATCATACTGACCGTCTGTGCTCTTTTCCACAGGTTTGTTGCCCTGATTCATTCTGTTAGGTATATCCAGGAATGTGAAGACTTCCTCCAGATAATGTCCATTTGCCTGGATTTCTCCTACTTTAGAGAACATCTGGGTCAGGTTACGTGATAAAGCCGTCACCGCACCGACATATTGAGTGATGGCACCAACACCAAAAGCACCGGCCAGTCCCTTCAGGCAAGCCAGCACATATATACACCCTGTCAGTAATGTACTGAGTCCTGAGGCAATACCCGGATAGAGCCCCGCCTTCCCTCTTTCCAGTCGGTCAAAAGCACCCTTATGACCAAATACAGGATCAAGTTCCTGATGCATATAGCGGTGGAGAATATCCTGTTGGGCATACATCCGCATATCCGCATCACGCTCATCACAACCAAAATATCCGAAACTGGCAAATATCAGTTGGGCTTTTCTCGATTTATCTGTTAAAGTAGTTTCCATTTGCAATGCTTTTCCGTTCAAATACCCGGCCAGTCCACTGACGCCAAACACCAAAGCCAACAGGATCACAGCTAATACAGGTGAATTGAGCCATATCCAGTTCTTTGCTTCGAAAGGAACAGAATGTGTAAACAAACTAATAGTTAACGTTGCAGCACCCGCTATGCCAGCGATCGCGCCCAACAGCTCCGACATCATATCAAAAAGCATCGGAAATCCACCATCAAACCAACCCGCATTGGCTGCGATTCGAAAACGCAGATCCCGGACCTTCTGATCCTCTGCATCAACGTAATCCAGAGAAAACATCTTTTCTATGAACAGTTTTTCATGTGAGATGTTGAATTCAGTCTTCTTACGGTTCTTCCACCTGAGCAGTAAAGCATTACCCAGTGCAATCAGCCCGCCCACAATCACAGTAAACACTATCTGGTAACGCAGGACCTCTGGTCGGCGCTTAGAAGCAAGTTCGTCCAGAATCACAGCGAAAAAACAGATCAGGACATAGGGTGACAGAGCGCTGAATAACGTTTGTATGGCCATAGGCCAAAAGGCATGAGGTACCAGCTTCTGGACTTCCCGGAAGGCCCGCAGATGCAATTTCATGGCTTTATCGACAGGCATCTTATCATCTTTCAGCACTAAAATGTCCTCCCTTCCTGATAATACTGGCTCTGCACTTCAAACAGTGTGGCATATTCGCCGCCGGCTTTCATTAGTGTCTCATGTGTCCCTTCTTCAGCAATAGCGCCATCTTTTAAAAACAAGACCCGGTCACAAAATCTGGTGGAGGCCAGCCGGTGAGAAATAAACAGTGATGTTTTTCCAGCTGTCATCTCATCATATTTCAGATACAACTCATTCTCCGCGAGAGGATCAAGAGCAGCAGTAGGTTCATCTAGAAGCAGGATTGGTGCGTCCCTGTACAACGCACGTGCCAGTAATAGCCGCTGAATCTGGCCACCGGACAACTGTACACCGTCTTCCCAGATATCCCGGTTTGTGTGCGTATTCATGCCATCAGGAAGCTCGCATACTTTCTCCCATAGTCCTGACCTTTCGAGACATTGCTGTACCCGCTCCCGGTCAGCGTGTTCCATCTGCAGGGAGATTTCCTCGGCAATGCTGACCTGCAACAGACTGTAATTCTGAAAAACACAGGAAAACAGTCGATAATAATTCTGTCGGTCAAAGATACGTATATCTTTACCATTAAGAAGGACACGGCCTTCGGTAGGATCAAGCAGACCACATAACAGCAAAACCAGTGTAGTCTTACCAGCGCCGTTCAGTCCTACAATAGCCAGTCGTTCCCCAGCAGGAATAGTCAGGTTAATATTATGTAGAATATCTTTTGTCGTTCCCGGATAACGGAAAGATACATTGTCCATAATCAGTTCATATCCATCCGCTCCCGGTATCTGCTCACCGTCCGAAAACCGGAATGGTTCCGGATAATCCAGAAATTCCCTCATCGTTGTAATCTCAAGCGATTGTCCCCGCAGAGCAGTTGTCTGTTTGAGAATCGATGTGATCCATGTGGTAAAACCAGTAACAGCTGAAAAATACAGCACAAATTCCGACGCTGAAAGATTTCCATTCAGTGTATTGGCAATAAGCAAATAATAGCAGATGCCGTTTCGGGTCATGGTGAGAATAACATCTGCAATACTTCCTGCCAGACGCCAGTTCTCTGCCTTATCACAGAAAGCGCGATAAAGATTATGCAGACTGCGCAACACATCATTAAGCCAACTGGATAATCCAAATATGCGAATATCTTTAGCCATTTCCGCAGCCTGAGAATTGTATTCAATATAGTGTTTTTTTCGTTCAATATCGGATTCTTCTTTCCGATGTCTTTCCCTGTATGTATCTGTTTTGCGAAATATAAGATAGCTGAGCACGCTGGTAATAAAGGCAGTTCCCATCAGCAGAAATGGCAGATTCTTCAGGAGCACCATGTAAACGGCAAATCCCATGATACTGGTCAGTAACTGAGATGTTGTATCCCAGAACATATTGATGTTCTCAAGAGATTCATCAGCCCCGACTTTCAATTTCTGGAATGCCGGATTCAATGTGTTTGAATAGGAAGTATTGTTCGATTTTGTCATTACCATTTCAAGAAGATAAAAGCGTATTTGAAAACGTGCTCGTGCAGCAATTTTCTGAAGGTACCGCGAAAATACAGACAACAGACACAGAAACAGTGTGAAAAAGGCAATAGTCCACAACAGATCAGACGCAGGGGCTTTCTGATCTACCTGTTCCAAGATCTGTGGCGCCAGAAAGAGTTCTGTAAGACTATGCACAAGTTCAATGATGGCCAGGACGGCATAATGCATCAATACGCTTTTTCGCACAGACCAACCTTTCCGAAGCATCCAGCATATATTATTCATTGTGTTAGTCTTTGTACTTTCGATCATCATTCGGCCTGCTTTCAGTAGAATTTCGGGGTCTCTATTACATAATTCATCAATCTTCAACTCATTCAGTACTACCACTCCAAGTGATGGCACTGAATAAGTCCCCATGAGGAGCCAATGCTTACAACACCTAAAAGGTGGTATCGGAAGCATGTCACCGGCAGTCTCACGATGAGGCTACATCAGGCTACGGTTTTCGTTGTTGGACTCTTCTTCATGTTCCTTGAAATACATCTTGATTGTTGCTCCATTTACATTGTCTATAGTGGATACTTAAGATTCTCAAGCCCTGATTTCGTGCTCAAACTTGTTTCCAAATTCCGGGTACTTGTCAAAATCATGAGCGCTGATTTCCGTTTAATACCATTCTCAAGTCAGTACCACCACTTCAAGTGGTGGTTTGATAACGCCCCTATAAGGGGCCAATACTTGCAACACCTGAAAGGTGGTGCCGAAAGCTTGCAGCTGGCAGCCTCACGATGAGGCTACTTCAGGCTACGGTTTTCGTTGTAGGATTCTTCTTCCTGCTCCTTGATATAATTCTTGATTGTTGCCTCATCCACATTGCCTATAGTAGATACATAATATCCTCGTGCCCAGAAGTCGCGCTCAAACTTGTTGCCAAGCTCCGGGTGCTTATCAAAAATCATGAGTGCTGACTTTCCTTTCAGATACCCCATGAATTCCGATATTGCGATCTTGGGCGGTATGCTCACACAGATGTGTACATGATCCAAACATACCGCTCCCTCAACGATCTCTACCTTCTTGTAGCGGCACAGGATCTTGATGATCTCCCTTATGTCTCCCCGTACTTTCCCATACATGACTTTCCTGCGGTACTTGGGGATAAACACAATGTGGTACTGGCATTTCCATCGGGTATGTGATAAGCTTTGATCGTCCATCTTGGATGCCTCCTATGGTATTTTGGTTTGGCTTTCGACACCTCTCCGATGATACCATAGGAGGCTTTTCCATTATGCTTCACGCTTCTGCTTATTCCGTTCTCCCCAGCATAGCTGGGGGTTTAAGCTTATCAATCACGGTCAATAAGAAGCTTCCAGAGCTTCTTGTAGCTGATTTCCATACGTGTCACCTCGTAATGCACTGAATTGACTCTCGAATAAAGAAAGCAA
>ODAI011606236.1_pt1 | contig 13592 bp, 12 predicted proteins | sample 1539321 | NCBI WGS metagenome assembly ODAI01 (sample SAMN02144231, study PRJEB22623) | gut metagenome | biome: sheep rumen | host: Ovis aries | place: New Zealand
ATAGAGTCGGTTTATATTCAGTTTTAATTTTATTTAAATTTTTAACCGCAATATCACTTAACCCGTCAAGCGAAACATGGATATGCGCTGATTTGTTATTCATAACGGCCACATGACCATGCATAAATTCTCCCAAAATAGCTGACATTGTACATATATAGGAAGTTTCTTTTATCTTTAGCGAAGCTTCTTTTGCCAGCGCATAAGAGATGCCATCAGCAGTAACAATTATCAATTTGTGCTTTGCTAGTTTTTTAGCAACTTTTTTTACATCATCATGAAGGGAGATAGCGGCCTCCACTGCCGTTGGGATTTCTTTTAATCCTCTGATATATTTACCGACCCTTAAGCCTTTAAGTTGAGCATATTTTAAAACTAATAAAGTTGTGCATAGCATCTGAGTAGTCAAAGATTTTGTGGCTGCAACACTGGTTTCTTCGCCGGCCAAGCAATCAATTTTATAATCAGCCGCCTTCCATATGGTTGAACCTTTTTTATTTGTAATTGCAAAAGTAATCATACCTAACTCTTTTGCTCGTTTTAACGCCTCATTTGTATCTGATGTTTCACCTGATTGAGTAATGAAAACGTATAGTATATTTTTTTCGTGCGGGACTGCGGCTTTAAGCAAAAATTCACTTGAATAAATTGCTCTGGCTTCAATTGAAGCTATATTTCCAAACAAATCAGCGCCGAACCTTGCACAATGATATGAAGAACCGCTCGCCACAAAAACAATTTTTTCAATATTTTCCGGTACATCTATATCTATTACAGAATTCTTGCCTACATTTTTAGACAACAAATTAGATAAAATACCGCTTTGCTCGTATATTTCTACTTCCATAGATGTCCGCTGTTTTTTTATTATGGACAAAATTAACCTCCGTTAAATATTTTATCCGCAACACCGCTTGTACCAAGATTTATCAGCTCATATTTCATTTCTTCAAATCTTTTCGGAGTCGGTTCAACGAGATATCTACTCTGAGCCATAAGTGTACTCATTATAAGCTTATTTTGTTCATCTATTTTTTTCTGAATAGCATCTGATTCTTTATACAAATCAGACAATGTTGCAGCTTTCTTCAACTCCTTTTCGGAAGAAACACGCTCTTGCGCTTTGTTTGTAAAATTAGGACAATAACCCGTAACAGGCTGAATTCTCATACCCTAGCCTCCTAAAACTTCTTTAATTAGTTCATTAACAGATTTTGGATTAGCTCTGCCCTTTGTTTCTTTCATAACTTGACCGACAAAGAAGCCTAACAATTGAACTTTACCGTTTTTGTAGGCCTCAACTTCATTCGGATGAGCTGCTACTACTTTTTGACAAATCTCTTTAATTGCTCCTTCATCAGTAATTTGGCTTAATCCGCGTTTTTCAACTATTTCCTTAGCTGAAGTGCCGTCTTTCATCATATCAATAATTATTTGTTTACCAATGTTATTTGAAATTGTATTCTTTTCAATTAATCCGATTAACTCTACCAAATTAGCAGGAGTTAATTTTGTTTCGTTAATTTCAAGTTTTTCTTCTTTTAAATACGCTGCAATTTCACCCATTATAAAGTTTACGGCAATTTTAGGAGTTGCCCCAAGCTTTAAAACTTCATCAAAGAATAATGCTAAATTCATCTGTTCAACAATTACGCTTGCATCGTACTCGCTTAAGCCTAACCCCTGATATCTTTCACGTTTTTGTGAAGGTAATTCAGGCATCTTTGCTCTGATTTCTTCTACCCATTCTCTTGAAATTTCTAAAGGCATCAAATCAGGTTCAGGGAAATATCTGTAATCATGAGCATCTTCTTTTCCTCTCATAGAACGTGTTTCTCTTGTGTTGTCATCCCATAATCTTGTTTCCTGAACAACTTCGCCGCCTTCTTCAACAATTTCAATTTGTCTGTCAATTTCAAATTCAATGGCTCTTTGCAATGCTGAGAAGCTGTTTACATTCTTAATTTCAGCTCTTGTACCGAATTTATCGGAGCCTTTAGGCATTATAGAAATATTAGCATCGCATCTCATAGATCCTTCTTCAAGGTTACCGTCACAAACACCGATGTATCTAACGATGTTTCTCAACTCTTCCATATAAGCCCTGGCTTCATCTGAGCTTCTCATATCGGGTTCGGATACGATTTCTAATAACGGAGTTCCTGCTCTGTTCAAATCAACAAGCGAATAGCTTGAACCTGCAATACCGTCAGAACCTGCGTGAACAAGCTTACCTGCGTCCTCTTCTAAGTGTGCACGGGTAATACCTATTCTTTTTCCTTTTATATCCAAATATCCGCCAACACAAATAGGTTCATCATACTGAGAAATCTGATATCCTTTCGGCAAATCAGGATAAAAATATTGTTTTCTGTCGAATTTACATCTTGACGGAATGTTACAGTTTAGAGCCAAGCCTGTCAAAATACCCATATTAACGGCTTCTTTATTTAATACCGGTAAAACTCCCGGCATCCCAAGCGTAATAGGACTTGTTTCACTGTTAGGTTCTTGTCCGAACGCAGTACCGTCCGGTGCAAATATCTTTGATTTGGTCTTTAATTGGGCATGTACTTCCAACCCTATAACTACTTCATATTTATCTCTTAAACTGTTTTCCATAAATTCTCCTTAACTGAGAAATATCTCTCTAATCAAATACGGTAAAAACCCTATGTTTTAACCCTAACACAAAGACACCGGCGTGTCTATATCAGCGTGTATTTTTTCAATAATTTTTCTTAACGCAATTTTCACATGTGAATAATTTAATCCGCCCTGCATATAAGCTACATACGGAGCTCTCATCGGGCCGTCTGCCGATAATTCAATCGTAGAACCTTCAATAAACGTTCCGCCTGCCATTATAACTTTATCTTCATACCCCGGAATATTTTCCGGAATTGGAGTCACATAACCGTTAACCGGCGATAATGACTGAATTGTTCTGCAAAATTGTTCTAACGGCTCCGGACTGCCAAAAGTTATATTTTGGATAATATCCGTACGTTTTTCCCAATACTTAGGAGAAGAATCGTAACCGATTTCATCAAAGACTTTTGATGCCAGCACAGCCCCCTTGACCGCATCGGCAACAACAGACGGCGCCATAAACAATCCTTGGAAAATCAACCTGTGCTGATTAAACATCGCACCGCCTTCCGAACCTATCCCCGGAGCCGTCAAGCGATTTGCAGCCCTTTCAACATACAATTCTTTACCCGCAATATAACCGCCGGCCTCAACAATACCGCCGCCGGCATTTTTTATCAACGAACCTGCCATTAAATCAGCTCCGACTTCTGTCGGCTCTTTTTTATCAACAAATTCCCCGTAACAATTGTCTACAAAGCATATACAATTGGGGTTTTTCGATTTCACTATCTTACATATCTTTTCTATTTCATCTATCGTTAACGATTTTCTTGTGGAATACCCTTTTGAACGTTGGATTAAAACCATAGTGACAGATTCATCTATTGCCTTTTCAATTCCCGCATAGTCAATAGAGGTATTATCAATCAACGGGACTTCTTCATACAGAACACCATTGCCGATTAAAGATGAACGACGGGTTTCCTCATCCCCCATTGTGCCGATAACTTCCTGCATAGTGTCATACGGCTCACCGGCGACGGATACAAGTTTATCACCGTACCTAAGATTACCAAACAAAGCACACGCCAATGTGTGGGTACCTGATGCAAAATGAATTCTTACTAATGCTCGTTCAGCTCCGAATGTTTGTGCAAAAACTTTATCCAAAACCTCTCTGCCTAAGTCATCATGTCCATATCCTGACACCGTATAAAAATGTTCAGGAGCAACACGATTGGCTATAAATGCGTTTAAAACCTTTTCTTGATTGTAATCTCTGATTTCGTCAATTATGTCAAACTGTTCTTTTAGTTCCGTTTCGGTATGTTTTATAATTTCTCTGCTATTCATATATTTATCCCTTAATCCTTTAATATTACTATATTGTAAAGACTTATCCAAGTCAATGCAATTTTACCGTCTGACATGTTTTTATTATAATAGAAGGTGTAATACATAAAAGTGTGTAAGTCATGGATTTAAAAATAAGCTACCCCACAATAAAACAGAAGATAACCCCTATGACACAACGGGCAAAAGTTGATATAGGAGAAACAATCAGCTATTACAAAAACAATGCCCAATACGGATGGGAAAGGGGCAGAAAGCTTGCAAAGCTGCAACACAGGAATACGGTCACCACATTTGCCATAAAGACAGCATCTACAATTGCGCATACAAAATTTCGAACGAAAGACGCAATTCCGCTCATTAGCTGTGCATTATTCTCTTTCACAAACCCTATTCCCGGAATGGGTGTAGTCGGATTTGCATTAGGGAAAGCCTTTAACGGAAAGATATCCGCAGGCATTAAAGCCCTGACAGCAATGGTATTAAAAATTAAGTTAAAATAAATCTTGACTTTAAATTTTCAGCAAGTAGTATAGAGAATGTGGCTTGAGAGGGCTGCAGAAAAGACGGGATGTCGTTTATACAACAGGAGAACCCGAACACAAAACATTAAATAGATATGCCGCGTTAGCTCAGTTGGTAGAGCAAGGGACTGAAAATCCCTGTGTCCTTGGTTCGATTCCGAGACGCGGCATATTTTTTATGTCGAATGAACAAACGTTCATTCGAGGTCCTTGGTTCCCTTACCTTTTTTCAGGACATTTGGTCGGAAGTATTTCATGTCATTGCGAGCCTGTTAAGGCGAAACAATCCATCTTTTGTCGATTTGCTATGGTCGGAAGTTGCTTGACACAAAATGTCCAGAATGTCCGATTTCGGTAACAAAAATGTCCTATTTTTGCACCCTTTTGTCCCCAAAATTGCACTAAAAAGTAGGGTTGACTTTAGTCAACCAAAATTTATCGGTAGACTGAAGTCTACCCTACTGGCTTAAAATTATCAAAAGCCGAAATTTTGGATTTAAAAACTATCGGCTTATTCTTATAATTATTAGTTCCAATTAGCAGGTGTTTTGTTTTCGCCAGGTTTTAGCGGAGGCTTTTTGTCTGGTCGCTTCTTTTGATTTTGACCATTTGGATTAAATTGCTTACCCTGCGAATTTGTTGTCGGTGCTTTTCTTGTTATATTAGTATTATTGTTTTCGGTATTGTATGAAGTGCTATTGGATTTATTAACTGCAACAACTCTGAAACCAACAGTATTATATCCTGTATTTGGTCGCCTGCCTTCACCTTGCATTGTAATTTTACAAGAATTTGCATTGGCATACCAAGAACCGCCTTTTACCGCATAAACCGTTTGCCCTTTTTCTGCCCCGTTAGTTGCAGTAATTTGTGAACTTGTCCATTCCCATACATTCCCTGACATATCATAAACTCCAAAAGGGCTTTTGCCAGATGGGTATTGATTTACTGGAGTTGTATATCCGCCATTATCCATAAGTTTTTTAAACAAATCAGTATAAACAAAGCCTGTGTATTTCTTGTGGTCTATCCAACCGTTAATCCCGCCATTGGGGTTTATTGAAATTACTTTATTTAACGGCATACTCTGACCGTAACTTGTGGATTTTTGGTTGTTATATGTAACTGTTGGATTTTGTTTAAGGTAAACAGAAGCCACAAGTTTATTGTAGTTGAAATTATTTTCATTCATTTGGTTTCCCCAAGGGAATGCATATCCCCTACCACCACTTGCAGCATATTCCCATTCAGAAACAGTTGGTAATCTGAATGAATAATTAGGATATTTCTTCTCTAACCACTTGCAATATGCTAATGCGTCATTATATGAAACAAAAATTACAGGGTGATTTGATTTGCCGTTTGGATAAGTTCCGCCTTTCCAATAATTCGGGGCTTTTGAACCCGTACTATCTATAAAAGATTTATACTCAGAATTTGTAACAGGATATTGTCCGATATAGAATTCTTTTATAGAACCATTTGCAGGAATCTTGATAAATCCTGCAAAATTATCAGCAAAAACCGTTGTGTTGCAAAGTAAACATACTACTAAAACTATAAAACTAAAAATTGCAAAATATTTTTTCATTTATCACCCTCGTATATTTTATATAACGATTTTAACATAGAAATGTTCATTATATTTAGCAATTTAATCGAAAACTCTTGGCTTTTAATATCCACTTTGAAAAACTTTGCACCAAAAAATCAAAGTGAATATTAGAATTTTATTTTAAATTTCTTACACCACTTCTCTAACCTAGTCATAATCTCAGTTTCGTGTAAACATTGTTGAGCAAGAATGGCAAAAGTGCGTAGGTTGGGTGAAACCCAACAATAACAAGATAAAGTGTTTTATATTAGAAATTCTCAAAATCTCTGTTCTTTCTTCTCAAACCGACTGTTATTTTACATCCCTCTCGCAAAAACAATTCACTGGATTGTTTTTGCTCGGCAGAGTGAGACGCGGCATATTTTTTTTGCCAAATGAACAAACGTTCATTGCAAATGTATTGTTGGGTTTCGTTTGCGTCAAAATTCTTGTTATTTGTATTTATCGAGTTGGTGCGGTTCATAAAATTTGATGGTTTTATTTCATAACGTCTGCCATAGTATCTTTATTGGCGGACTCAACACCACCTTACTGTCTATGAACATATATGATATGGCGAATTACAATTCAAATCCTTGGTTTAAGAAGTCTTCAACATAATTCATAAACTCGGACATTTTCATTTTTGACAGCTCCTCGTCTGATATCTCGCTGCCCTTATATAGTTTGTAATTGTATTTTATCCAATCATACATTTCCTGAATTTCTAACCTTTGATTCTTGCTGCCGGAATGGTTATTTATCAAATTCCCTGAGGAATCCTTACCTAAACCGCTGCCATCTATCGTATCAAATAACTTCTTTATTGTTTTATCCTGTGTATTAAATAATGATGCAGGAATATACCAAGAACGATTATCTTTCAAGGTTTGTTTGAATTTTGAATAATCGGAATTATTCAGCGAATTTGCAAATTCTCCGAATGTTTTGCGTAAAAATCTGTTCTTAAAAAATAATCTGAAATCCATGTGCTTTTATAATTATCCCCTTACTTTTATAAAGTTATTTTTTTATAAAATATTGCCTTTGCTGTTAATATAATTTAATAAAACAGTAAATTTTTTAAGCTAAAAAAACTTTATATACATGTGTTAGTGTAATAGAAGTGTACGTGTATGACATTCAATATCAACAGATTATTTTTTACCGGACAAACTGCGCCTTTAGCTCCGATAAACCCGCAGCCATCGAGAGATAGCCGTGTTGATTTGTCACAAAAGCCTGACACGTTTGAAAGTTCTAATCCTCTTAAATATACCTCTGAATTTATGATTAATAAACTTGCAGCAGACAACAAACCGCTGCAATCAATCTTAAAAGAGGCAGGAATTCCTTATGAATTAAACACAAAAGAATTGCAAAGTCTTATGGAAGGGCACTGCAAAGACACACAAGAAATTGCCGAAGGCATTGTACACAATCTGCCTTTTGCATTGGAAAGTAAAGCAGACTTAAAATCCATAAAAGATGCCGCAATATTACACGATATCGGGAAAGTATTTATCCCCGCCGAAATACTCGACAAAAACGGTAAACTTAACGAGTCCGAAAAAGAAATTGTACACAAACACCCTGAATTAGGGTACGAGTTATTAAAAAATACTAACATCGATTCCAAAACCCTGAACCTTATTCGTAACCATCACCAAAATGCACAAAAAAGCGGTTATCCGGCAGTTAGTAATAATTTTACGGCAGACCTGAACTTACAGATACTTTCAATTGCCGATAAATATTCCGCCTTGACCGAAAACAGGCCCTATAAAAAACCGCTGACAAGAGAACAGGCTCTGACTATCATACGCTCAGACGTAAGAAACGGTAAAATCAACCCGCTGGTATACAATGCACTTGTAAATTATTCCGATGAGATTGCTATAAAAAACGCGCCTCTGCAGATTCAAAAAACAGCATAAGTCAAATTTAAACTTTTGTTAAAAATTTGCCCGTATAACATGACAAATTTTTATTATTATCCTATCATTAATTTATTATCTGGAGGTTTGTTTTGATAGAAGAACTTATTGATAAAAAATCAGGGTTTGATATTACTTCGAAGAGCGCTTTATCTAATCAGGAAGACAGTTTTACATCACGCTCTTATGCAGCGTTGCTTGCGAATAATGAAATTCCTTATTCGCACAAAAGAGTTGCAAACAATTACATTGTAATCAAACGTATATATAAGTTCCAAGCGGTTCAAACAAGAATCTCTCAAACCGAAAAAGAATTATTGGCTAAGTATGATTTCAATACATTGGAATACACGACCATTAAACAAATGAACGAAGAATTAGCTTTATTGCAAAAATGGTCAAACTCAAACGATGCTGAACAAAAAGCTGATGCCGATAAAATTATTGAAATCCGAGCTAAAGAATTAAAATTTATTGATGCCAGCTGCTATGCAACGATATCTAACGAAATTTACAAAGGATATTTAGCATTACTAAACTACTTTGAAGAAATCAGCAAATTCAAAAGCTAGACTAAAACTTTTATAGCAGTTATGTGCATTATAATTACCAACCTAAATTAGGACAAAAAAAGAAAGTTCGTTATGAACTTTCTTTTTTCATTATCTATAAAAAGCTTATTGACGCTTCTTTAATGTCGGGAAAGCGATTACGTCACGAATAGACGGGGAATTAGTTAACAGCATCACTAATCTGTCAATACCTAATCCTAAACCACCCATTGGAGGCGCGCCATGCTCTAACGCACAAATGTAATCCTCATCAATCGGCATAGCTTCATCATCTCCGTTAGCTTTAGCCTGCATTTGAGCCTCAAATCTCATTCTCTGGTCAATTGGGTCTGTCAATTCTGAGAATGCGTTCGCTATTTCCCACCCGTTGACACGAGTTTCAAAACGCTCTGTTAATCTGTCATTGTCTCTGTGAACCTTGGCTAAAGGTGATATATCACGCGGATAATCGTAGATGTGAACAGGCTGAATTAATGACGGTTCTACTTTTTCTTCAAAGATTAAGTCTATAACTTTGCCCCAGTTGTCGCAATCTTCAGGGTCAATGCCTAATGCTTTTGCCTTGTTTTTTGCATCTTCTAAGGTAAAGCATTCTGCAAAATCTACGCCTGTTTTTTCTTTAATCGCACCAATCATGGTTTTTCTGTCCCATGGCGGGGTTAAATCGATTTCTTTACCTTGGAAGTTAATTTTCATAGTTCCGAGGACTTCTTGCGCAACAGTTGAAACCAATGTTTCAGTCAAGGTCATCATTTCGTTGTAATCTACATAAGCCTGATACAATTCCATCATGGTAAATTCAGGATTGTGACGAACGTCAATACCTTCGTTTCTGAAGCTTCTGTTGATTTCAAATATCTTTTCACTTATTCCGCCTACCATTAATCTTTTCAGATATAATTCAGGAGCTATTCTCAAGAACATATCCATATCAAGAGTATTGTGATGAGTAATAAACGGACGAGCATTAGCACCGCCGGCTTGAGGGTGAAGCATAGGAGTTTCAACCTCTAAAAATCCTCTTTTTGTCAAAAATTCTCTGATTTTTTGGATAATTAAACTTCTTTTTCTTAAAGTATCTCTGACTTCTTCGTTAACGATTAAATCGACATAACGTTGTCTGTATCTTGTTTCAACATCAGTTAAACCGTGGAATTTTTCCGGCAGTGGAAGAAGTGATTTTGAAAGCATCGTCAATTCAGTTGCCTTAATTGATAATTCGCCTCTCGGAGTTCTTCTGATTGTTCCTGTAAACCCAACGATATCACCGATATCGATTAGTTTTAAAATTTGCATTTGTTGTTCGTTTAGGTTTTGTTTGTGAGAAAATATCTGAATTTTGCCTGATGCATCCATCAAATCAATAAACATACCGCTGTTACGGACAGCCATAACACGACCGGCAACGGAATAAACATCTTCTGTTTCAACACCCGGTTCTATGTCTTTATATTTATCCTGTAATTCTTGAGCATCAGCAGTCTTGTTAAAAACATAAGGATACGGATTTACGTTTTTATCAGCCAAATCCGCCAATTTTTGAATTCTTATTTGTCTAATCTGATCACCCGCAGAATTCGGAGCAATAGTTTGTTCTTCTGTCATATCTACTTCCTTTTAGTTAGTGTAACTCTCTATTTTTATAATATCACGGACAAAGTTTAATGCAAAGGAAAATTTGTATCACAGTAGGTTGGGTGAAACTTAAAGGGCTGAAGATGCATAACAAAATTTGTGACTGGTGTAACCCAACATAAATATATTGTTGGGTTTCGCAGTCGCTTAGTTCGCGAATAACGGATACGGCTTCGCCTCTATCCTTCGCTCACTCGCTCTTGTATCAATCTTCGTAATACGATACTTAACCTTTCTGCTCCACCCAACCTACCGGCTTAATCAGCAAATGATTTAGCCCATAAATACGCCATATAGTATAAGGATAAATGATATAATACAAATCCTGATACTATTAAACAAGTGATTGCTATAATAATATTTCTAAAAACTTTCATATATATGTTATAACATATTTTTGTTAAAAAACAAGAAGCAGTAGGTTGGGTGGAGACAAAAGAGTTTCTATTTAATTACGATAATTGTTATACGCGTAACCCAACACAAAGTCTTGACACTAAACTGTTCATTTTGTACTATTCTTATATAGATTGGAGAGAGGAATATGGATATAAAATCGGTAATTTTAGCTGCAGGTAAAGGTACAAGAATGAAATCGGATACCCCGAAGGTTTTACACGAAATTTACGGTAAAACTCTATTAGGGTATGTATTAGATAACGTTAAAAATATAACTGACGAAAACTTCGTTATCGTAGGTCATCACGCAGAAGAAGTTGAAGATTTTGTCAAAACAAATTACGCTAACGCTAAGACCGTACTTCAATCTCCTCAATTGGGCACAGGTCACGCTGTTTCGATGGTTTGTCCTTATTTAGAAAGCTATGAAGGTCTTGTTCTTATTTTATGCGGTGATACTCCGCTTATAACAGAAGAAACATTAAAGAAATTTGTCGAATATCATAATTCTGTTAATTCTGATTTAACCGTTATGAGTACATTGTTTGATGACCCGACAAATTACGGCAGAATTATCAGAGAAGCAGACAACACATTGAAATGTATTGTTGAAGAAAAGGATGCGACCCCTGAACAAAAGAAAGTAAAAGAGGTTAATGCCGGAATTTACTGTTTAAACTGGGGCAAAATCAAAGCAGCGTTTTCTCAACTTACAAGTAACAACGCACAAGGTGAATACTATCTGACTGATATTATTGAATGGGGTAAGAAAAATAACTTAAATGTTAATGCTTATATTTTGGAAGATAACAAAGAAATATACGGAATAAATTCAAGAGTTAACCTTGCTCAGGCAACAAGATACCTGACAGACAGGGTATTAAATAATTTAATGATAAACGGGGTTACAATTGTCGACCCCGCATCAACCTGGATTAGTGCAGATACCCAAATCGGAAAAGATACTATAATCTACCCGTCAACATACATTGAAGGTAAAAACAAGATAGGTTCAAAATGTAAAATCGGGCCTTGTGCCCACCTGAGAGGCGGAGTAACTGTTGACGATAATGTAAAAATCGGAAATTTTGTTGAAGTAAAGAAGGCTCACATTAAATCAAATACTAATGTCGGACATCTTTCATATATAGGGGATAGCGAGTTAGGAGAACACGTAAACATAGGTGCCGGAACGATTACCGCGAACTACGATCCGCTAAGTAAAACAAAAAGTAAAACAATTTTAAAAGATAACGTAAAGATAGGTTCTAATACGGTTCTTGTTGCTCCGGTTACAGTTGAAGAAGGTGCAAATGTAGGCGCAGGCACAGTTGTTACAAAACCTGTTCCCGAGTGGTCATTAGCTCTTACAAGAAGCCCGATGAAAATATTTACAGATTGGGTTAAAAAGAAATTAGGATAAAAAAAGGCAAGGCGTTATAGCCTTGCAGTTCAAAAGTGTTTATATAATATGTGCAGAAAATTACGCTTTTTGTGTTACATTTTTCTGTTGGTGATTGTATCTGTATTGCGTTAAGATACGGCTTACGAGCGATAACAACGCACCTACAACACCTAAACTGAAGAAGAAGGGAACCATTGCTATCTTAGCTTTACCCTTGAATAATTCCTGGATTTTGCCTTTAAGCAGTTTTTCATCACTACCCGCCACTTCCTTTGCAATTTTAGGAATATCATTTAATGAAGCAACGATATATTCTTGAGTTTTTTTATCATATTTCAAGATTTCAGGATGTTTTCTGTCACGATGAAGAATCTTTTTAAATCCCTCATCAAACAATGTACTGCCAAATATTGTATAAGCCGCAATAATCGGAACTCTTGTTGCAACTTCCTGTACGTCAAGTTTGCCTCTGTCTTTTGCAGCGCCAAAATACCCGAACACGCCTGATATAACAGTTACCGCAAGCTGCCCGTTGCCTAAAGCCAAGCTGCCGTCAGATTTTCTTGCAAAATCCAAATTTATATATTTGCTCAGGAATTTTTCGAGCTTTTGATTTTTTACACCCAATTTTTCCAAACCTTTATACAATTTAGCCCCCGGATTTAGGAAGTATTCACAAGCTTTTGCAACAGCTTTACTTTTTTGTCCTGCAGTCCCTAATAATAAACTTCCGGCAAGAGCTGCAAGAGAAAAGGCACCTGCTTTTTTAAGATGTGATTTTGCACTTTTTTCAACTCTTGCTTGTTTTTCAACATCTTCACCCGATTTCTTTTTATCTAAATTTGCAACACTTGTAAAATCAGCTTGTTTAAATACTTTTAGAGTAAACAAATTTTTAGCAAAACTAAGTGCGTACTCTGCTGCCGGAATGGCGGCACAACTAAGCACAATTGCAGCTTTTGCCGGCAAAAGTTTTTGAGCATTTTTACCGCCGTTTTTTACAATATCGGCAACAGACTTGGAAACATCACCATGAAGCTCTTTTGGCAAGGCTTTATTGAACACTTTTCTTCTTGAAAAATACTCACCTACAAGAGATGGTAAGTAGAAAAACAGGGCACCCTCAAGAACTTCTAAAAATGTAACTTCTGATAAATCCGCAATACTTCTTGAAAAAATTGCCTTAGGAAGCCAATTAGTAATGGTAGCCTGCGCAAATCTTGAGTGAGATAAGCCGGAATCACCTTCTTTTAAATCAATTATTTTGGCTAAAATTCTTTGTTTTTTAGTCAGGTTAGACGTAAGCTCTTCCGATAATTTTGCAGCCTTTGAACCTGCTGATTGAAAATGTATATTTGATTGAAATTTATTATTAACATTATAACTGTATGACATATTTAATTCTTCCCTATAAAATTTACTGCACAATAAAAAAGCCGACAGATGTGACTTTTAATCCTTATTGCCGGCTTCAACCTTATCCTTAATTATTGTGAAATAATCACATTCGGCAGGCTAAAGTCGGCATGCACATCATCATTTGCATGCTCATCATAGCCATCATATTCATATTTTTAA
>ODAI012088304.1_pt1 | contig 13592 bp, 18 predicted proteins | sample 1539321 | NCBI WGS metagenome assembly ODAI01 (sample SAMN02144231, study PRJEB22623) | gut metagenome | biome: sheep rumen | host: Ovis aries | place: New Zealand
CGCTCATCGAGCGCTCTTTTCCGTTAACATTCATTAAGTACATGGGATGCAAAAACCGAACAAATAGTCCTTGGCTTGCAACTGTTATGTGTTTGCCTTCCAACTACTATGAGTTTGGAACGCAACTATATAGTAGTTGGCTTGCAAACTCATAGTAGTTGGAAGGCCGGTGTTCGACTTTCGCCTAAAAGTGTAGTACTTTATGCGACCATAGCCTCGTAAGTCGCTATGACTTAGCGGCTTACGGATTTGCGGTCGTATGTATAATTTTATTTTATATTTCCCCTGTAGGGGCACCACAGTGCAGGATTGCGCTCGAAAACGTGTCATCCTACACTCATGCTTAAACCGGACTCACGTACCTATTCACTCTTTCCTTCAACATGCAGGGTATCGATACGTTAATATATAGAGGTTGCTCAGTAGCTATCAAGTCACCTGTCTTCGCATTTTTCTTTGCCCTCGATACCGCGTGAATGGAAGAAAAGTATTACCTTTGCAAATCTTGCATAACAACATAAGGAGAACGATACATGGAATATATGTCTCAAGAGGGTTACGACAAGCTCGTAGCCGAGTTGCACCAGTTGGAGAGTGTGGAACTGCCACGGGTGAAAGATGCCATCGCCGAGGCGCGCGACAAGGGCGACCTGAGCGAGAACTTCGAATATCATGCTGCCAAGCGCGAACAGGGGCGGCTGCTCAGCCGCATCCGTTTCAAGCAACGGGTGCTGGCTCATGCCCGCGTACTCGACACATCAAGGCTCGGAACCGACAGCGTGCAGCTGCTCAGCCGGGTACAGATCACCAACATAGGGAACAACACGAGCATGACATACACCATCGTCAGCCCTCACGAAGCGAACCTCCACGAAGGAAAGATTTCCATCAAGTCGCCCATCGCCAATGCACTCCTCAACCATAAAGCGGGTGAAACCGTCGAAGTCCGCGTCCCTGCAGGAACACTCCAATTGCGGATTGACAGCATTACGTTGTAAGAAACACGGCTAAAAATTTGCCAATAGCAAAGAAAAACGTTAATTTTGCAGTAAATAAACAATCAACATCCAGGAAGGATATGGAACGTTTATACATTACAAAAGCAGTGGATGCAGGCAATCTGAGTGTCTGCCTTACATTCAGTGACAACACCTCACAGACGGTAAACATCGGTGAATATATCCGTCTGCATCCACATCCACAATATAACAAGTACCTCAACCCGCGCAAGTTCAACCAGTTCATCATAGAGAACGGCAACGTGGTGTGGGGAAAGAACTGGGATTTGGTGTTCCCTGTAGAGCAATTACATACAGGAACAATAGTATAATATAACACATCATGTAGAACGAAAACTATTTGCGTATGATTAAATAACAGACAAAAGACATATAGATAAGAAGCGTTAGCTTTATTCTTGTTCTATCGAAATCGGCAAAATTTCAAGAGCAACCAAGAGTAAATGCCTAATGCTCACGCCATTGGCGTGGGCTTTTACTCGAATATGGTTGCATGGGTGTTTGCCGATACCTGATAGAACATAGACGAAGTGATTAGTCCACGTTTTTTTTCTGTCTCCATTCAAAGGCTTTGGGCTAAACAACATTCAATCATTTTATTTACATTTAAACATTAATAAATCATGAAAACAAAGAATATTTGGATGATGTTTGCAATAGCATTAGTAAGTCTCTGTACTATTAGTTGTGGAGGGGATGATGACGAAGGAGGTTCTAAATACGAGCCTATAACTCAGGCAGATCCTGAAGGAACCATTGTAGCAAACTTGACTAATACCTTTCACGAAAGTGGTAATTGGTATTGGACCGACGGTTTAGACTACATGAATGGTAGTCATTATAATTACTTGGGAATGAATAGCTCAAATAATTTAGTTGCTCAATCACACCATGCTGTCGCCAATATCGTATCCGTTGGAAAAGTAAAAAGCCTTTCAGATATCAAAAATATTCCTGAGAATGGTTGGTCTCAAGAAGCTGCAGCCATACCTGGATATGGGTATATCTATCGGTCAAGATACCATGAAGGAGGAACTACATTTTCTTGGAGATATGCTAGAATATATGTTGTAGATTATATGAATAGTACCTCTGGTGGAATAATAGGGTGTACTATTAAGTATCAAGAAAACTGGGAGCCTTCCAGCAAATAGACACAATCCATTAAAACATCAAACCGCCGCAGACCCATATTAGAATCTGCGGTGGTTCTTTATTCGTCTTTGTCTCTTTGTCAGAAGAACAAAGTCTCTTTGTCAGAAAAACAGCATGGGAAGTGAATTACGGCTCTTTTGTTCCAATTCGCTACGCAATCGTCGAATGGCTACTTTAAAGAAGAAGTGGACAAGATGTTCATCAGTCCCCTCGGTACGGATGGCTTTCAGTGCAGCGATGTAGTCGCCGCGGTCTTTCAGTTCGATGATAAGCAACGGATGACCGGCTTTCAGCAGGATAAAGTTCGATAGCAGGCGACCAGTTCTGCCATTGCCGTCGCGGAAGGGATGCAGGTACTCATAATAACCATGAAACTTTGCGGCGACTATCAGCGGATGGATGTCAGACGACATGGCTCTTGCTGTTGACTCCATCAGCTGCGGCACCTGCGCTATCAGCTTCTCGTGGTCACCAAAGATGGTATCGCCAGCCGCCATATCTTCCTGAGTATATTCCCCAGGAACAGCCTGCGGAGCCTTATACGACAAGGTATGTTCCGTCACCATACGGTTCACCTCTTTCAGCAGCTGCTCGTCAAACGGTGCATCCAGGCTGTGAAGCATATAGTCGAAGGCTTGGAAATGGTCAGCCATCTCAGTACATTCCAATAAGGAATGCCCTGACGGCACCATTCCCAAGCCTTTCTCTCGCAATATCCTAGTATCATCAACCGTAAAGGAATTGCCTTCAATAGCGCAGGAATGAGCAGAGAACAATATCTCATTGTACTCCATGTAGTCAACGGCATCCATCTTATCGACAATCTTCCGCTGATAGTCAGCTCGTAGCTGCTCATATTCCTTTACCTCCTGCTGATACATATCGGCTCTAAATAGTCTCTTTGTCAATCGCGCGGCTTCAGGTTGGTTGCCTTCAGCATCTCGGCTACTTCGGCATTGATGCGCTGTGCGAACTCTTCTTTCGTCATGGTCGCCTGTTCGCCGCCGCCTTGCTTACGCATGGAGACGAGGCCTTCGGCAGCTTCCTTCTCGCCGACGATGACCATGTAGGGAACACGCTTCAGCTCGTTGTCACGAATCTTGCGGCCAATCTTCTCGTTGCGGTCGTCGACGTTGGCACGCACGCCCTGAGCGTCAAGATACTTCTGAACCTCTTGTGCATAGTCGTTGAACTTCTCCGAGATAGGCAGGATTGCTACCTGATCGGGGGTGAGCCAGAGGGGGAAGTGTCCGGCGGTATGCTCAATGAGGACGGCGGTAAAGCGCTCCATAGAGCCGAACGGTGCACGGTGGATCATCACCGGTGTCTGCTTGGAGTTGTCCTCAGCGGTGTATTCCAGCTTGAAGCGTTGCGGCAAGTTGTAGTCAACCTGAATGGTACCCAGCTGCCAACGGCGCCCGATAGCGTCTTTCACCATGAAGTCGAGCTTGGGACCATAGAAGGCAGCCTCACCATACTCCACCTTGGCATCGAGTCCTTTCTCCTTGCAGGCGTCAATGATGGCCTGTTCTGACTCTGCCCATACCTCGTCGGAGCCGATGTACTTCTGCTTGTCGTTGGGGTCGCGTAGCGAAATCTGGGCTTCCACATTCTCGAAGTTGAAGATAGAGAAGACTGCCTGGATGATGTCCATCACACGCAGGAACTCGCCCTTCACCTGTTCGGGACGACAGAAGATGTGTGCATCGTCCTGGGTGAACGAGCGTACGCGCGTCAATCCGTGCAGCTCACCGCTCTTCTCGTAGCGATAAACCGTACCAAACTCGGCGATGCGCAGCGGCAGGTCCTTGTAGGAACGCGGCTTCCATGCAAACACCTCGCAGTGGTGCGGACAGTTCATCGGCTTCAACATATACTCCTCACCCTCTTCCGGTGTGGTGATGGGACGGAAGGCATCCTTCGAATAGTGGGCATAGTGTCCGGAGGTGACATAGAGGTTCTTGCCACCGATATGGGGAGTGATGACCTCCTGATAGCCGAAGTTCTTCTGTATCTTACGCAGCATGTCCTGCAATTTCAGGCGAAGCTCCGTACCTTTCGGCAACCAGATGGGCAAGCCCTTGCCTACCCTCTCGGAGAACATGAACAGTTCCATCTCCTTTCCTATCTTGCGGTGGTCGCGCTTCTTAGCCTCTTCCAGCATGACGAGATACTCATCGAGCATCTTCTTCTTCGGGAAGGTGATACCATAGATACGTGTCATCTGCTCACGCTCGGCATCGCCGCGCCAGAAAGCACCGGCAACGCTCGTAATCTTGACTGCCTTGATGATGCCCGTGCTGACAAGGTGCGGACCTCGGCAGAGGTCGGTGAAGGCACCTTGTGTATAGGTTGAGATGGTACCGTCCTCCAGGTCTTGGTCGATGTGCTCACATTTGTACGTCTGACCGTCGTCGGCAAACTCCTTCAGCGCGTCGGCCTTGCTGATCTCCTTGCGCACCACCGGCTCGTCTTTCCGTGCCAGTTCCATCATTTTCGCCTCAATCTTCGGGAAGTCGTTCTCACTGATGGCGACACCGTCCTTCGGCATCACGTCGTAGAAGAATCCGTTCTCTACAGCAGGACCGAAACCGAACTGGATGCCGGGATAAAGTTCCTGCAAAGCCTCTGCCAACAGGTGGGCGGAGGTATGCCAGAAGGTATGCTTGCCTTCCTCGTCCTCAAACTTATACAGGGCGATGGTAGCATCCTCGTTGATGGGTCGGTTCAACTCTACTGTCTCACCATTGACACCGCAAGATACAACGTTGCGGGCGAGAGCCGGCGAGATGCTCTCGGCGATTTGATAACCAGTGACGCCCTGTTCGTACTCACGAACGGAACCGTCTGGGAATGTGATTTTAATCATGATACAAATTGATGTGTTTATTAATCAAGGGGCAAAGGTACGATTAAGTGAGCGGAAAACCAAATTTTATTTGGATTTTCCCGAACGTGAGTACCTTCGACGAAGTCAAAGGTAGTGCAAATCGAAGACAATACAAAATAAAAGCGTGCTTTTTATTCCATCGGTATGGTCTTCATCACCTTGCCATCGTCGCTCAGGATGTAAATCACCGTAAACCTGCCGGCACGATCAGGATCATCGCGGTACTTGTAGGACTGGGCTACGATGTAGCCTTCCTCTGACGTGAAGCCCAACACCCCTTGCGTGGTGGGCAACAGCAGGAACTCGTTCTTCTTCAAGTCAACCAGATAGGAGAACACATGACGGCTGTCCGGGCAACCCTGTATCATCAACTTATCGTCGGAATAAGGTTGAATCTTGGCTTCGAACACTGCATGGATGCTCGACGGCTTCACCACCTTTGCCCTCGCGTCGATAGTCGGCCACTCTCCATTATCTTTAGTCGTCGTCAGCAACTTCTTCACCTCGTCCTTCTGCTTCCAATATACCCATACGGACGTGACATCGTTCTCGTATATGTCTTTGCCCTTTTCTTCTACATTCAGATATACCGCCAGCTCCTCGTCTTCATCCGCCAACTTCGCCGTTGCCGGAATGCCTTTCGGCAAGCTGTTGTCAACGTTTGCAGTTTTCACGACTCCCTTTGTTTCTGCCGAGTCTGCAACAACAGCCTTCTCCTCTTTCTCCTTAGTCGAATCGCTTGCTGAAGCATTCGACTTGCCGCACGAAGCCATGACCAATGCTCCGCACACCCATGCTAATATCAGTCTTTTCATCTTATCTGTTTTTATTGTTTGCAAAAATAAAAAAATAGTTCCGACATGACAAAAAATACAATTAAGAAAGTTAAGGATTATCGACAAAAAAGTAAGATAAGTCGGAGTCTACCATCACCGCTTAATCAAATTCTTTTTATTTGCCCTGTATATGTGAGAGAGGCGATGACGGATGCAGCTTCAGGTTGTTTTTGTTGACGACGAAGCGGGTGCGGCGGCTTTCTATCCATCGTCCCTTTCCTTTCTGGGGCGGGCGGCCGCTCCTGACTTCGCGCAACAGCGTTTCGGCTTGCGTGAAGTTCTTCCAACGGGCGGTCATATACTCCAGTTGCTGCCGTGCCAATCGGTTCTGTCCGGCATAATAATAGCAGTAGGCACGGTTGAACCAGTAGGTGCGGTTGTCAGGGTTGATGTCCAACGCACGGGTATAGTCGACGGCAGCGCTGTCATACTTTTCCTCATGGATGCGGCTCATGGCACGCGTATCGAAGATGTCGGCAACGTAGGGGTTCAGCTTGATGGCAGCCGTACAGTCTTCTTCGGCTCCTTCGAAATCATCAAGGTGGTATTTCGAGAGCCCCGACAGATACCAGGCTTCATACATGTTGGGCTTCAGGCCTGCCACACGGCTGAATATCTGCATCGAGACGACATAGAAGCCGGCATCAAGCATGCTCCTCCCCTCCTCCATCATCTTCTTGATGTTGTACTGTGCTGAAGCTGAAAGGGGGGTGAAGAGGAAGAAGAGAAAAAGGGAACGGGAGAGGAAGAGAGAAAGGGAACGGGAGAGGAAGAGAGAAAGGGAACGGGGGAAGAAGAGAGAAAGGGAGCGGGAAAGGAAGAGAGAAAGGGAACGGGAGAGCGAGAGGGAAAGAGTCTTTCGCCCTCTTGCATTCCTGCTCTCTCGTTCCCACGTTCCCACGGTTTTCCTTCGCTCCTTTTTCTTTATCTTGCCGGTTTGGTACGATAGCCACAGCGGTAGCGCCCCTTGAGGAGCGATGCCAGCTTACTCTTCACCAGCTGCTTGCGCAGGGGTGAGATGCGGTCGGTGAACACGTGTCCGTCCAAGTGGTCGAACTCATGCTGCATGACACGGGCAAGATAGCCGTCCACCCATTCGTCGTGCTCCTTGAACTCCTCGTCCATCCACTTCACACGGATGCGCGTCGGGCGTGTCACCTTTTCACGGATGCCCGGCAACGACAGGCAGCCTTCTTCCGAAGAGCTGGTTTCCGTGTCGTCATATTCCAGGATGTGGGGATTGATATATACGTTGCGCAATCCCTTGTATTCAGGGAAGTCGTCGCTGATGAGGTCGAGGTCGATGACGACCAGCCGGATGGCGCGTCCTATCTGCGGGGCAGCCAAGCCGATACCTTCCGACTCAGCCAGCGTCTCCCACATGTTTGCTATCAGCTCTTTCAGTCCTTCATAATCAGCCGTAATGTCCTGTGCCTCCTTGCGAAGCACTGGCTGACCATATATATATATTGGTAAAACCATTTGTATTTACAATTTGACAATGTACAATTTACTATTTCGCGGGTGGGGGGTTAACGAGTGGAGCCTTTTCTTCTCATATAATCCTGCAACAGGATGGTGGCACTGATCTCGTCGACAAGAGCCTTGTCCTGACGAGCCTTCTTCTTGAGCCCGCCCTGCAACATGGCTTGATGCGCCAAGACGCTGGTGAACCGCTCGTCATACAGCTCGATAGGAACCTGCGGAACGGCTTTGCGCCAACGGTTCACAAACTGCTGCACTCGCGGCAGGTTCTCACTCGGCTCCCCGTTAGGTTGGCGAGGTTCGCCGATGACGATACGTTCAACCTGCTCACGGGCGATGTATGCCTTCAGGTAGTCGAACAGTTCAGATGTAGAAACAGTCGCCAACCCGCCGGCAATAATCTGCAACGGGTCGGTGACTGCTAATCCTGTGCGCTTACGACCGTAATCGATGGAGAGTATGCGCATGATGGTTTTACTGTGCAAACAACAGCCAAGCGTCGGGATAGGTGCTGCGCAACTGGTCGCGGCTGCGTGCGGCATCAGCCTTGTTGTCGAAGGTGGTTGCAATGACGCGATACATGTTGCGATCGGCATTGAAGCCCAGCTGAGCACCGTAACCGGCTGCCTTCAGGCGCTGCTGCAAGCCTTCTGCATTAGCCTTTACGCCGAAAGAGCCCACGACGACACTGAAGTTCTTCAGCCCTGCACCGTCAACTACCGACAGTTTTTCCTGACGAACCACGATGTTGTCGCTGTTGTCCACAACCCTTGTCTGTGTCACAGGAGTCTCTGTCACGGGCGTAACAGCCGGCGTGTAGGTCTCTACGGGCTGAACCTGCGCCGTTTCCGCCTGCTGGTTGGCTGCTTCTTGAGCCTTTGCCTTTTCGTAAGCTTTCTTGTAAGCACTCTCACTGGATTTGCAGCTGGTGAATGCCAATGCCACGCATACTGCTGCGCTGAAAACCATTAATTTCTTCATACTTCTTTTGTTATTTAATAATGTGAGTTTTGTCCGAATGAAATTTGATTGTGCGAAAGTACACATTATCGGAGAAATAACGAAGAAAAGACGCAATAAAGTTTGTTAAATGCGCAAAAACGACTTTCCACACCTTATTATATAGTGCACGTAAGAAACATTTAATTTTTTATAAAATGCACCGACGTAGCATGGCGATATGAGAATAAATGCCTATTTTTGCGATTGCGAATACATTATTCTAACTTTATAAAAAAATATACTATTATGAAAGCATTAGGTTACATTAGCGCATTCCTCGGCGGTGCTATCGCCGGCGCAGCATTAGGAATCTTGATGGCTCCTGAGAAGGGTGCCGACACTCGTACTAAAATTGCAGACGCTGTCGACGACTTCTGCAAGAAGCACGACATCAAGCTCTCCCGCAAGGAGATGGACGACTTCGTTGACGACATCAAGGACTCAGCAGAGGAAATCTAAAAAGCATCAGGCAGCAAGCCCCGTCCCCTTCTTCGCGGAGAGGACGGGAGGGCTTGCCCGTTTTATTCAACCACAGAAGAAAATACCATGTTCTCTAACGACAACAATGTAGAAACCATCGCACAACTGGTAGAGGCAGTGAAGCGCTATGTGGGCTTGCAGTCGGAATACATCCGGTTGGACGTCATCGAGAAGACCGTTCGCCTGCTCACCGCAATAGCCATCATCAGCGTCTTCGTCTTGCTGCTGATTATCGCCATGATCTATTTCTCCTTTGCCGCAGCTTTCGCATTGGAGACGCTGACTGGCAGGGTTGGTGCGTTCTGTATCGTTGGAGCTTTCTACCTGTTACTTTTCATTCTGTTTGTCATCTACAGGAAACGTCTTGTCGAGAAGCCTCTCGTCCATTTCCTTGCCAGTTTGCTCATGTCATAACACCTTCTGTCAGCCATGCAAAATTTCAATACGAACACCATTCCCCCAACTGAATACCGCACATTAGATGAGATACGCCTGCGGAAAGCACAGTTGCTGACGGAGATTCAGAAAGACAGCAACAAGATGCAAGGCTTATGGGACAACCTGTTCCATCAGCCACCAAAGAGCCAGCTCACCCCCACCTCGCGTTTTGCCGGCATGATGAAGACGGGTGCCGGTGTGCTCGATGGTCTCATACTGGGATGGAAGCTCTATCGCAAGTTCAGTGCAAACGGCAAGAAAAGCAGCAAGAAAAAGAAGTTCAGCTTCTTCTAATTAGCCCCCCAGCCCCCTAAAGGGGGTGTTGTGATTGTGAATTGTGAATTGAACTCCGTTCGATTATCGGCTGCACCTCGGCAATTGAAGCAAGCTTCATTGCACTCGGTTTGCACGATAATTGTGAATTGTCAATTGTCAATTATCAATTATCAATTATAATCTCCATTCCGTCGTAAGGAAATTCAAAGCCCTCCGGCAACCGGCGGTTGGCGTCGTCGTGGAGTCCGATATCATGCGTGAGGTGAATGAAATAGGTTTGTCGTGCTCCTATCCGTCTTGAGAAGGCAATAGCGTCTTCTACAAGCTGGTGGGAATGGTGGGGACGGTCGAAGCGCAAGGCGTTGACCACCAGCGTCTCTACCCCCTCCAGATAAGGCAGTTCCTCGTCGGCAATCGTTTTCATATCTGTGATATACGCCAACTTGCCGAAACGGTAGCCGAAGATAGGCAGCTTGTCGTGCATTACCTCTATCGGCATCACCTCCACATCGCCTATCTGTAGCGGTTCGTGCTTGCGTATCGTGTGCAAGTCCAGTTTCGGCACACCAGGATAAAGATGCTCCGTAAAGCAGTAAGGCATCGTCACCTTCAGCGCCTCTGCCGTCAGCTCGTTGGCATAGACATGCAGGTCACCGAAGACACAGAAGCCCCGCAGGTCGTCCATTCCCCCCACGTGGTCGTAGTGGATATGCGTCAGCAGTACACCGTCGAGCGGTGTGAACGGCAAGGGCATGAGCTGCATGCGGATGTCAGGGCCGCAATCGATGAGTATGCGCGTCTTCTCCGTCTCCAGCAACGCCGCCTGTCTGTAGCGCTTGTCCCTGGGGTCTTTGCTCCTGCACACTTCACACTGGCACCCCATGACGGGAACACCAGCCGAAGTGCCTGTACCTAAAAAAGTAAGTTTCATAAAGCCTACCTCCGACTCCTCCCTAAAGGGAAGAGCGTTTTTATTATTTGCCTACCTCCGACTCCTCCCTAAAGGGAAGAGCGTTTTTTATTTCTTCTTCAACTCTTAAATGACGTTCACTTCCGGATGGATGTCGATGCCGAACTTCTCTTTGACATCTTGCTGTATGGCATGCATCAACCTGACGATCTCGTTGCCCGTGGCATCGCCGCGGTTGACAAGCACCAGTGCCTGCTTGTCGTGTACACCGGCACGACCGAGCGAACGTCCTTTCCATCCACATCGGTCAATCATCCATCCTGCTGGAATCTTCTCGTGCTCCGCATCGATGGTATAGTGCGGCATACCGGGATATTCGGCTGCCAGTTGCTCATATTTCTCCCTTCCCACCACGGGGTTCATGAAGAAGCTGCCGGCATTGCCCTCCACCTTCGGGTCGGGCAGTTTGGCGTTGCGTATGTCTATGATTGCCTGTCGCAACTGCTGAGCCGTCGGTTGTGCTATTCCCTTTCGTTCCAGCTCAGTACGAATGTTGCCGTAATCCAGCCTTGGCGTGAACGTATGGCTGAGCCTGTAGGTCACCTGGGTGATGAGGTAGCGGTCTTTCCATTCGTGCTTGAAACGGCTCTGACGATAGCCGTATTCGCAGTCGTCGTTGCTGAAGCTGACCGTCTTGCCGGAAGCAATCTCCACTGCCTCCACCTTGGCTATGAGGTCTTTCACCTCGGCACCGTAGGCACCGATGTTCTGGACGGCACTCGCCCCCACCTCGCCTGGTATGATGGACAAGTTCTCGGCACCATGCCATGCCTGCTCTACGCTGTAGGCAACGACATCGTCCCACACCTCGCCGGCACCGCACCTGAGCAGCAACGTTCCGTCTGCCTGTTCGGTAGGTTCCATCCCCTTGACGGCAGCATGCACTACCGTACCTTCATAGTCGGCAGTGAGCAGCAAGTTGCTGCCACCACCTATAATGAGATACGGCTTCTGCTCTTCACGAATGATGGCAGCCACCTCGCGTGCCTCCTCTGCCGTCGCATATTCCAGGAAGCGGCTACAGGTAGCCTCAATACCAAACGTGTTGTGCCCCAGCAGGCTATAGTTTTTTATATCTTTCATATCTGAATCTTCACCAACTTCCAGTTGCTGCCGTTGCGACGGAAGTGCAGTTGCGTCTCAAGACCGTTGGAAACGCCCTTGAACAAGAATATCTTCTCGTTGCCTTCGCCATATTTCTGCCCGTAGAGGATGTTGTAGATTTGTCCCTTCGGCACCTCCGGAATAAAGTCCGACCACGATGCTGCCGGAATCTTGCGCCTGACGTTCTTCGGGCTCTCGTCATCTTCAGGGTCAGGACCATAGTAGTTGAGCGGATTGGCAACATGGCTCATCTGGAAGCGCTTGTCGGCGAAGAACTTCTGCAGGAAGGTCAGGAATCCGGCATTGCTGCTCTCTGCCAATCCGCCCGTGCGCAGCTCTGCCAACATCCATTTTCCTTCGGGATGGTTGAAGAGGTATTGTTCCACCACCCCGTTGCCCAGGTGAATCTTCTCGACGATGACCGTGTCGGCCTTTGACTTTGCCACATGAGCCATCTGACGCGCATCGTCAAAGATCTGGGTATAGTATTCCTGGTTCTGGTAGAAGCGCTCCATCTTCCACGCTCCACGCTGAATCATCTTCACCTGGCTGCCGTTCACCGACTTCAGGGGGAACTGTATGCGTGCCATCTGCACTTTCTTCTTACTGATAAAGTCGAAGAAGAAATCTGCAAACAGTTTGTCGGCAGCCTTTGGCATCGGTGCCGACTCTACCACCGTGTCAATCTTCGCCGTGTCCGTCACCACCATCGTGGAATCCGTCGCCGTTGAATCCCCGCTTTCCACCTTCTTCTCCGTACATCCTGTGTGCACACAAACCATTGCCACACAAGCGATTATCACCAGATATACACTCTTTTTCATTATTTTCCTATCATTGAAATATCATAACATCATGATTTCTGCCGACAAAGGTAGTGTAAATTTTTGATTAAGCGAAGAGAATGAAAAAGATTTCATTTGTGAGTGTGAATAATTTATCTAAGTCAAAGACAATACAAAAACATAATAAATTATTATAGATAAGGTCAAAGTAACAAAGTTTTTTATGTATAGACTAACATAACAATAGCAGCTATTTACTTCTATAGAAGTTATAGCTACTGTCGCGTTTAGATATATTTACTACTACTTGCAAACGGGGAGGCACGCTCATAGGAACAGGCGTGATCTGTTCTTTCTTTATGAGTCCGTTTATTTTACTTCTTCTTGATCGTAAACTCCACCTTTTGTATTCCGCGCTTATAAACATTGCAGAGGATGAGGGCGTAGTGCAGCGTTTCGCCTTGCTTCATCGATTGCTGGACGTGGGCCATCTCGCTTTCTGTAAGTATGTTCTTAAAGAGGAAGCAAGAATGATTGCTCGGTACAAGGCGTATCTCATCAGAAAGCGGTGAAAGGACGTAGGCGTAGGTTGCTTGATAACGGGCACCTGCCTGCCATAGCGGGTGGTTCTTGTCGAGAATATTCTCCAGGTATATTTGTGCATGCTTGTCAAATTCGGGAGTCGCCGTGCCGTCTGCGTATGTCACCTTGCCATCGGCGTTCACTATGTATTCACCACCTTTAGCTATGGCATACTTTTCTACCGGGCACTGCTGCTCATACTCTATGTCGGCCTCGCTCTTTACTTCTTTCTCCACAGGTTCTGCCACCTCTTCCACTTTCTTGTCGGCGAGGATGCGCACCAGTTCGTATGTGCGGTTGCTGGCATCCTGGGGAGGGTTGGCCAAAATAGTCCGCTTCACGCGCAGCACGTATTCGTGACCTCTTTCGTAAGTGAAACCTTTGACAGCACTGAAATACAGGTTCTGCCATTGTCCCGGTTCGTCTTCCGTCATCACCCGCATACACTCAATGGGATGCTCTCCCATGCTGTCGAAGAGATCGTACATCACGCCCGGCTCGGCAGAAACACTCATGTTCATCTCATCGGTAATGTCCTTGTCTTTGTCATCATCGTCGCTGCTGCAAGAG
>ODAI012183630.1_pt1 | contig 13592 bp, 8 predicted proteins | sample 1539321 | NCBI WGS metagenome assembly ODAI01 (sample SAMN02144231, study PRJEB22623) | gut metagenome | biome: sheep rumen | host: Ovis aries | place: New Zealand
ACAACCCATCAGGAATGCAGGATTATTGCAATGACTCCTGCGAAAACAAGCGACCTGAATAAATCTGTTTATATAGACGGAATTAACGGCTGTACTTGTTTGATCGGGGAAAACACAAAGGAACCAGCTTTCTTCTATCATGATTCAGGATTTATATACCTTGCTCCAGCCTATCCTGTTACTCGTGAAATTTATCCAGACAGCATACAGGATAATATTGTCACACTTGTAAACACGCTTTACAACGATGTAACAGGACAATATATCTATCTGAATGATTGGTGCAAAATAGAAGAAATGATCGATCCGAACACAATCCGGATTGATGGTGCTGCTTCCATAGACAACATTACAAAGACAACTATTACAAGAATGAATGAAATGGAAATCCAGCCTGTCAGAAACATGGCACTGACTCATATGAGTTTTTCTTATAAACCAACTTATGCGTAAAAGGAAGTGAGAAGGGTGACGCGCACAGACAAACTATATCTGACAATCTGTAATTATGCAAAAGAACCGGTATGTGACTTATACGACAATCAATCTGATATTTCAGGACAAGCAGCAAATGTATTTATTGCAAAAGAACGCAATGGGTGGAAAGAGTTATCCTTTGATATTCCTTCTACAATTTCGACAGAAGAAGGAATTAAGGAAAACTGTAGGCTCGATTATCTAATTGCAGAATATAAAATCAGGGCAATCGACGACAATGAAACCGACTGGTATATTATTTCTGAGCCAAAGATTACAAGAGACAATTTCTCAAAAAACGTTTCAGTAAAAGCAGGTCATATTTCCCAGCTTCTGAAACAAAAGAACCTTGATCTTGAATTCTCAGACGAAGAAGGAAATAATGTCGGCACAGCTGAAATGCTTCTTGAAGCAATTCTTGACGGCACGGACTGGAATGTCGGTAACGTTGGAATCAAATATAAGAAACCGAATGGAGAATGGGCGTGGCATACTTTTCTGGAAGACGACGGAAAAGCAAAACATCGTTCTATTACAGCGCAGGCTGGAACAGGATGTCTTGGGCTAATCGAAAAGCTCTGCGATGTTTTTGAAGCCAAGCCTGTTTATCACGGAGATACTCAAACAATCGATATTCTTCCAATGAATCCTTTTGCAAAGATAGATGCTGAATTAATTCCAGCAACTATCAGGGATGAAGAGCTCAACGTATTTGAGCTTTATTACAATAGAAACATTCATAATCTAACTAAGACTACAAATACAGAAAACATGGCGACTCGGTTATATGCCTACGGTTCATCCGGGGATATGAACGGAGCATGTACTCTTCAGAATGTAATTCATCATGAATGGATTATGTCTGTTTCAGCATTAGGTAAAGAATATCATTTTCAGATCGGCGATGTAAATTATTTCTTTAGCGGAGATGTTTCTATCGGCGATACTATTATCTGGAGCGACATGGACTTATCATCCATGTCTTATGTTTATAATGACACAAAGAAGATTGCATACAGGGTTTATAAAGAACCTAAGACAAGCAATTATGGTACACTGGAAACAACCGATCCAATTGATGTAAAAAACAGCTTCGCTTATTTACTTGCGTTCAACTACTACGACGAAGTTGGACTAATGACAGAAGAACAGTTTCAGGAAATTGCTTACTTCCAGCGAACAATGCCTGTGTACTTTGATATTATATCAGAGAATAATGAAGCTTTTATCGATGGAGAAGCTGAATTAAGTAAGATCGCGGAGCACGCAACGGGGCTCCTTAAACTAGAAGTCCAAAGCGTAGAGACAGGTTCGGAAAGCAAGTTTATTATCAATACTTCGGCGGGAGAAAACGGCGTTCTGTACCGTACGGATTACCAGAATGCAGAACGAAGATATTTCATGTGGCATGTTACCGATAAGCTGAATGAATACGGAGACCCGATCACAGGAACTCCAAGCCTTTTGTTTATTGTACATGATACAGATCCTGTAACATACGAAATGACCTATCTGAAAAAGATCTGGGATGTCGAAGGACCGGTGTTGAACGACGAAGGCCAACCGAAAGACTTTGAATATTCAACAGGGAACTACCCTACTGCGTTTACGGTCTGGGGAAATTATACAAAGCGGCCTGGAGACAGGTTCTATTTATTCTGCACAAACAGCATGGCCGGACTGTTAGGCAGTCGTCTTGCAGAAATTGAAGCAGTATATCAGAATCTGGATAAAATAACAATGAAGCATCCTGTTACATTCTTCGACGGAGATGCTGGTCTGGTAATCCCTACCCCATCGAATTCTGAATACGAATGGATGTATAAATACTTCAATGTAAACGATGGTGAATTATACTTCTGCTGGAAAGATAAGTTTGCTGAAACGAGCTGGAAAAGAGTTTATATTGCAGACTTAGAGCCAGCTGGTACTACTGGTTATTTTTATAATACAAGGCGTAAAACACTTCATCGTTGGGATGGGTCTTCATGGTTCAAAATCGAAGATAAACAAATTACAACCCAGATGTTCGAGAGCGTTATATACTATTGCAAGAGACGCGATGAATTATATCACGGCATCTATGAATACTATCTCTCGAACGGCCCGAAAGACGCAGGAAATTATGCGATCTTCGACGGGTACAATGCGTATTGGGCGTTTAAGCTGAACTCTGCGGCAGAAAATAATATCATGCTGGATTATATTAATAATCACCATATCTTCACAAATGTTACGTTTGATGGAAATGAGCCTGACATTAAAGATAAGTTTTCTGCATCGTCCCAGCATGTTGAATCGAGGGCTGTATTTTATCCGGCAGAGAACGAACTTATAAACAGATTGTTCTATCCAGGTTCGATTTCGACGTCTGATGGCACAGATATCAGTTTGCAGACCATCGGATACAGAACTGCTAAGATACCGATTACAGCTAATACACGATATTATTACAGACTTCCTGTCGGAAGCTCCATTTATCTGTATAATTCCGGAATGTCTTTAAGGAATATTGTTCCGGTAACAGCTACACAAGGAAACTTTATCGACAGCGGTGCTGTGTTTATGCGTGTTGTTGTGCCTGAAGTTCAGCAAACAAGTTATATAAAAATCGGCAGTGAAATCCTTACAGACAATAAGGACGATCTCTTAAACGACCGTCCGTTTACTCTCGGCTCAATCGATAACAACGGAAACGATAAAAACGTTGACAGGTATAAGACATATAATATTCCTGTTTACGAAAATACTGTTTATGAATATCGTCTTCCGGCAGAAAGTTATGTTTATTATTACGATGTAAATCTTAACTTCCTTGGATTTGATCCTTTAGCACACGGCGTCGCAACAGGTCAATTCACGACAAAGGCTAATACATCCTTTATTCGGATTACATGCTCTACAAACAACCTAACCGGTTATTATGTAAGGATGAAGGATTACAACAAGAAGTTCTATATGAACCGGGAAGCCTATTATATTTTAGATAACATTCAGCCAAAAGGCGAACTGATTGGCATTACTCCACTTACGAAACGATTTGCAGATCTTGCAGATACAGTTTATGAGCAGTATCTTGCAAACCTGCGAAACGCTCAGGAAAACGTCAAGAATATGGAGAACAATTTTGCAGTTGTTCTTGGAGATATGCTGAAAGACGGACGCTGGCAGGACGCCAATTACATCAGCGGAGACGAAGACAGACTTTATGCAGATGCATTCTATATGCATCGTCAGGTTTCACGTCCGGAAATAACGTATTCGTTTACATATCTTGAAATGTTCGGAAACAAGAATCCGCGTTATTATGAAACAAACAATGTCAAATGGCCGAGAATTGATATCGTTCAGATGGCCCATCTTGTAGACGAAGAATCCAATACAAACTGCTGGGCATACATCGATAAGGTTAACAGATGTTATGACCAACCATGGGAGACAACTGTTGATATTGATACAAAGCTTACGCTTGCATCACGGCATGGATTCACAGATGTTATAGCCAGAATTGCTGAAGTTGCTAAATCAATTAAAGCAAAACAAGCCTTATACGACAGGGTTGTTAATGGCACAGTTGACGGTTCCCGGGTAGAAGGCGTTATCGATCTGATGCATACTTACTTAAATGGCGGATCATCAAACTGGTATACGGATGACAAGGGAAACATTATTCTTGAAGCATCTGACGGTTTGTCTGCTGTACAAATCAGCGGACGCGGTATCGGTATCAGCACGGAGAAACAAGACGATGGTTCGTGGAGATGGCGCAGCGCATTAACAGGATACGGAATTGTTGCAGATACAATCACAACAGGGTATCTCAGCGCAGACAGAATCGAAGCCGGAGCTATTACAACGGATAAGCTTTCAAGCACTGTGGGAAAAGAACTGGAAATCAGCAGCAATAAAGCTTTATTGTTGTTTGCTACAGAAGACGGTTCCCGCCCTGCCGGGTCTTTAAAGACAACAGACGGCTTTATTGAAATTGTTGCAGGACACGATTCAACTCCTGCTAAGATTAATGTTGTATCTGGCGGCGAATTAAATCTGAACGGCGGCAATGTCAATATCTACAGTGAAGGTACGATGGATATCAGTTCAGGCGGTGTGTTTACTTTAAAAGCACAGGGAGCCGATTCTATCGACACAACAGTCAACGGATTGTACGTTAATTCTGAAGAAGGCATTAACTTTGCTGGCGGCAGATTTGTTGTGAAAGCACACGGAGATACATCCAGTGTTGTTATGAAGGCAGACATTCTGGAGTTAGGACAAAAAAACAGCTCCATTATTAAGATGGATGCCGCACATAAATCAATCGATATCTACAGCAGTTCGACCGTAGATATTCATGCTGACCAAAAACTTTCTCTTACGACAAACGGAACGATAGAGATTGGCAACGGAGCAAATCCGTTTACAATCGGAGCTGTCAAAAATACAAGAGCTTACATTTACAACGGCCCAAGTTCTATCGGAGCTGCAACAGATGGAGCTTATTACGGAACAGATGGGTTATATATCCGTGGAACATCCGGCTCCACGGTTAACTTTATTCGAGCAAGAAAAGACGGAAACGTGGAAATATCCGGCAAAATTACTGCAAGAAACGGTTCAATCGGAAGCTGGACAATTGACCAGTATCTGTATTCAGGAAGCGGAGACTCCAGAGTCGGTCTTGGTGTTTACACGAAAACACAAAGCGGACAAACTATAGACACAGGATACAGAATCTGGGCCGGAGATAATAATCCGAAAAATGCAGAGTTTTCTGTTAAGAGCGACGGAACGGTCAAAGCTATTAAAGGCATAATTGGCGGCTGGAATATTCTTTCAGATTATATCGGCAATGCCAATACTAAAGAGGGAAGCACTGTTGGTATGGCATACTATGCAACAAATGTATCAAATTCCACGAAAGTATTCTGGGCTGGCGGTGCATATAGTGCCACAACAACTGAAACTATTCCTAAGTTCTACGTCACTAAAGGCGGATTTCTTCATGCAGTAGATGCCGATATTACCGGCAGTATTACATCCAGCACGATTACCGGTGGTTCAATCAATATTAAGAGCGGGACTTTTAAAGTTGATACAAACGGTAATCTGACAGCAACGTCCGCGACAATAACAGGTGCTATCAAATCAGGTTCCACAATTACAGGAGCTACAATAGAAGGCGGCTCTATTAATATTAAGAGCGGTAAGTTTAAAGTAGATACAGAAGGTAACTTAACAGCTACTTCTGCCACAATAACCGGAGCCATACAATCCGGATCTACGATAACAGGTTCGACGATTACCGGCGGCTCTATTAATATCGGAAACGGTTCATTTGAAGTTAGAACAGATGGAAAAATAATTATGAAAGCCGGATGGTATATTGACCCAAGTGATTTTGTTGGACCGTTAAATGCTGCTGGAACCGCTCCAAATAACGATTCGTTTGGATATATACAAATTAATTGCAACCCGCAAAACCCATATCGTATTGTTGCTGGAAACAGCAACGAATTTAGAGTTGGTGGCGATGGAAGTGTTTATACAGGAGATAGTGTTCGTAAAGTATATTTCATTACAGGAATCGGCGATGGATATATGAATGTCGTAAAAAGCGGAACAAATGATCAATTTACAATTCATTTTGGCGGGCCAGGACCACAATAATTTATTTAGTTATATATTAAGGAGATTATTGCATTATGATTCAATTAAAAATTTATAAAGCCTATGAAGAAACACAAATATTGATTAAAGAAAATAATTTATCTATTAATGCAAAATGGCAACTATTTAAACTCAGAAAAGAGTTACTTCCATATTATGAATTTTATGCATCAGAAAGCCAGCAACTAATTTCAAAATATAAGACAACTATAAAAGGAAATTTAATTGAATTTGAATCTCCTGAATTAGCACAGGAATATCAATCGAAACAAGAAGAAATAGATAAATTTGATGTTGAAATTTCTCTTAGCGAACATCAGCTGAAACTTTCAGACATTCCTAATATTACTGTAGAACAAATAGAATTATTGGACGGATTTATTGAATTTATTCCGGAGTAAAGGATGTGATCAATCATGTGGATAAAAGCCAATCCGAACCCTATGAATAAGGAAGTTCCGGATTGTGTGGTAAGAGCAATAAGTATTGCATTAAACCAACCTTGGATTCAGACATTTGACGAGTTGTATTCTGTTGCGCGTGCAGAATTTAATATGCCTTCGTCAGATTCTGTATGGGGACGTTATCTTTATTTTAAAGGATTCGAACCTTTTATCCTTCCTTCTTGTCCGCGTTGTATAACGATTGATCAATTTACAAAAGAATTCCCTTATGGCATTTACATTATTGGCACCGGGTCCCATGCAGTCGCTATAATCGATGGCAATTTCTACGACTCTTGGGACTCGGGCCAGGAAATTTGCAGTTTCTTTTGGAAAATAGCAGAATAAAATTAAAAGGATGTGTGATTTATGAGTTATTATCCGTATTACCAATATCCCTATAACTATCAGACAAACCAGTCTTATTCTAATAATAATATTAAAAGCATGGAATGGGTCGACGGTGAAGTTGGTGCCAAAGCATTCCAGATGCCCGCTGGCTGGCCTCCTGAAACGCCTATTGTGCTTTGGGATAACAGCGAAAAGAAGATTTATTTAAAAAGCTGGAATCAGATGGGTATGCCAAATCCCATGCAAGAACTCACTTATGAAATTAAAGAGCGTACTAATCCGGCTCTTCTTCCGGGAAACATCTCAGGAGATCCGAGCCAGTATGCGACAAAAGAAGACATCGCCCAACTTAAACAGGAAATCCATAACCTTTTAAACAGTAAAACGGGCAGGAGTGATAATAAATGAATCCACTCTACAATATGATTATGTCCGGAATGAATAAAAGTCAGCCTATGACAGCAATTCAGAAAGCTAATTATATTATGCAGGCTATGACAAACCCGGCTGCATTTGTTAGACAGGCATTTCCTGACATTCCGGCTCAGATACAAAATAATCCTAATCAAATCTTACAGTATCTGCAACAGACACGACATATTTCGAATAATCAAATTCAAGAATTAATTAATCAAAACCCTTATCCAAACCATTATCAAAGGTAATATAAAAAATTCAAGAAAGGAGTGGTTTGCGTGTCTTATCTAGACAAAACAGGCTTAACAAGATTTAAGCAAAAGCTTGATGCCCTGTTTAGTGGAAAGTTAAACACGTCACTAAAAGGCACGGCAGGCGGATTAGCAGAGCTGGACGAGAACGGCAAAGTACCATCATCTCAACTGCCAAGTTATGTAGATGACGTTCTTGAATTTACGAACAGATCTGCTTTTCCGCTGACCGGAGAATCAGGAAAAATATATGTCGATCTCAGTACAAATTTACCTTATCGTTGGAGTGGCAGTACTTATATTGAAGTCAGCCAGAGCTTAGCTTTAGGGGAAACAGAATCATCCGCATATCGTGGAGACCGTGGGAAACAAGCTTACGATCATGCAACCGATAGCAATAAAATTTCTTCTGCGGTTCCATCTGGGTTGTATAAAGTTTCTGTAACAAATGAAGGTCATATCTCGGCCGTTACAGCAGTTTCAAAAACAGATATTACAGATTTGGGAATCCCTGGAGATATCAGTGGCAAACTTGACACGGTATTAAAAGGACGAGCAAACGGATTAGCAGAACTTGATTCTAATGGAAAAGTACCATCGTCTCAATCACATAGCAATATATATGAATATGCATCTTTAAATGTTTTTCCTTTGGTTGGAGAAAGTGAATGCTTATATATTGCTTTAGATACAAATATTATTTATAGATGGGATGAAACAACACAAGCATATATACCAATAAGTAGTTCTGGCGGCGAAAGTGTATTAACAAAGGTTGCTTTTAGTATTCAAATTGCCGATTGGACAGTCGGAGCAAATACATATTCTGCAAATATAACATATCCCAGTATTGTATCAAGTTCAGAAGAATTTATTATTTATGACAGTTCAATGATGAATTTAACAAGCAATATTTTGACAGAAAAGAACGTGAGCAGCAATTCTATTACTTTTACTGTATCTTCTTTACCAAATGGAGTTATTAGTGGAACCATATATATATTGGTCCCAGGTGAAATTGTTGCAGATACAAAACTTAATATCAATCAGGGCGTTGCAAATGCCGGGAAATTTCTTGTTGTTGGCAGTGATGGTAATATCATTCCAGTTGCAATGCAGGCATGGCAAGGAGGAAACTATTAATGGCATTAGATAAGTTAATTGACAGCAATCAGTTGGATAAAGATTTAAAACTTATTGCGGATACCATCCGTTCGAAAAACGGAACATCTGAAAATATCGAGTTTCCTAATGGCTTTGTGAACGCCGTTGAAAACATTGAGACAGGCGGGAAAATACAAACAAGTAAAACAGTTACCCCTAGTGAGTCACAAAAAACAGTTAAGCCAGACGCTGGATATGATGGACTTGGACAAGTTATTGTTAATAAAATATCTTCGTCTTACGTCGGTTCTGGTGTTTCAAAATTATATTCAAATTCATATACTCCATCAACATCAAACCAATATATTTATTCTGGTAATTATATTTCAGGAACACAAACAATTAGAGGCGATGAAAACTTAATTCCAGAAAATATTAAATCCGGTGTATCTATTTTCAACGTTGATGGAAGTTATACCGGAAGTGCAGCAGAGCCAACATTTGATTCTTCATATGCAAAATATACATCATCAGATGGTTTACATTGGTCCTTCGCTGAAGGTATCCATTTAACGAAGCAAGATTTTTTAAATGGGCTTTCTGCGCGAGGAAGACTTTCAAGTTCAGAAAGTGGTGACATAATAATCTATTTAAATCGTACGTATAGTGATTCTTTGAGTCTTGAGACAAGAGATTCGAGTGGTGCGACATCATCATTTGGATTATCTATACAAGAAATAAATGATTATGATTCTTTTGAAGCATCTGGTTTGGAGTATACAGTAGAAAGTGGAGAAATATATTTATATCCTATACTTGCTCAATTGCCATATGCTAGATATATATCAACAAATGGCTCAGACTGGTTCTATGTAGAAGGAAAACAATTAACTATTCAAGATTTTTCATATAAAATGACAGGCTTAGGAAAAGTTTTGCTTTCCGACAACAATTTTACAAATATTATAATTACTGACATTAATGACACTCCTAGAATTACATATCTGGCGTATTCAAATGATACTTATGTTGACAGTGGGTTGTTCACTACGAATGATGATCTCAATTATTTTTATACTTCTGGGTCTTTTGGAGGTACTGTAAAAAGTGGGACTATGTGCTTATATCCATATTCTGATGATCAACAAGGACAAACTACTTACAAATGTTTTTATGGTGAATATGATTTAGATAACAGATCATTTATTTTGGATACAGAAACATTTGAATTTAATGATCTTGGAAATAATGTATTTATTTGCGGTGAATTTTATAGTAGCACTCAGGAAGGAGAAGAAAAATATATATTTGGCGGTTTACTAAATGGACTTGTTGCTATTGTAAAATTTGATGATAGTGGGAATAATAACCATGAAGTTTATACCGGCATAGAGTCGGACACAGCGGAAGAAACAGTAGTGTTACATGGCGGAAATACTGTTACATTTGAATCTTTAGATATCTATAGAGGTGAAATATATATTATTTGTCCTGAAATTGAGATACCACTATCTACCGAACGAAATTATGAATGTGCTAAATATATTTATAATGCTGAAGATTCAGAAGGAAATATAAATAATGCAATATTTGACTATTCAAACGGGAGTGATTATTTTACAAATATTACTCCACCAATGACATCATTTTTTGGCATGGATTCAGAAGATGGTTTTATAATTTTTGGAAAAAATGGAGAACTTTTTATGCTGGATAATTTATTATCAAATAATTTATTATTTGCTGATGATGCACAGAGCGTAGAGACTGGTAAATTGACTATTACAGCTGGTGATATAAATGATTTACCATTAGACAATGTTCAATTGTATTTGTATTTGACGACGCAGTAATAAAGGAGGTGATTTTACTATGAGTCAATTTAATTTTGGTCCTGCATCAGCTCAATCTTTACCAAATATGACAGGTGCTACTTCATCTACAGCTGGTGCATCTGGTCTGGTTCCAGCTCCTTCTGCTGGAGATCAGGATAAAGTTCTGAAGGGCGACGGAACATGGGGTACGTCAGGATTAGATCCATCTGACATAGCAAATAATCTGGATACTACTGAATCCGGGAAGGTTTTGGATGCACGACAGGGGAAAATGCTGAATGATGAGAAGATAGATAAGCATTTTGATGATTTTTCACGTTATGAAGATGCTGCTATGTTTTTTCCTTCTAATGGTGGTATCTGGACAGACGGAGAAAATATTTATTATAGCTACTATGACGTTCATTATGTTCTTGACAAAATGACATCTACATGGAATACAAAAACATGGACTGGAATATCACGTTTTACTAACGACAATATTTGGACAGACGGAGAAAACATATATTATAGTTCAAGTTCCACGCAGAAGGTTTTAGACAAGTCCACATCCACATGGAATAATAAAACATGGACAGGATTAACAAGTTATTATGGGCGGAGCGTTTGGACAGACGGAGAAAACATATATTATAGTTTAAATTCAACGCAGTATGTTCTTGACAAGTCCACATCCACATGGAGTAATAAAACATGGCATGGATTAACTAGTTTTAATGGTCAATATATCTGGACAGATGGAGAAAATATTTATTATAGTTTTAGTGCTACTCAATATGTATTAGACAAATCCACATCAACCTGGAGCAATAAAACATGGAATGGATTGACTAATTTTAATGGTCAATCTATCTGGGCAGACGGAGAAAATATTTATTATAGTTTTAGTAATTTGCAATATGTATTAGACAAATCCACATCAACCTGGAGCAATAAAACATGGAATGGATTAACTGATTTTAATTGTCAATCTATCTGGATAGACGGAGAAAATATTTATTGTAGCAATATTTCAGATCATTATGTATTAGATAGAGTCACATCTACGTGGAATCAGAAAAAATGGTTTGGATCTCCTCTTTTTAACGGCGATAAAATTTGGACAGATGGAGAAGATATTTATTTTAGTTATAATAGCGATACGCAGTTAGTATTGAATAAAGCAACGTCCACATGGAGCAAAAAAACGTGGAATGGGCCACAAAAACCTTCAGATGTAGATCGTATTTGGACAGACGGAGAGAATATTTATTATAGTGATTATCGAACCCAATATGTATTAAATAAAGCAACATCCACTTGGAGTCAAAGAATATGGAATGGATTAACTTATTTTTTTGGTTATGATATTTGGACAGACGGTGTGAATATATATTATAGCAGAGGTCAACAACAATATGTATTAGATAAAGCAACATCCACTTGGATCCAGAAAACATGGAATATCACACCTGATGGTAGTGGAATTTGGACAGATGGGGAAAATATTTATTATAGCTGCAATATAGAGCATTGGGTTCTTGACAAATCTACATCTACATGGAATGAAAAAACGTGGACGGGAATGACAGATTTCTCATGTGATAAGATTTGGACATGCGATAATAATATTTATTACAGTTCTGGAAGTGATCAATATATATTAGACAAAGCTACATCTACATGGAACACAAAAACGTGGACAGGACTTACAGATTTTAGTGGAGAATACATCTGGACAGATGGAAATAAAACTTATTACAGTTATGGTGACGATCAATACATATTAAGCACTAATGCAATCTTGTTAGGCACAAACGGAGAATTTACCCCATGTAATCTGAATGACTTTATCGAAATAATCATGGAAAGACTTCCAGATGCCCAGGGGGTGGGTTTCTGATGAGATACACAACTACAGACACAGCGCTTACTTCCATTGCAAACGCAATACGTGAAAAAGGCGGAACGAGCGACCCGCTTACATATCCTGATGGATTTGTAAGTGCAATCAAAGATATTCAAACCGGCGGTGGCGGAGGAGGCGGCGGTAGCAGTAGCGCTGATGTCGTTTTCTACGATGACCTTGCGAACGATTGCAGAGGCGGGATCGTCGCAAGTTACAGCGCATCAGACTTCGCAAACTTGACCACGATGCCCGCGAACCCGGATCACAGCAACTTCTCCACGCATGGTATCAGTATTCCTATGACATCCCAAGGGTGGAACTATTCGCTCGCAGATGCCAAAGCGCATGTCGCGAAGTACGGCAAACTGAATATTGGACAGATGTATAAACCGACAGACGGGAAAAGCCATTGGATTTGCTATGTTCCGTTGGATGCTCCTGTTGAAAGATGGAGTACTGAAATACATATAAAAGTTACGGGTGGGAGTGTAAACTGGCAGATTGATGATGGGACAACAAGCACAGCTTCTGGGAATATATCTGTTACATTTCCATCCGTTGGCTGGCATGATGTTAAAATAAGTGCTCCGAGTGGAGTGACGTATTATCCATATTATAATTCATTAAGCAAATCAAATGAAGTATTAGGCAAAATACAAAAGACAATTCAAGTTTTTTTGGGGAGTGGTGTAATTCGCATTGGCAGCTGCGCGTTCTACAACTATTACAGTCTAACATCCATCACAATTTCTGACAGCGTAACTCTCATTGATGCCTACGCGTTCTATGCCTGTAACAGTCTGACATCCATCACTATTCCTGATGACGTAACAAGCATTAACGACAGCGCGTTCAACAACTGTTACAGTCTAACATCCATCACAATTCCCGATAGTGTGACAAGTATTGGCAGTAGCGCGTTCCAGAACGGCTACAGTCTAACATCCATCACAATTCCTGACAGCGTAACAAGCATTGTCAGCAACGCGTTCAACAGCTGTTACAGTCTAACCTCTATCACAATTCCTGACAGCGTAACAAGCATTGGCGGCTACGCGTTCCAGAGCTGCCGCAGTCTAACATCCATAACAATTCCTGACGGCGTAACAAGCATTGGCGGCTACGCGTTCCAGTACTGTTACAGTCTAACATCCATAAC
>ODAI012494678.1_pt1 | contig 13592 bp, 6 predicted proteins | sample 1539321 | NCBI WGS metagenome assembly ODAI01 (sample SAMN02144231, study PRJEB22623) | gut metagenome | biome: sheep rumen | host: Ovis aries | place: New Zealand
GACAACTGTGGAAGCGAAGTTCCGGAAGCTCCTGCCCGCCTTCGGCGATCCGGACTTCACCCTGCCCGCCGTCCTGACCACCATCGAGGAGAGCGCCTTTGAGGGCATGCCGCTACTGCATATCGTGGACGCCGACAGCGTGACTTCCATCGGCAAATGGGCCTTCAAGGATACTGTCCTGACGCAGATCAGACTCCCGCAAAACTGCGCCATCGACAGCACCGCCTTCACCGGCTGCGGCACGGTGTACGTGTTCGCCCCCTCAGGCGGCACGACGGAGGACTGGTGCCAGAATCGCTCCGGCATCGTGTTTGTTGCGGAATAAACGATTCCCCCCATGAGCGCAGGCTCTCCGCTCCGGAGGTCCTGTGCTCGGAAAAGGAAAACCGCCGAGGCTTCGTCTCATGACGACGCCCGGCGGTTTTGCTGCCTTCCCTTTCTGTTCTTTGCTTTTTTCGCCGGACGCACGTCACACATATTGACTTGCCGGACTTACTGTGATATTATCAATATCACAGTAAGTCTCCTATCATTTCGCAGAAAGGAAACAATAGATGAGAAATCTGGAAAAAGATGAGATCGAGATGGCGGCACGGCGGGAAGCCATGCTGAAAGAGGGCTTTCGTCTGTTCGCAGAGAAGGGCATCGAGGCGGTCACCATGCAGGAGGTCGCCACGTCCTGCTGCCTTGGTATCGCCACTCTGTACCGCTACTTCAATACAAAGCTTGTGTTCGTCATCGCTGTCGGGGCAAAGATGTGGACGGAGTTCTACGATGAGATCGAGGCGGAATACACCCGCCGCGGGGGCGATATGATGAACGCCGCGGAGGAGCTGGACTTCTATCTCAGCACGTATATCCTGCTCTATCGGGAGCACCGCGATCTGCTCCGCTTCAACCAGAATTTCAACGGCTATATCATGCATGAGCAGGCCACGGACGAGCAACTACGGGATTACCTGCTTTCCATCGAGCCCTTCACGCGGAAGTTCCACGTTCTCTACGAAAAGGGCCAGCGGGACAGCAGCATCCGCACGGACGAGCCGGAACAGACGATGTTCAACACGACGATGCACATCATGCTGGCGGTCTGCGGCCGCTATGCCCAGGGCGTGGTCGTGCGCGGCAGCGACCCGGACGATCTGACAAAGGAACTGATGATCCTCAAGCGAATGATCATGAATACCTACGCGAAGCCGTGATTATTGTCGCTGTTGCAACGAACTCTTTTTTGACTTACAGTGATAGACTACTTATCACTTATAAACAGCAGATACGAAACAGACATTTTGCAGATCGGAGGAATCAAAATGAAACGGAAAAGACAGATAACCGGAACGCTCGCTCTGCTGCTGGCATTATACATAGTGCTGGCGCTTCTGCCGGTGACGGCGATAGCGGCGACACCGGGGGAGGTGAATCAGAGCTTTACAGTTGCAAATAGCGGGAACAAATTCACCATTTCCCGTACGGATACCACCGCCGCCGCCAGCGTGAAATACCGCACGGTGAGCCAGTCGGCGGTGGCGGGCATCCATTTTACAGCGGCCAGCGGCACGCTGAACTTCGCTGCGGGGGAGCGCTCCAAAACCGTCACTGTGACCGAAAGAAGCGCCACGGCCACCGTGGACTTCTTTTGCGTCAGCGGCAGCACCCGCACCTATGGCTTTGAGGTGTTGGCGGCGAGCAACAACCAGCTTCTCGCCTCCTGCCAGCGCACCCTCGACGGCAACACCGAGCTTGCGCTGTCCTCGGGCCTCTATTCGGCAAAGACCGCCACAGTCTTTACTTCCGAGACAAAGGTGACGGACGGCGGCTATAATCAAGCCTATTACCCCGTGCCCTTGGATTACTCCACAGGCGAGCGGGATTATTTCCGCATCACCGGAGCGGAGCTGCGCATGACCGTCGATTTCGAGGCCAAAGAGGCGGATGACGGCTATCAATATATCCAGATCATCGCCAACAACACCGCTAACTGCGACTCCGGAGCCGGAGACGGCAAACCGGGCACGGTCAGCCTGTCAAGCTATATGGCGGGCTTCAGTCATTACCATTCTGGCAAAAACAGTGATTATTACAAATATTCATTTCCATTAGCAGGCTATGGCAGCAATTGCGGAAAGGTAGAAAAGGCCTGGAGCGGCCTCGGCAACACGGTGGGAGATCTGTGGCAGCAGCTTTTCAGTACCGACTGCAGGGCTGACGACGGAAAGCTGATCCTTCCCGCCGGTCTCAGGACGCTGGGCATCCGGCTGAATGCCTCCGGCAGCGCCGATGACGACTGGTACGCGAAAAACGTGATTGCCAACCTCCAGGCGGTGGACACCGCTGCGCCCACCATCACGGACACCTATATCACGGAAGGAACCTACGGCTACCGTGACACCGTTACCATTGCCCTGCGCTTCTCCGAGGTCGTGCAGGTCACTTACACCAACAAGCTGTATCTGAACACAAATATCGGGAACTTCGCCTACGCCGGCGGCTCCGGCACCAACGTGCTGTATTTCACCAGGCAGATGACAGACAGCACTTCGGCAGTCACAAGCGGCCTGCAGATCACCGGCATTGTTTACTCCGGCAGCTGGCTCAGGGATCTGGCGGGCAATTATTACGGCTCCGCCTATACAGCCCCCAGCTTCCCCGGTGTGAACTACGAAGGCTCTTACACCGTCACGGTGAACTATAACGACGGCACCGGCGGCAGCACTTCAAGCCGCTATCGCCTGAACGCCACCTACACCTTCCCCGCGGCGACGCAATATCAGTCCCATGCGCCCCTGGGCAATGAGCTGGACTGCTACAAGGTGGGGGATACCGTCTATCAGCCGGGCGACACGCTGGACTTGACGGGAAACCTGACCATGGACCTGCAGTGGAAGCCCATCGTCTATACCGTCCGCTTTGAAAACTGGGACGGTACGGAGCTGCAATCCGGCGGCGTGGCCTACGGCGAGACCCCCGAATATACCGGCGAAACCCCGACCCGGCCCGCCGACGCCCAGTATACCTATTCGTTTACCGGCTGGACGCCGGAAATCACCGCCGTGAGCGGCGACGCCACCTATACGGCGGCCTATTCCACCACGACCAACGAATACACCGTCACCTTCCAGAATCACGACGGCACGGCGCTGCAAACAGGCTCCGTCCCTTACGGCGAGACGCCCGCCTATACCGGCGATACACCGGTGAAAGAGCAGACCGCCGAAACCGTCTATACCTTCGCGGGCTGGACGCCGGAAGTCGTCCCCGTCACCGGGGACGCGGCCTACACCGCCACCTTTACCGGCGCGGCGCGGCCCTACACCATAACCTTTGCAAACTATGACGGAACGGTGCTGCAGTCCGGCCCTGTTTCCTACGGCGAGACGCCCGCCTATACCGGCGAAACCCCCACCCGGCCGGACGAGGGAGAGACCCGCTATTTCTTCGCGGGCTGGACGCCGGAAATCACCGCCGTCACGGTTGAGGCCACCTATACCGCGACCTATTCCACCACGCAGCTTTACCCCATCACGCTGCCCGAGGGGATCACAGCGGACAAAGCCCTCGCCGCGCCGGGTGAGACCGTGACCCTCGCCGTGCCTGAGGCCTATACCGTGGAGCTGACCTACACTCCGGCGGGGGCCAGCCCCGTTTCCATCACGGAGACGGAAGGCGTTTACACCTTCTCCATGCCCGCCGCGCCCGTCACCGTCGAGGCCGACTTCTCCCTGACCTGGGCGGGCCTGCAGACCCTGCTGGATGCGGGCGGTACGGTCAAGCTGCTCTGCGACGTGACTGCCGGGGCGCTCAACTCTAATCTGCAAGTCCCCACCGGTGTCACGGTCACACTGGACCTCAACGGGCATACCATCGACCGCGCTCTGACGGAGGCAGTTCCCGGCGGCAATGTGCTCCAAATCTATGGCAGTCTGACGCTGCGGGACAACAGCGCGGGCAAGACCGGACGCATCACCGGCGGCTATAGCACAAACGTCTGCGGCGGTGTGTCTGTATCGTCAGGCACGTTTATCATGGAGGGTGGCACGATCTCCGGCAACACCACAGTAGAATCTGGCGGCGGCGTGTTTGTGAATGGCGGCTCCTTCACCATGACCGGCGGCGCGATCGACCGCAACACCGCGATGTTTGCCGGCGGCGTGTATATGTACACAGGCGGTACCTTCACCATGGAGGGCGGCGAGATCGAAGATAACACCACTTCACGTTACGGCGGCGGTGTGTTTGTGAATGGCACCTTCACTATGACCGGCGGCACGATCACCGGCAACACAGCATCCTCCTATGGCGGCGGCTTGAGCATCAGTCAGAACGGCACGTTTATCATGGAAGGCGGCGCAATCGACCGCAACACCGCAAAGTATGCCGGCGGCGTGTATGTGAATGGCAACTTCGACATGACCGGCGGTGCAATCTCCGGCAATACCGTATCTTCCTATGGCGGCGGCGTGTATGTGAACAGCGGCACCTTCAACATGGAGGACGGCGAGATCACAGGCAACGCCGCGTCCTACTATGGCGGCGGCGCGTATGTGAACACAAACGGCACCTTCACTATGACCGGCGGCACGATCACCGGCAACACGGCATCCTCCGATGGCGGCGGTGTGTATGACAAAGGCACGTTCAGAGTCAGCGGAAGTCCCGTCGTCTCCGGCAATCTGGATGGCAGCGCCGCGAACAACGTATACCTGTATCAGTACAAAACGATCAACCTTTCCGGCCCGCTGACCGATGGCGCGTCCATCGGCGTGACGAAGTATGACTTTACCGGCGTCTTCACAAGCGGCTGGGCGGACAATATGGGCACGGCGGACCCGGCGGACTTCTTCACAAGCGATAACAGCATGTATGATGTGTACCTCTCCGGCGGGGAGGCCGCCCTGGGAGAGTTCCATGCCGTGACTGTTGCGGGCAGCATCGAGCACGGCACGGTGACGGCGGATAAGGCTTCCGCCGTATCGGGCGATACCGTCACCCTCACCGTCACCCCGGAGGCGGGCTACGCGCTGGATACCCTCACCGTGATGCAGGGCGACACGGAAGTGACCGTGGAGAACAATCAGTTCACCATGCCCGCAGGCGATGTGACCGTGACGGCGACCTTTACCATGACCTGGGCCAGCCTCAATGCCGCCCTGGAGAACGACTGCACGATCACCCTGCCCTATGACATCATTGCCGAATCCGGGAATGGCCAGCTGATTATCTCTACTAACGCCACGGTCACCCTCGACCTGAACGGCCATACCATTGACCGGGGCCTGACGGAAGCTAAGAGTAACGGCCTCGTCATGAGCGTGAGAGGCCACCTGACGCTGCGGGACAGCAGCGCGGGCGGTACAGGGAGCATCACCGGCGGCAACAGTAACGCCCTCTGCGGCGGCGTACATGTCCGAGGGTCCTTCACCATGGAGGGCGGCACGATCACCGGCAACACCGCATCCTCCCATGGCGGCGGCGTGTACGTGAACGGCGGCTCCTTTACCATGACCGGCGGCGCGATTTCAAATAACAGCGCGAGCGGTGGTGGGGGCGGCGTGTATATCACCGGAAGCGGCGCCGAGTTTACCATGCAGGGCGGCACGATCTCCGAAAACACCTCAAGAGACTTTGGTGGCGGCGTGTATGTGGACAGCGGCACCTTCACCATGGAAGACGGCGCGATCACGGGCAACACCGCATCCATGGATGGCGGCGGTGTGTGTGTGAGTAATGACGGCACCTTCAACATGACCGGCGGCGCGATCACCGGCAATACGAGCAGCGACTACGGCGGCGTGTGTGTCTACGGTACGTTCAGCGTCGGCGGCAGCCCCGTCATCACCGACAATACGAAGAGCAACAACGGCGCGGCAAACAACGTGTATCTGGCAAGCGGCAAGAGCATCACAGTCACCGGCGCACTGACAACTGGGGCCAATGTGGGTGTCACGATGGTGGACAGCACCGGCGTGTTCACCTCCGGTTGGGCAAAACAGATGGGCACGGCGACCCCGGCGGACTACTTCACAAGCGACAGCGCAAGCTATGCAGTGGGTCTCATCGGCGGCGAAGCTGCCCTGAGCCAGCCGCATACCGTGACCGTTTCAGGCGACATCGAGCACGGAACCGTGACCTCGGACAAGGCTTCCGCCGCCGAGGGCGACACCGTCACCCTGACCGTCACGCCGGAAGACGGTTATGCGCTGGACACCTTGACCGTAACGCAGGGCGAGACCGCGGTGACCGTGGAAAATGATCAGTTCACCATGCCAGCAGGCGATGTGACCGTGACGGTGACATTTACACAGAGCCTGCCCGATTTTGGCTCGCCGGATTTCACGCTCCCGGCGGCCCTGCAGGGCATCGAGGCCAACGCCTTTGAGGGCGCGGCAATGGCGATCGTCTATGTCCCCGATACCTGCACAGAAATAGGTGCGGAGGCCTTCAAGGATACTGGCCTGACGCAGATCAGACTCCCGCAAAACTGCGCCATCGACAGCACCGCCTTCACCGGCTGCGGCACAGTGTACGTGTTCGCCCCCTCAGGCGGCACGACGGAGGACTGGTGTCAAAATCGCGCTAATATCGTATTCATAGCAGAATAAGGCATAACAGCAACTCAAAAAAGGCAGACAGTTTGAAGCTCAATGTCATTAAGATAAGATGACAAAAGAATACCTCGTACCGAATGGCAAGGTACGAGGTATTTTTTGAAGGAATGACAGAAAATGTTTCTCTTTTTTACGCAAGGAGGCGCTGCTTGCAATTCGCTGTCCGCTTTGCTATAATGCTAAAGAATTGACTTGAAGGAGAATAAATCAATGGCTTGGTATGACGAGGCTGTATTTTATCATATCTATCCGCTCGGGCTGACCGGCGCGCCCAGACAGAACGACTACGGCGAGCCGGTGCACCGTCTCAACACGCTGCTGCCATGGATCGACCATCTGAAAAAGCTGGGCTTTACCGCGCTGTACATCGGTCCGCTGTTCCAGTCTGTGGGGCATGGCTACGAGACCACTGACTACCGGCTGCTGGACAGCCGCCTCGGCACAAATGAGGATCTCAAGCGCTTTGTCGCGGCCTGTCATGATGCCGGGCTGAAGGTCATTTTCGACGGCGTTTTCAACCACACCGGGCGCGACTTTTTCGCCTTTAAGGATCTGCAGGCGCACAGGGAGCAGTCTGTCTACCGGGACTGGTACTGTAATGTGAATTTCTGGGGCAACAACGAGTACAACGACGGCTTTTCCTATGACAACTGGGGCGGTTATAACCTGCTGGTGAAGCTCAATCAGCGCCATTGGGCGGTGCGGGACTACATCTGCGATGTGATCCGCTTCTGGGTCAGCGAGTTTGATGTGGACGGCATCCGTCTCGACGCGGCCGACGTGCTGGATTTTGAATTCATGAAAGCCCTGCGCCATACGGCGGACGAGGTCAAGCACGATTTCTGGCTGATGGGCGAGGTCATCCACGGGGACTACGCCCGCTGGGCCAACGAAAACACCCTGCACAGCGTCACCAATTACGCGCTGCACAAGGCCCTTTACAGCGGCCATAACGACCACAATTACTTTGAGATCGCCCACACCGTCCAGCGCACCAACGGCATGGTGCCTGCGCATATCAAGCTGTACAATTTCGTGGATAACCACGATGTCGAGCGCATCCACACGAAGCTCATGAATAAGGCTCACTTTCTGCCGGTACATATCCTGCTCTACACCTTGCCAGGCATCCCTTCGGTCTATTACGGCAGCGAGTTTGGCATCGACGGCCGCAAAGAGCGCGGCTCAGACGATTCGCTGCGGCCGTATATCGATCTGAACGAGCACCTTGATGATTATGAGAATAACCCATGCACGCGCCTGATTGCCGCGCTGGGCAGCATCCGCCGCGCGTGGAAGGACGATCTCGTCTGGGGGGAATACCGGCAGCTTAGTCTGACGACCCAGCAGTATGCTTTCCGGCGCGGACGGCTGATCGTCGCTGTGAACAACAGCGACGGCGAGGCCTGGATCAATGTCGAAGCTGATGCGAGCGCGTATGTGGGACTTCTCACCGGCCAGAGGATCGAGAGCGACGGCGGGCGTCTCAACGTCTGCTTGCCCGGCTGCAGCGGCGACATCTTTGCACCGGACGACGGACAGTCGTTGACGGAGCCATGCATAAAGCTTGAACGCCCTGTTACTCTACAGCCGAAAACGGAGAACGAGGGAAAGATGACCGGGGCCGAAACGGTGAAGAGCGAGACACAGCCAGACCTGCAGGCGAAAATCACAGACGCACAGATCCCCGATATCCCGTACGATCTCATGACTGTCGAGCAGCTGCAGGCAGTGATTCTTGCCAAGATGGCAAGGAACGGCCCTGTTACCGACCGGATGCGCCGGGATGTGCTTGAGAATACCTGGCACAATTCGCTTGTCAACTGGGCCAACAGCTTCCGTTAATAGTTTGCCGGTTACGGCAGAAGAACAGGAATCCTTTGCCGAGACATTGACAAAACTTCCTTTTCTCATATAATAATAACAGCACTCGGACAACACCGCAGACGATTGCTGCGGTGTTGCCGTCATTAAAGCGGCCTGGATGGCCGCCTTAGGAGGATAAGCATGACGAAAGAGCAAAGAAATGCCCTTGAAATTGCCGCCTGCAAGGTGCGCATGGGCATCATCGAGAGTACGCATGCCGCCAAATGCGGCCATCCGGGCGGCAGCCTGTCCGCTGCGGACGTACTGACCTATCTCTATTTCCACGAGCTGAACATCGACCCAAAGGATCCGAAGAAGGCGGACCGTGACCGTTTTGTGCTCTCGAAGGGCCACAACGCGCCGGGACTCTACGCCGCGCTCGCCTACAGGGGCTTTTTCCCTGTTGAGGATCTGAAAACGCTGCGTCACACCGGTTCCTATCTGCAGGGGCACCCGAACATGAATACGGTTCCCGGCGTGGATATGTCCACCGGCAGTCTCGGTCAGGGTATCTCGGCTGCGGCCGGCATGGCGCTCGCCGCCCGGCACACCGGCAACTCCTGCCGTGTCTATACGCTGCTCGGCGACGGCGAGATCGAAGAGGGCGAAGTCTGGGAGGCGCTGATGTTCGCCGCGCATTACAAACTGACGAACCTCTGTGTCATCATCGACAACAATGGTCTGCAGATCGACGGACCGATCAGCCAGGTCATGAGCAGCTATCCGATCGTGGACAAGCTGAAAGCGTTTAACTTCGAGGTCGTTGAAGTAAACGGCAATGACATGGAAGAACTGGAGCGCGCCTTTGCCGCCTTCCACGAGGAACACGACAAGCCTTTTGCCATCGTGATGAAGACCACGAAGGGCAAAGATGTGAGCTTCATGGAAAATCAGGTTGGCTGGCACGGCAAAGCGCCGAATGATGCCGAATATGAGATCGCCATGGGCGAGCTGAAAGCCCGCCTTGCCGGACTGGAGGGAAAGTAAATGGCAGACGTGAAGAAAATCGCGACGCGTGAAGCCTACGGCAACGCACTCAAAGAGCTCATGGCCGAGCACGAGGACGTCATCGTCTTCGACGCCGACCTTTCAAACGCCACCAAGACCAATATCCCTCAGAAGGCTTTTCCTGATCGCCATTTCAATTGCGGCATTGCCGAAGGGAACATGATGGCCGTGGCCGCGGGCGCTGCCGCCATGGGTCTCGTCCCCTTTGCCTCCAGCTTTGCCATGTTCGCCGCCGGCCGCGCCTTTGAGCAGGTGCGCAACTCCATCGGATACCCCCACCTGAATGTGAAGATCGGCGCCACGCACGCCGGTATCTCCGTCGGCGAGGACGGCGCTTCCCACCAGTGCTGCGAGGATATTGCGCTGATGCGCTCCATCCCGGGTATGGTGATTCTCAATCCCTCCGATGCCGTGGAGGCTGCAGCCTGCGTCCGCGCCGCCTATGAGCACCAGGGCCCTGTCTATCTTCGCTTTGGCCGTTTTGGCGTGCCTGTGTTCCACGGCGAGGACTTTTCCTTTACCATCGGAAAAGGGGAGTGCTTGCGCGATGGCAAGGATGTTGCCATTCTGGCGACAGGACTTCTCGTAAACGAGGCGATCGAAGCCGCCAAGGCATTGGCGGATGAAGGCATCGACGCCCGCGTTGTGAATCTCTGCACGATCAAGCCGCTGGATGAGGAGATCGTCCTGAAGGCCGCCGCGGACTGCCGGAAGATCATAACCTGCGAGGAGCACTCGATCATCGGTGGTCTGGGCGAGGCTGTATGCTCGCTGCTCAGTGAGAAATGCCCGACGCCGGTCCGCCGTATCGGCGTGAATGACGAGTTCGGCCATTCCGGCCCCGCCGCCGAGCTGCTCAAGAGCTTCGGGCTCAGCGCCGAGCACATCGCGGAAGTGGCGCGCGAATTTGTAAAAGAATAAAACGAAATACGAAATCGAAAAAACAGGCTGACCTGAATTGCTTTTCAGGCCAGCCTGTTTTTTGAGATTCAGTACGCGATCAGCGCTGATTTTTCAGCTGCATGAAGCATTTCGAGCAATAGCTCTTCCCCAGATATTTATAGCTTTTGCGGCCTAACGCGATGCCGCAGCCCGCACATACGTCATCTCTGCTGTTCAACTCGATCACTTCGACGGTATTCATGCCTCCGACAACCTTGTCCAGTAATTCATCCCTCAGCAAAGAGCTGTCATCCCTGGATTCGTTCTGCATCGTAATTCTCCTTTCGATTAAGGGTGGCGCGGCGTCTGTGAAAAACTGCACACTGTATTCGTTCGGCAGTATAACAGAGATACTGCCACAAAAGCGCCACATTCACGTGCTTTCTTTATGGAATTCAACGAAAAGGGGCGAAAACTGCAATGAAAATTTTTTATTAATTATCTGAGCATGATATTGATTAATGATGAGGGAAAAGGTAAGATGCAAGCAACGCTGCGGTTTTGACGAATGCCAAATAGCGCCTTGCATTCAGAAGACCGGGTGCATCGAAGGACACTGCGGATTCGTTGGTTTTTAACAGAAAACCCTCAAAACGGACCGATACGACCGCTTTGAGGGAATTTGGCACCCACGGGAGGATTCGAACCTCTGGCCTGCCGCTTAGGAGGCGGCCGCTCTATCCTGCTGAGCTACGTGGGCATATTCGTTGGTTTTCGATGAACGATTGCATCGGCTGAAGCATAATCATCGAAAACAGCTCGATTATTTTACTGCAATCCTCAGTTTCTGTCAATGCTTACTTTCAAGGAGACACAATGCTCAAGCTTGTCAATATAAAAAAGGACTATTTATCCGGAGATACGGTGGTGCACGCCCTCAAAGGGATTAATCTTGAATTCCGTGAGAGCGAGTTCGTGGCCATTCTCGGCCACTCCGGCTGCGGAAAAACCACGATGCTCAATATCATCGGCGGTCTTGATCAGTACTCTGATGGAGATCTTATCATCAACGGCAAATCCACCAAGCGTTTCACCGACGCCGACTGGGACAGCTATCGCAACCATTCGATAGGCTTCGTTTTTCAATCCTATAACCTGATCCCGCATCAGACGGTGCTTTCAAATGTGGAACTCGCACTGACAATTTCGGGTGTCAGCGCCCGCGAGCGGCGTGATCGCGCGGTGGAAGCCCTGCAGAAGGTCGGCCTGGGGGATCAACTGCACAAAAAGCCCAACCAGATGTCCGGCGGACAGATGCAGCGTGTGGCAATAGCCCGCGCGCTGGTGAATAACCCGGATATCCTTCTGGCAGACGAACCAACCGGCGCCCTGGATACCGAGACCTCCGTGCAGATCATGGACTTGCTCAAAGAAATCTCCAAGGACAAGCTGATCATCATGGTCACCCATAACCCCGAGCTCGCCATGGACTATGCCAGCCGCATCATCCGTCTGAAGGACGGTCTGATCACTGACGACAGCGCGCCTTTTGCCAGCGAGAAACAGGACCCGCTCAACACCAGCAAGAACAAAAAGACCTCGATGGGTATGTTCACCGCGCTGGCCCTTTCCCTCAACAACCTGATGACCAAAAAGGGGAGGACGCTGCTGACGGCCTTTGCCGGCAGTATCGGCATCATTGGTATCGCGCTGATCATGTCGCTATCCAACGGTATTCAGTCTTATATCGACAAGGTGCAGGAAGACACACTTTCCAGCTATCCGATCACGATCCAGTCCGAGAGCGTGGACATGACCAGTCTGATGGGCTCGATGATGGGTGCCAGGGCCGAGACGGAAGGCTATTACCACGAAAAGGATGCGGTCTATTCCAGCTCTGTCATGAATGACATGGTCAATTCCGTCGTATCCGCGGATATGCAGACCAACAATCTCAAGCCATTCAAGGCTTTTCTTGACGACGAAAACAGCGAGATCGCACAGTATGTGAGCTCTGTTCAGTATTCCTATGATGTCGACGTCATGCCGTATTCCGAAGACCCCGAGGGTGTGATCGGCCGGACAAATACCGTGGATATTATGACGAAGGCCTTGTCCTCTTCGTTCGGCGGGGACTATTCCACGTATTTTTCAACCTATGGCAGTATGTTTTCCACGATGAATGTCTGGCAGGAGATGCTGCCCGGTGAGAGCGCTGACGAACTGATCCACCCGCTGCTGCGTCAGCAGTACGATGTGCTATACGGCCGATGGCCGGATCGCTATGACGAGGTAGTTCTGATCGTCGACGACAATAACGAGATCTCCGATCTGGTGCTCTATTCCCTGGGGCTCAAGCCCACATCCGAGATCGAAACCAGCATGGGCTCGATTATGAATGTGGAGGAAATGGAGGTCCGGCAGGAGAGCTGGTCGTATGAGGACGTCTGCAACAAGACCTTCCGCTACATCTATCCGGCCGATACCTTCCAGTACGATGAGGAAACCGACAGCTATACCGATCTGACACAGGAGGAACTGGCGCTGCGCACACTGTACAACAACGGCGAAGAGATCCGCATCGTCGGCATCATCCGCAAAAACAGCGATTCGCTCTCCGGTATGCTGAGCGGAGCTGTGGGCTATACCCATGCGCTGGTGGAGCATATCAGTGCCAATGCTGAGCAGAAGGATCTGGTACGCCGCCAACTGAACGAGCCGGAGATCGACGTTTTCAACGGCTTACCGTTTCTGGATCGTGAGAATGAGATATCAGTCACCGAACGAAAGGTCAATGCCGCCAAGGAGTTTATTGACGAGGCAACCGTGGAGCAGCGCGCCGAAATGTATGTCGAGCTGATCTCCACACCGAGTGACGAGTACCTGAATGATATGCTGGACGAACAGATGGAGGGCACCACCCGCGAGGACATTGAGAAGATGATCCTTGAGTCCTATCCCGAATACGCCAGTATGCTCAGCAAAATGGACGACAACACGCTCGACAGTTATCTCAGCCAGATGATCTCGCAGCAGGTCAAGGAGCAGTACGCTGCGCAGATGGCCGATCTGTACAAGGAACTCAGTGACGAGGAACTGGCTGAGGATTTTGATCTGCTGCCGCTGGAAGAGGACGACTATATCTGGCTTTACGATAACTATATGCCGCCGGTCTACTCCACAACCACCTTCAAGGACAATTTGAAGAAGCTCGGCTATACCGACCTCGAC
>ODAI014531843.1_pt1 | contig 13592 bp, 8 predicted proteins | sample 1539321 | NCBI WGS metagenome assembly ODAI01 (sample SAMN02144231, study PRJEB22623) | gut metagenome | biome: sheep rumen | host: Ovis aries | place: New Zealand
AGTCAACTTTCACACGCGATAAGACACGCAGACAGTCAACCAAAATCAGGAACAGTCAACCTGCTCCGCAAAACAGGCTTCCGTGCGTTCCAATGGCGCAGGTCCCCACCCTTTTTCCACACCTGCGCCAAAAGATCATGAGACCTGCACCACACAGAGCCTCCACCTGCGCCAAAGGGGCTGTTTAGGTATCTGGGAGCCCTTTTTTGTGCAGTTTCATCGACCGTTGTCGCACCACGCTTTGGAGAAGTGTAGAAATATGGCTATCTTCACCGCGATAGATTGCATCTGCAAATGAAACCCCCTCTTTTCATATTAACCCTTCTGTTTTCAAGCGTCTTCTCTCTCAGCGCAGATACGGCTTGGGACTACTCCCAGGATTATCAATCGGGCAGATAACCATTACTTTGCATTGGACAGCCTGTTTTTAGGAGAAGAGTATTCCAATACGCTACTGGGAGGCGCGATGATCACAAGGAGTGCATTCGGCGGCAATGCGTGCCTTCGATCCAATTATGATCCTGCAAAGAAGAAATACGAACTGGTCTATCTTGTCAGCAATCAAGGGAGAAAAGACCGGGAAAAAGTCACATCTTGCAGATGCACAATCTCTTCTGAAGTATTCTTCGAGTTGAGTGATTTATTCTCGAGCGCAGTGTACGCCTCTCTCCCAGGTAGTATTGAATATGGCGCAGATGGCGTACTTTATGAGTTCTTATGTGGAGAATCCTTATCGGCGGAGTGTTGGTGGCCTTCATTGCAGAGTGATAGTAACTGCGGCCGCCTGGTATCACTTATTCAGAAAATCGAGAACGCCGTTCGAGATGATGATGCTGAATCGATTGAAGAACTGCGACCAGAAATCATAAACTTGACGGAGGTATTCAACAAGCTTAGGGCCTCTATCGAAGATTAGCCTATTACTAGTCCAGCACTGGAATCAGCGTGCCCGCAGGACGGACGTATGTGGAAATGATGTAAGAGTCCGTATTGGAATATTGATGATGAAGCACATACTCATCGACGACGAAGATATCCAAATCCGTTATGAGATACCCTTCTTCGCTGACGGAATAGGTCGATTCATGTATTCCGCGAGGTGTTTTCCGTTTGATGGTGGTTGGGGAAATCTCAAGCTTAAAGTCATCCGTCTCGGCCAATTCCCATTCCCCCAGGGCACGATTTCCGATTCCCGTCTTGCCTTTTTCCGGCGGAACCTGCCTCTTCACCAAAGTCTCCCCGTTTTCTCCCGGAATCCGGAGGACATGATTATCGACACAAAGAAAAGTATCGCACTCGAACGGGCCGACAAATGAGAGGTGTCTCTGAAAAGACGAGAACTCATACGGCTTCAGCGGTTCACCCCATACATCCAAGGTCGGATACTTCTTCAGAAAACAGTAACCCACCCAGCGCCGGGTCATATTTTCCCGGATCCCGTCTTTGCCGATGATGTAGCAATCTCCCGTCCGCGGATTCTCCCAACATCCGTAAACCCATTCATAACCATCCGGAAGCGGTTGGGCCACAAGGTCGCCTCCGGACAGTCCCATGACCGCCATTACAAATACTAAGCAGAGGATTCTTTTCATCTGAAGATTCTTTGTCTTGATAACCAAGATTGTTTCCATCGGCATTGCTACAAAGGTCGTGCAAAAAGACCGCCCTGCCTGTTTAGTCCGAAATTCTTGTGGCAAATCACATTTTCGGCAAGTAGGCCGAAGATTCTTGGCTACTCAACGGACAACATTGGTTGTCACAGTGAACGAAGCAATTATCAAACAACCTTTTGGCCCTTTTTCAACATTGATTATCAACTTATTACATCGTGCACAAGCCCTTCTCGACTTGATTATTGGCCATTTTTCTGGTCCTTTGCCTGGCGGCTGATTTCATTAAGTCCGATTTCGACAGCCTTGGTGATCAATGCGATTTGACTCTCATATCTTTTGCTTAATGAATAAGTCCGCATTTTTCCATCACCAGCATAAGAAAGCATTCCGCTTTCGACTAGTTTCTCGATATAACTGCGTATCTGCTTTCTGGAAAGGTGACCGACAAAGAGGTTTACAAAATCGCCCATTCTGCCCGTCTTGTTATTCTTCAAGAATGAGGCGACGATTGACAGAACCTGGTTCTCGTCCCATTCTGTAAGAGTGAAATACTCGGACATTTTACCGGACAGTTCATAGTAATCTTTCCCCAGTATGTAGTAGGTTCCGCTTGTCCTTCCTCGTTGTTCGATGAATCCGGCTTTAAGCAACTTCGAAACAATCTTCTTGTCCAGGGACTGGCGGTTTTTGGTCTGGCGGATTGTATTCAGCGTCAGGACATCGTAAACATTGAGTTTCGCATCATCTGGGAGAGAATCTTGAATCGAGTTGATGAATTGTGAGAATGCCGCATCCTCTATCTTGGAAGAGAGAATAAGCGTTACGCAGAAATCATCAGTTTTGCTGTAGTCGGGAGCTGGTTTGCCTTCGGAGAGAGTATCCAGATATATGTTGTCCACACCTTGCCCGGAACGCTCTACCAAACCGGTCCTTGAAAGCACATCGGCAAGAAGCCTGTTTCTTGGAGTACTCTGAACATAGAGGATATTGTCGATGGTGACACCATGAGGGAATCCGCCAGGATTGACGAAGATCATCTGCGTGGGATATTGTTTCACAACTATCTCGCCTTGAATGTCATAAGCCCGATGTGCGATGGCGTTGTTCAATGCTTCACGAATGACATCTTCATTGAACAGGGGAATTTCGTAATCCTTATAGATGCCGCTTCGGACCGGTACTGAACCATTCCTGGAATTGATGGCAGCCCATAGTTTGTCTATCATAATATAGTAAGGGCCATCGAAGAACTCCCGGGCGTCAAAGTGGATGTTCGATTCGCTCGTGCGGTATTCAAGTGATACTTTAGCCTGGGGGTACTTGGCGTTGATGACGGCTTTCTTGCCGACAAGGATCACGGCTGCATTTGTCACTTTCCCTTGAAAAACAAGACCCAGATCTGAGAGGGCCTGATAGTTGTCCAGAGAACGGAAGGAAGGATTCTTCTGTTTCTTTGCATACTTATCCTTCAGGATTTCAATTGCGTCTTTGTCAAGGTCATCGATCGTGACTCCCTCGCAGAACTGCTCCGAGAAGTCCGGATCCTGTTCTTGTATGATGCTGAGGTAAACCTCATCCGACATCGGTTTCAGTTCCTCTCCGACGCGCATCAGCGCGACATCTTCAAACTTGAAGACTCGCCCTCTGGGCCGAGAGGGGACGTCGATGACAAGGACACGCTTGTCGTCCTCGTAAAGCTCGTATATGTCTGTTCTTATGCCGGTATCATTATAGATCTTAGACTCAAGCAGACCGACACCATCTTCATTCTGCTTGGTCCCGATGACCTTATGAGGGTATGAATCATGCATACCGATGACCAGCGAACCGCCTTTCTCATTGCAAAGGGCCGTGACATAGCCAAGAATACACTTGCGTCTGTCTGAAGGGTCTGTCTTTTTGCCCCCGTTGTACGCAACGTTGCCTTGTTCACCTTTCTTGAACTCTACGTGATCCTCCGTTTCACGCATCAATTTGAGTTGCTCAATCGTCTTTCTCATTTTCTGGCCCTTAGAATTATTGTTTTGAGGCTTACTAACAGCTGTTTATGACTAATTGCAAACAATCATCGTTGCAAATATAGTCATTTTTTTCTGGCCCTTCAAAAGGACCAAAAAATCTTTGTGGAAAAGAATCAGAAATCCGAATCCGCAGCCGTCTTGGCATAATGCCTGATGTTCTTCGGCAGGTTGAGTTCTGCCTCGACCTGGGCGAGGAGTTCGCGGTGTTTGCGGGCCTGTTCCCGGGCGAATTCGCGGTTGTCGCGGCGGATGGAGAGGTAGTGCTCGTATTTGGCCTTGGCGGCCTGCAGATCGGCTTCTATGCGCGTTATGGTGGCGTCAAGGTTCTTCTTGGTGAGTTCGCATTCCCAGACGGTGATGACTGTCCAGGCGAGGGTGTCGAGGCGCTGGGCATTGAGTTCGTCGCGGGCGATGTTGCGGGCTATCTTTTCTTTCCAGAATCCGGCGTTCGTCTTGGGTTCGACGTACTTGGTGCAACCTCGGTGGCCGTGCCAGAAGCAGCCGTTGATGAAGATGACGGCGCGGTACTTGGGCAGGACGAGGTCGGGGGAGCCGGGGAGGCGCTTGTCATTTAGCCGGTACCGGTAGCCCTTGTGCCACAATGCGTGCCTGACGGCCCGCTCCGGGCTTGTGTTCCTGGAACGGATGCGGGACATGTTGTACGACCGCTGGGCAGGGGTCAATGTGTCAGACATGTCACTATGGCTTTAGTTTGATGGGATCGCCAAGAGTACCACCTTCGACAGATGATGAAAGATTGATCCGAGCATCTTCCAAATCAGCCTTGCCAATCGGGCTATCGCTTTCGTATGCGATTATCAGAGATTTTGACTTATCTGTAGGCCTGTAAGCCTTACCTTGCAGGCGGCTGTGGTGGTAGTCAAGGAAAGGAAAATCCATTATATGATGCCCGTTCACTTCTACTGGAATCGGCTTCGGAACGATTTCGAAGAAGATGTACTTGTCGTTAAGGAAGTCGATCATGTCCTTGCGTATTGTCTCACGCAGGGGTTTTGTCCAATCCTCGTAGGCACCGTAGGCTGCAATGATGAATAGCAGGTTGACATTGTACTCGCGAAGTAGGAGAGTGTCGCGGTCAAATAGGCGGTCCTGGAACTGTTTGTTCGGCTCAAGTTTCTTCCCTGACCACTTTAGGGAAGGCTCATCGCAGCGGAGGTTCTTGGGCAGAATCCGTGGTCTGATGAAGAAGTTAGGCGTGACGTTATATCCTTCGGTTAAGTCGTCGCGATAACGGAGTTTGTCGAGCGTCTTTTTCCCCTTAAGATTGATACGCTCAATATTGAACTGAATAGCGTTCTTGGCGTAAGTAAACTGCTTGTAGAACGGCACACCCTTCACCTCGTTGCTGTCACCGTAGTACTTGCTGTCACCGATGTAGTAGATTTCGGTCCCGGTGCCGATAAGCGATTTGTCCTTGTAGATGTGGTCTATCAGCTTTCCATCCTTTTGGTTCTTCAGTTCTGCTAGTTCCTTGGGGCTGCCGATGAGCTGGTCAACCATCCGTTCGAATACGCGCTCAAAGTTGCATACGACGAGGGCCTCCTTACGTGGTTTCTGGTCATCGTTTGTAGTATTGAACGTAAAGAACGAATCCAGCAGTTTCCATAGGTATTTGAGATCATCACGGAAGTACTTGCCGCGAATATCGCGCATACGCCGCTCTCCGAGACCGGAGTCCAGGTAATGCTGGATCTCCCATACGCTCATCAGGTCGTAAGGGATGTCACCGAGGACGATGGGGAACTTAAACTTGTCCCTGAGGTATTTGAGGACAGAATAGTAAATGATAATCAGCTCTTCGTCGATGTTGATTGTCTTGTCCTTGACCTGGAGGTCCAAGTAATATGGTTTGCCATTAACGAAAAACGGATCTTTAGAAATAGTTTTGTGCCAATCTACTGCTGCTTTCCCAGAATGGTTGATAATGCTTATCTGGGTGAACAGATTCCTGTGGTCGGCCAGGAAGTCCATCAGACGGACCGCGGTGCTGAGGAAATCCCTGTCGCGGTATCCGTCCTGTGGTGTTACGAAGTACAATTCTTTCCAGGCATCTTCATCGCCTTCTTTACGTACCTCGTACAGATACCTCGCCATCGCACGGTACATCCAAAGACTCAGCTCCGGAAGGAATGTTTCCATTTCGTTTGCCACCAACGGATTCTCTTCCTTATCGGTGTCGTATATCTTCTCCGGATACAGGCCAGGGAAACCAAGCAAAGTATCCTTTGCATCCTTTGCGGTACTCTCTCTCTGTAAGAATAGCTTGGGAAGGATGAACACCGGGCCGGTATACTTTGAGTTGCTGACAAACAAGTACCCCAGATACTTCACCTGATGGCCACCGTCTTCGTTGACCACAGGTAAAGAACCATCGAGGAAGGGTTTGATTACTTCCGCGGGGTAAGGGTGTTTCTCAAAATAAACCAGCATAGGAGATAACGACTACTGTTCTGCGTTCAGCGGGTCTTCTCCCTGCTCGTTCGCCTGGTCATTCAGGTTGTCTTCTGCTTCAGACTTCAGGTATTCCATGAATCCGAGAATCAGATCCTTGGGGTCTTTATCTGGCTGATTCTTCCTGTGCCTGCCGCTGTACAGTTCCGCAAACGTGAAGAATGTGTCTTTGGTATCGCGCAGGAAATAATTCTTTGACATTCGAGATGCGTTGAACAGATCTTTGCAGACGTCATTCCACAGATAGAACGTCACCTTATTGATGAATTCATTCTCAGTAATCTGCGGCTTCTTGATGAAGAATTCCCCCATCTGCTTATCCTCGCTGTTGGTCGCTTCGAGAATCTTCGCATTAACCAAGCGCAAAAATTCCGTCCATTTATAATCCGTTCCGTAAAGCTTCAGATTGTATGTTTCTGCGGCTGTCTTCTCATACTTAATAGGAACGTATTCCATTGACCAGCGACGCTTGAATGCGGAATCCATCGGGAACAAACTCTGGTCGGAAGTGTTCATTGTCGCATAAATATGGAGATTGGGCGGAAGACGAAGACTGTCATACGGAACCTTCTCATCCTTCAGATATTTGCCAAGTTCAGCGTCGGGGATGATGGGGAATTCCGAGAATCCATCCTTCCTGTCACGCAGTTGGAACAAGTCGCCAAAAATCTGAGCACAGTTGCCGCGGTTTATTTCTTCAATGATGAGGAACACTTTCTTGTTCTCGTCCTCAAGAGTATCATCTTCCCAGGATTTCCAGGCACGGACGTATGCCTTGGTAAACACTTGGGGGACAAAATCGTAGCTGAGTTCTTCCTTGACGGTCTCATCGTCCTCGGAACCCTTTGGGCGCTTCATTAGGGGTTTATATGTACCCACAAATGTTGCATAATCATAGTCCGGATGGAATGTCGTCCGGAAAATGTTGCTAGGAGTTTTGATGCGCTCAGCCTCATCTTCCGGCCGTTCAATCCGCTTGCCATCTTTGTCAAAGTAGATGGCTTTTTCTCCATCAAGACCTTCAGTACGTTTCTTTACCTTAAAGGACTTTCCAGTTCCAGGGCAGCCATATAAGATCTTTTGAATAGTGCCTTTATCTTTCTCTTCATCTGAGTCGTCATCGCTACTACTGTCCTCTCTTTCGGGCATATAAAGAAGGGGATCAGATGACATCAACGTGAAGAATGAAGATGCCGCATGTCCACTAGGTATATAGAATAAGGCATATTTCGCCCGACCTGTTCTTTTTATAGCGAAGTAGTCGTTAATGTTCGCAGATGTCAGATGTAGAGTATCAAGGAAGAAATCCTTAAGATCCGGAGATTCATCGGCGTTCTGGTACACCTTATAATCGCCTCTCGCAGGACTAAGTGTGAAGTGCACCTTGATTGTAGTCTTGACAGCTGGCGCAGCAAGAGAGCAGCACTCAAATGTGGCGTCTTCCTCGGACTTGGTGAAACCGAAGAGAGATTCCACAACCCCTTTGTTGAACTCAATCTGCTTGCCCTTTGACGGATTGAGATCGTTTGCGCGGAATTTAGTAACGAAAATCATAATTCATCTATGTTGCCCCACTGCTCTGCCAATGCCTCGGCAAAACCCGGGAATGTTTTACTTCTCAGCCTTCTCCTCTCTTCGGTGGAGATACGAGTATTGAAAGAATCTGAATACCACTTCGGGAGGCTTCTGCCACTTGACAGAACAACCCGTTCACCTTCTTCCACCATATTTGTGGGTGTTAACAGTGGAAGGTTATGCAGCCAAAGGCAAGTTTTCTTGGACGCCCGATCTCCGAACCAGAAAGGTTGAACAATCTGATCCGCCTTCCGGTAATGGGAATTCATAATACCCACCGGGTTCTCAATAGCCCAATGCTTGATGTCTGTTTTTGTGAATTTCATAAAGAAATCCATTGCTTCTTTCTGCATTTGTCGGCGCCCGGGATGGTGGGGGTGTTCGCGTCTCTGTTCAACAGGAAGGTCAGCATCATCCGGATGATATAACCATCTTGCTCCACTCACGGAGAGATAGGTGCACGGCGGGTGAGCGATCATCAAATCCCACTCCTGTCCTTCTGGAAGGAAATAATCATTACCGTTTTCGAGATGACCACCCTTGTTTTTGATCACCTCCAGGACATCCTGGTGGAAATGCCACTCTGGATGGCCACCACTGCACTCCAAGATGTCGCAGCTAAATGCGTTATGTCCTCTTTGTCTGAAGGCCTTGCATACAGCTTGGCTTTCTTCACATGCTACTAATACATTCATTTGTCAAACTCCTTTACTAGTCCGTTTGCGATGGATTTAGCCATCAAAACAGGGACTGCATTTCCTATCATTTTAAAGCAGTACGGTGTCGATCCCAAGAACTCAAAGTCCAGAGGAAATGACATTAAGATAGCCGCTTCTCTGACAGTAATACTCCGCGCCTGTTCAGCGTCGGGGTGTATAAACATATATCCGTCTTTACTCAGATGCGCAACTATTGTGTGTGAAGGTCTATCCCATTCCAAGTTCTTGTACTTGGCGTACAATGTATCATGGCCGGTTACTTCTCGATAAAAATCAATTTTTTCCTGCTGGGATATATGATTCATATTATGCGTAACCCACTGTCGGAATACTTGAACTTCCCGAGGGGCATGGAAACGAGGCTCATGTTGAGTAATGAGCGGATCTGGATTCTGAACTTGGTGTGAGACACTCTGCCTTCCGACCTTAATCGGCTCCGGTAGGGGATAGATGTGCGGAAGATCAGAGATAGCATCACGTACAGTCTTTGGTCGCTCAGTAATCTTTTGTGATGAGATAGAAGCATACAGTTCATCAAGAGAGAATCTGCTGCCTCGCCTGACACCGAGAATGATTACTCGGGGGCGATTCTGAGGAACGCCAAAGTCAACGGCGTTATAGACGGAATTCGAAAGGCCAGCAGGAGTACGGATTTCATAACCGGCGGATTCAAATGCCTCGTAAATACGTTCAGTAACATGGCGTCCGCCGGGTTTTGCCGACAGGATTCCAGCGACATTCTCAAAAACAAATACTTCGGGCTCAAAGGCTTGAACGACTTTTACAAAACTTTCAAAAAGATAGTTTCGATAATCGTCCTGCATCGAATTCTTGTCTGTTGCACGACCGTGAATGGAGTATGCCTGGCACGGAGGGCCTCCTATGACCAAGTCGACTTTTTTCTTGCCGACAAGACCTTTCAAACCATTTTTGACTATGGCTGGATGATTATAGGAGCCATATTTCACCACAGACTCTTCTTCCCAATTCCCATTGATCAGTTCTTCGGTTTTCTGAATATCGAATAGAATGACTTCCTTCTTTGCCTGTTCTTCTGAGAAGCCCCACCTAGAAACAAGCCTGTGACGTAAGGTGTCTACCATAGGCTTCTCCCATTCCACATGGCCCAATGATCTGAACCGCCCCGTCTCGAGAAATCCTTCACTCAACCCACCGCAACCAGCGAATAGGTCAATAAAAGAATACGTTTTTGAACGATTCAGTTTCTTTGCCATAGTGTTTTGCTCCTTTCTGGGGATATTATTCCTAATAAACTAACAAATTTACTCATTTTCTCTCAAATATAAAATTTTAAGAATCCGGAAGTGCTCTAACTCCCGTCCAATCAAGCCAAAAGGCTTGCCCCGAACCGTAGCCCGGGGCGCCTTCCAGCTATAACTTTTTGTATTCTCCGTGCTTCACCTGCTGTATCTCGCCGGCCTGGATTGCTCTCGCCACCTGTCGCCGTACAGTACGCAGACTTTTCCCGACATTCTTCGCCACCATCTTCATATCGTCGGTCTTGAAGTAGCCGGGCAGCGCCGCCAGGATGGTCTTGCGTGTCGCGGAGGAGTAGGAATCGGCCACGGCGATGCCCTCCGGTCGCTCCCGGTCCAGAACGTTGAAGATGTAGTCGTTATGTTCGGATATGACCCGGATGATCTCCATCGTCATATCGAAGTCGGCATCGGAACATTCCACGCTCTCCTTGATCGTACCGGCATCCATCAGCCGCAGGGTCGTCAGCACCATAGCGATGCGGAGGAAGCACCAGGCAAGGCGGTGCGTACTGGCGGAGTTGCGGTCGCCGTTGAGTTCCTGCATCCGGTCTTTCTCAGTCGAAATATACAGTTGATTTTTTCTTTTGTAAGCGAATTGCGATTTGATAAAAAACTTTGTATTTTTACGAACTTAAACTGCCGGACAATGACTGACAGATTAAAAGCGATTGATTTCTTTTGTGGTGGAGGGGGAATGACCTGCGGCCTTCGCCAAGCCGGTGTGGATGTTATCGCCGGGGTCGACTTTGCCGAAGAGTGCCGCGAGACATATGAATTCAACAATCAAGGAAGCAGGTTTATTTGTGCGGACATCAAGAAATTGGAAGAAGACATTCTGGAAAAGGATTATGGTGTTAGTAAAAATGATGATAAACTCATTTTTGTCGGTTGCAGTCCGTGCCAATACTATAGCATAATTCATACACAAAAAGACAAGTCCAAGGCTTCCAAAGACCTCTTGCGGGAGTTTATGAGGTTTGTTTCATATTATAATCCGGGTTTTGTTCTGGTTGAAAATGTCCCGGGACTTTTGTCGAAGGAGGACAGCGTCTATCCGGAATTCAGAGCTTTCTTGGTTGAGAAAGGATATCGTGTTGCGGACAAAGTCGTAGACATGAGTTATTATGGCGTGCCTCAGACACGACGTCGGTTCTCTCTTGTCGCATCCAGGCTTGACATTGATGTCAGACTGCCCGAAAAGGATTCGAAGCAAAAATTGCTTCGGGAGGTAATCGGAGCAGACAAGGGTTTTCCTTCTATCCCTGCCGGACACATTGATGAATCGAATTTCATGCATACCACGACCGCTCTGTCCGAAAAGAACCTGAAAAGGGTACGTCGAGTCCCCCATGACGGCGGCTCCCGTCTCGCATGGAAGGATGACCCGGAGTTGCAATTGAAATGCTATGTCGGGAAGGACCATAGTTTCCGGGACGTTTATGGAAGGCTGAGGTGGAACGCCCCGTCTGCGACGATAACGACAAATTTTGTCAATACATCCAGCGGCCGCTTTTCACATCCTGAAGAAGACAGGGGGCTTTCCATCCGGGAAGGTGCTACGTTGCAGACTTTTCCCAAGGATTATGTTTTCAAGGCAAAAAACATCCGTGCCAATGCGAGAATCATAGGAAATGCCGTTCCTCCGGAGTATGGACGTCGCCTGGGTGAGTTGTTGTATTCCTTATATGCGCAGAAGTATGGCACAGTTTAGAACGAAAGCGAGAGCGGTTGATCTGCTGGGGAAAGGGCAGATCGCTGATCTGCCGACCGCGATTTCCGAATTATGGAAAAACGGGTATGACGCATACGCGAAGAAGCTGAAATGCAATCTGTATCTACCAGGTTACAAAGATGTTCGAAATCCGGTTTTTACATTATCGGATGATGGCTTCGGTATGTCCGAGGCAGATATCTTGAACAAATGGATTGTGTTAGGTACGGACTCGAAAGCCAAAGGAGTCACCCTTTATTCGGATGAAGAGCGATTTGGCCTTGAACAGCGCATTCCCATGGGCGAAAAAGGCATCGGGCGGTTGTCTGTAGCCTATCTGGGTTCTCCTATGCTGATGTTGACAAAAAAGAAAGATCAGGTTTGCCAGGCGCTGTTGATAGATTGGCGTATTCTGGAGAACTACAATCTTTTTGTAGACAATGTCTCTATTCCGGTATCAGCTATTTCTGATTCCGAATTGCTTGATATTGTTCTCCGGGACATGAAAGCGACTTTGCTGACCAATCTGGATGACAGAGACGTTTGGAGCGAGCAAGCGGATCTTTGTACTACGATTGAGAAGAGTATCAACAACTTGTCAATTCCAGAGGCAATTGTTGCAGAAGTATTATCTTGCTTCTGGGATACGGAATATCATGGTACGACCTTCATCATATTTCAACCGAATGAACAGCTTTTGGATTTGGACGAGTTCAATCCTAATGATCAAGAAGGGGATTCCGTCAGTGAAATCCAACGCTCGTTGAGCGGAATTTATAACTTGTTTATTGACAGTCCGGATTTCAGCACGGAATTCAATATCGTGAATGCTGCAGGTCCTTATAACTTGATAAATGATTTCTTTGACCGAAAAGATTTTGATAAGGCAGATCATTATATCAAAGGGCACGTGGACGATACGGGGTTGTTCGTAGGAACCATCAGGGTTTTTAATCAAACAGTAGCATATTCATTTCGTCCGGTACGTTTACCAGGCAAAACACCCTATGGCCCTTTTGATTTGGAATTGGGAGAGATGGAGGGGCAGCCAAAGTCTTCATTGCTGGGTCCTGAAGAGTATGCAGCAATGGCTAATAAGACAGATAAGTTCGGTGGCCTTTATATCTATCGCGACAAGTTCAGGGTACTTCCCTATGGCAGGACGGATTATGATTTCTTGAAATTTGAGGAGAGACGATCGAAGGGAGCCGGGTACTATTTCTTCAGTCACCGAAATATGTTCGGCTACATTGCTATTTCCAGGTCGGGGAACAAAGATTTGGTGGATAAGGCTGGACGCGAAGGGCTGATTGAAAATAAGGCGTACCGGGAATTCAAGAAGGATTTGATTGCTCTATTCGTGGATTTAGGCAAGTCTTTTTTCTATACAACGAATTCGAAAGAAAAGGAAGACGACTCCAAAACTCTGAGGGCAGAACAAATTAAAGAGATTGAGGCGAAAAACAAGCGTCTTCTTGAAGCGGAGAATAAACGGGCTAAACAAACAAAAGCTCGTTTCAATGTTGAGTTGAAGGAAAACCGGAAACGAATTGGGGAACTTCAATCAGAGATTATCAAGTTACAGGAGCAATTACAGGAAAAAGCCCGCACGCTCAATGTGACTTATGAAGAGTATCAGAGTCTCGCCCAGAAACTGAATGATCGGAAGACATTATTGAGGGAGATTAAACTTGTCAAGCCCAAGCGAGTCAAGCTTTCTTCTGTGCAAGAGAAAAAGTACGCCGAGTATCTTGCTATATACGATTCCATTTCTCAAACAACCATCCAATGCGAAGAAGATGTTTCCCGTATCCGGGAGTTATTTGACGTTCAGAATCTGAAAAAAGATTTTGATACGAATTATGCTCTTGCTTTACGGGAAATTTCACAGTCGGCAGCTACTTTCAGAAAAAGGTTTGAAACAGTTTCAGCTAAATTCCTTTCTGCCTTCCAGGAAGATCAACGTGAATTCATGGAGGCATTCAAACAATCAGTTCAGGATCTGCCCGGTCTGAATACGAAAGAGGATTATCAGTCTGCTATTTCTTTTATCATTAAAACGAAAGACGAAATCAAGGCACGGATTTACGACAAGTATGTTTCTTTTGTTGAGCATATGGAAAATCTTGATTTTGAGGTGGATGATGATTTTTTGATTGACTGGTACAAAAAGCAGCAGGAGACACTGGAGCAAAAGTTGG
>ODAI012614795.1_pt1 | contig 13588 bp, 5 predicted proteins | sample 1539321 | NCBI WGS metagenome assembly ODAI01 (sample SAMN02144231, study PRJEB22623) | gut metagenome | biome: sheep rumen | host: Ovis aries | place: New Zealand
GGCCGAAGACTTCTCCGGCGGCAAGCAGATGATCGACAACGTGCACCGCAAGCACGCCCACTTCATGATCTCCATCTGGGCCAGCTTCGGACCGCAGACGCAGCAGTTCCGCGAACTCAGCGAGAAGGGCCTGCTGCTGCCCATAGAGACGTGGCCGCAGAGCGGCATCTCGCACGTCTGGCCACCCGACATGAGGTTCCCCTCAGGCGTGAAGGTCTACGACGCCTTCAGCCCCGTGGCCCGCGACATCTACTGGAAATACCTCAAGACGCTCTACGACTACGGCACCGACGCCTGGTGGATGGACTCTACCGACCCCGACTTCTTCAACCCCCGCGAGAGCGACTATGCCCACCCCGTCACAGGCGGCACGTGGCGCTCGCTGCGCAACGCCTTCCCGCTGGAGACCGTGCGCGGCGTCTACCAGGCCCAAAGAAAAGAAGCCCCCTCGGGGGCAGTAGGGGGGGCTTCCAAGCGGGTGTTCATCATGACACGCTCGTCGTTCGCCGGACAGCAGCACTACGGCTCCAACATGTGGAGCGGCGACGTCAACTCGTCGTGGGACATGCTGCGCAAGCAGGTGCCCGCCGGACTGAGCTTCACGCTGACCGGCAACCCCAACTTCAACACCGACATCGGCGGCTTCTTCTGCGGCTCGTACAACACGCGCGGCGGCGGCTCGGCTCCATGCAACCCGCAGTTCCAGGAGCTCTACGTACGCTGGATGCAGTACGGACTCTTCTGCCCCGTCTTCCGCAGCCACGGTGCCGACGCGCCGCGCGAAATCTGGCAGTTCGGACAGAAGGGCGAGCCCGTCTACGACGCCATCGAGCAGCAGATACGGCTGCGCTACCGGCTTATACCTTATTTATATAGCACGGCCTGGCAAGTGACATCGAGGGGCGACAGCTACATGCGCCCGCTGTTCGCCGACTTCGCCCAGGACAAGAAGGTGTGGGACATGACCGACGAGTTCCTCTTCGGCCGCAGCATTCTGGCCTGCCCAATACTCGACCCGCAGTACACCGAAGAGAAGATCATCCGCACCGACGCCATGACCGGCTGGAACCGCCAGAACAACGCTAACGATAACAGCAACCTTAACGTCAGCTGGAGCGAGCCGAAGACCGCCACGAAATACTTGCCCAAGGGCGCGGCGTGGTACGACTTCTGGACGGGCCAGCGCTACACGGGCGGGCGCACCGTAACGCTACAGACCACGCTCAGCCGCGTGCCGATGTTCGTCCGCGCAGGCAGCATCCTGCCCCTCGGCCCCGAGATGCAGTACGTCGGCGAGAAACCGTGGGACCAGCTCGAGCTGCGCGTCTACCCGGGTGCCGACGCCCACTTCACCCTCTACGAGGACGAGGGCGACGGCTACAACTACGAGCGCGGCGTCTACACCACGATTCCCATCAGCTGGAACGACCGCACCCGCACGCTGACCATCGGCTCCCGCCAGGGCTCCTACCCCGGTATGCTCAACCAGCGCCAGTTCACCATCGTCCTGCCCGACGGCACCACCAAGACCGCCAGCTACCAAGGCCAGGCCGTCAGCGTCGTCATGCCGTAGACAGCACGGCTCTTTCAGGGCCTGAAGCCTCTCGCGCTGTATACAGCAACAAAAAAACTTGCACTTCCTGCACTGACTGGTGATTATCAGTCTGTTACCTTCGTTTCCCCACGCTTTTTCCTGCACTGGGCCCAGCAAATACCTGCACTGGGCTCAGTTCGCGGGGAAACGCGCCTTAAACCAATTTTAACATTCCAGTCAACATTATCGTCAAATTGTGAAAATCTGATTTTCAAGCCATGAAAAAACAATTTTCAAGCCGCGAAAAAAACGGTTTCAAGCCGCTAAATGACCGCTTTCAAGCCGCGAAATGACCGGCGGGACCTCCGTTACAAGCCTGGTGGCCAGACTCCTGTCCGGCCAGTGCAGGTTTGCAGCAGGTTTCAGTGCAGGTTTTCAGCCGTCTTCAGCCCTGTAACCGACTGACATTCAGCGCTCAGTGCAGGAAGTGCAGCTTTCGGGCCATACAATGCCATAGTGTGCTGCCGAGTGCCCCTGACCTTCAGCTCGGAAGGTCTACGTACAGTCTACCAAACAGGGAAATCTACGTTGCTTTTTCGCTTACATCAAAACTTTTCAACAAAAAGTTTGAGAAATACGAAATTATTGTTTATCTTTGCCACATCATTTAGTAACTAACCGCAAATTATGGAAGACGTGGCCCAGATTACGACCTCGATGGCGCCTTCCGCACCGCCAGCAACAAAGGCTATGACCCGAGGGCTGGAGAAAGGAAGAGCAAAAGGCAAAGCCGAGGTTGCACGTCAGCTGAAGCGCATGGGGCTTCCGATAAGCCAAATCGTCCAGACCACCGGTTTGACGGCAGAAGAAATAGAGAAGCTATGACAAATCATTATGTAAACAATAACGCCTATGACATAGACAAATAAAAAGGACATATAGCAGAAAGAAGCGTCCAGCTTAGATTCTTGTTTCGGAAATTCGCCAAATTAAAGAAACACACAAGAGTAAAGCTCGATGGTTCACGCCGTGCCGGCGTGGGCGTGGTCGTTAAAGTGTGTTAGGTGTTTGGCGATACCTCCGAAACGTAGACGAAGTAGCAAGTCCACGTTTTTCTTTTTGTGTGCCCTGAACTGACGAGAAAGAACTATTATTATCAATAACTAAAAACAATAAAGCAATGAAGAAAACACTATTCTTTTTGATCGTATTAGGTATGCTGGCCGCCACAAAGGCATTGGCATACGAGTGGACTGACGGCAACGGCGTGACGTGGAAGTTCAGTCAAGGTAAATACACCATTAACGGTGCAGAGCAGCAACTTTGGGCCATTACAGGCGTCAGTGGAAATAGCGAAAACGTGGTATTCCCGGAGATAGTGTACAATGGGGCTACGGCATACGACGTGGAGGCTATTGCAAACACCGAAGTCTTTGCCAACGAATCGCAGGTCACCTCAGTCACACTTCCTGCCACCATTAAGTACATCGGCTACAACGCCCTCAACTTCTATTCCGGCACAGTAACCATGAAGAGCAGCACGCCTCCCGTGCTGGGTGTTTACGACAATCTGTGGAGTAAAAGTCCTAACTTCGGAGCTGGCGTCACCATCCTAGTGCCCGATGGCAGTCTGAACACCTATCGCTCGGCTAACGTATGGGACAACTACGCCGTGCGCATTATCAGCCAGAGTGCAAAAACAAGCTACGACATCAACGCTACAGCACAGGCTAACGGTTCAGGTATTCATTCTGTCATTGGCGAGGACAACTTAGGCAACGTGATGACCCTAAAAGTGAAAGGAACCATCAACAGCTATGACATCATGATTATGCGCAACAAAATGCACAACCTGCACAACCTCGACCTCACCGATGCATCAGTGGTGGCCAACAGCTATCCGTACTACAAGGACTATCACACCACCGCCAACACCATCGGCGACTACGCCTTCTACGAGCAACAGAAACTGATGACCGTGAAGCTGCCAAAGACTATCACCGCCATCGGCAAGCGTGCTTTCTCGGGTACCTGTTATGGACTGCGGTCTGTAGAGTTTCAGGATGGTTTGGAGACCATAGGAGAGTATGCCTTTGAAGGCTGTTACAGTCTTCAAAGTGTAAGCACCAAGAAAGGCTTAAAGAGTATCAGCCAATGTGTGTTCCACAGTTGCGCCAGTCTAAATAGCGTAAAAATTGAGGAGTGTATGACTATAGGTTCAGATGCATTTAGATCTTGTAATAACCTTGTCAGTGTGTCACTTCCCGAAGGATTGCAGACAATTGGCAGCTATGCTTTCAATGGTTGTAAATCCCTCCCCAGCTTAACCATTCCCAGAGGTGTCGTTACTATTGGCTCCTATGCATTCAGTAGTTGTACGAACTTAAGTACTATAGTTTTCCCACCAACGCTGAAAACGATAGGATCTGACGCATTCTATGGTTGTTACAGTCTGAAGACCATTAGCCTCCCTACGAGCCTTGTAAACATTGGAACGGACACTTTCCGCGACTGTACTTCCCTTGCCGAACTTCACATTCCGGCTTCTATCAAAGTGGTAGGCGAGAAGGCCTTTAGCGGTTGCACCTCACTGAAAGACATTTATACCTATACCGTGGAACCCACCAACATCAACCAGTACACCTTCAGCTGCTGGACCATCGCCACGCTCCACATACCCTACTTCGCCAAGAACAACTACTACTGGGACACGCAGTGGAGCCAGTTCGCCTTTCTGACGGAGTTTGGCAAAGACTATAAGTACGACTATTTCTACATCAACAACGACTTTACGTTCAACAACGAGAGCGGACTGGTGCAGGGTGTGCCCGATGCCGAGCTGAACGCCGGTTCGGGACTTATCGTAGAAACGAAAGGCGAGACGCTACAGCTCGACGAGGTCCGCATGGCCAGCAACGCCACGGCATCGGCCTCTATCATGGCTAACAACAACCTGTCGGTGAAGAAGCTCTACTTCGACATTGAGGTGGCAAAGAACAAGTGGTACTTCCTGACATTCCCCTTCCGTGTAAAGCTATCGAACGTCACATCGCCCGGCGACTTCGTGTTCCGCTACTACGACGGAGCCACCCGCGCCACAAGTGGTAAAGGCGGATGGAAGAATGTTACGACAGACTATCTGATGCCCGGACAGGGCTACATCTTCCAGACCAATACCGACGGTACGCTGACACTACAGGTAGAAAAGGCCGACATGGACTTCAGCGGCACGGGAAAGCAGGACGCCCTCTCGACCTATGCTGCCGAGAACACCGCCAATGCCTCGTGGAACTTCCTGGGCAACCCCCACACCGCCTACTTCGACATCAACCAGACGGGCTACACCGCTCCCATCACCGTATGGACGGGTTCAGCCTACAAAGCCATCCGCCCGGGCGACGACACCTACTACATGAAGCCCTTCGAGGCCTTCTTTGTACAGAAGCCCGGCAACACGTCGGCTGTCAACTTCCCTGCTGCCGGCCGCTACACTTACAAACAGATGCAGGAACAGACCTCAGCTGCCCGCTCCATATCTCAGGCTGGCACTAACCGCTACATCGTGAACCTGACCATTGCCACTGGCGATGGTGTAGAAGCCGACCAGACGCGAGTGGTGTATAACGAGGGAAAAGCCCAAAGCTACGAGATAGACTGCGACGCCGCCAAGTTCTTCAGCGACGGACAGGCTGCCCAACTTTATACCCTCGACGCCAACGGTACGCAATATGCCATCAACGAACGTCCGATGGGCGAGGTAGGCATTGGCTATACTGCCGGAACAGAAGGACTGCTGACTATCTCAGCCATACGTATGGATTACCCCGTACTGCTGCATGACACTATGACGGGCATCACCCACGACCTCTCTCAAGGCGGCTACACCTTCCAGACCGAGGCTGGTACTTTTGACAACCGTTTCACTCTGACCTCCGACGGCAGTACAACTGGCATTAACTCTGCTCAGAAAACCGATGACAGCAAATCTGCCAATGGGGAATATTACGACCTACAGGGGCATCGCACCGGTGCTTCGACCTCGTCGAAGGGTGTCCGCATCGTGAAGGACGGCCATAAGGTTACGAAGATAATGAGTAAGTAAAACTGGGAGGGACACAGTTATGAAGAGATTTCTTTCAATGATAGCCGCTGTGTTACTGGCGACACTGTTTGCCAGCGCACAGAACGGCACGTTGGCCCCCACAACCCCGCCCGAGCCACAACTGAAATACAAACTTACAGTGACGGCGCAACCCGCTGAGGCCGCCTCGACAAGTGGCAGCGGCGAGTATGACGAGGGTGCAAAGGTCACAGTGCGTGCATCGGCCAAGACCAATTATGTGTTCAAGTACTGGATGAAGGACGGTGTGCAGCTTAGCCAAACGGCAACCTCGTTCAGCATCAACATGCCTGCCGAAAACGTGACGTATACCGCCGTATTTGAATATCAAAAGCCAGAATACAACCCTACCAACCCTGCCGAACCACAGGTAATAGAAATGCAATATCCGCTCTCGCTGGTAGCCAATCCGGCAAGTGGTGGTACATTTAACCGCACCAGTGGAGCGAAGGTGAAAGAAGGTTCGTCGGTAAGCATCAAGGCCACGCCTGCTACTGGCTATGTATTCGTAGGGTGGTACGACGCCAAGGGTGAGAGCCTGGGTACTAACGCCACACTCTCATACACGATGCCGAGCGAGGCTGCAACACTAACAGCCCGCTTCACTTATAACCCTAACAGTCCCAGTGAGCCAACTGGTAGCCAGAGCGGCGTTGACAATTCGACTGATGCCGTGACACTGACAGCCCGCAGCTATACGCGTGAGTACGGCGAGGCGAACCCTTCGTTCGGCTACGACGTGACAAACGGCAGCATCGCATCGGGAACTCCGACGATTAGCTGTGCTGCCACAAAAACATCGCCCGCAGGAACGTATGACATCATTATTGCCAAAGGGTCGGTGAGCAACTCTTCTGTAAATTTAGTAAAGGGCACGCTGACCATCACGAAGGCTCCGCTGACCATCTCAGCCGGCAGTTACACGAAGCAGGAAGGAGAGGCGAATCCAACGTTCACTCCGACCTTCAGTGGCTTCAAGAACGGTGAGACCAGCAATGTGCTGACCAAACAGCCCATCGTCAGCTGCACAGCCACCGCCGCCAGTGCACCCGGCACCTATCCCGTCACCGTCAGCGGTGCTGGGGCGCTGAATTACAGCATCACCTACCAAAACGGCTCGCTCACCGTCACTCCCAAGCCCCAGCCCACTCAGGCTGAACCATACGTGGTCTACAACAACGGCACGCTGACCTTCTACTGCGACAACCAGCGGAGCAGCAGACAGGGAACAACGTATGATTTGAATGAAGGGGACCAATGGCCTAAATGGTATGATTACCATGAATCTATCACTAAGGTTGTTTTTGATGCCTCGTTCGCTAATGCACGGCCTAATTCAACTTGTGGTTGGTTCAGTGGAATTAAGAATCTTACTGAGATTCAAAATCTCAGACACTTGAACACCGATAATGTAACCAACATGAGTCAAATGTTCGATAACTGCTCTGCCCTGACCGAGCTTGATTTGAGCAAGTTCAATTCAGCAAAAGTTACCGATATGAGCTGGATGTTTTATAACTGCAAAAGTTTGACTAATATTAATGTAAGCAATTTCAACACGTCTAAAGTGACATCTATGTTTGGAATGTTCAGAGGTTGTAGCGGTTTGTCCATCCTTAACCTTAGCAACTTCAATACAGATAACGTCGAGGACATGGCTGACATGTTCTCTACTTGTACTAACCTGACAACTCTAGACGTAAGCAGCTTCAACACGTCTAAAGTAGGAAAAATGTCAGGTATGTTCTATCTTTGTAGTAGCCTGCAAAATCTTAACCTGAGCCATTTCAATACAGCAAATGTCACAGATATGACTGGTATGTTCTCATATTGTAGCAGCCTGACTTGTCTTAATGTTTGCAACTTCAATACTGCTAATGTTACAGAAATGAAATGGTTATTCGAGGGTTGTAACAGCCTTGCCGAGTTAACCTTTGGAAATATCTTTGTAACAAAAGAAACGACAGAATGTACATTAGCATTCTTGGAATGCAGTAGCCTGAAAACTGTTTCCTTCACCGGCGACATCCCTGCTACCATCAACAGCAAGTTCTTCGAGGGCGTGGGCACTGCCGCCAACCCAACCACGCTTGATGTGCCTGCCGAGTATCGCGACCACTATGCTGCGAAGATGAACGGCAGCCAGTTTTTCGGAGGCTACTTCAAGCTGAGCGGCGAGCAGAAGCTTGGCGATCTGAACGATGACAACGAAGTGAACGGTACCGACCTCGTGGCTCTGGTGAACATGATTATGGGCACACTGACTGCGACTGACGGAGCTGACATCAATGGCGACGGCGAACTGAACGGCACTGACTATGTGGCCCTGGTGAACATCATCATGGGGACGGCCAGCAGCCGGAGAGCCGACGGAGCAAGAGGCGATGTCGGAGAGGGTGTCGCTCCATCTATAAATATAGGTATGGAACCATTGAGCATAGCGCCGGGCGAAAACCGTGAACTGACCATCACGTTAGAGAACACTGGTATTGACGTTACGATGGCACAGATGGACTTGATGCTGCCCAAGGGGCTGACGCTGACGGGCGGTTACGGTCTGACCAACCGCACCACTGAACGTGCACACCATCTCTATACTGGCGGCAACGGACAGCAGCAGCGGCTGATGTTAGCATCGACGACAAACGCCGTACTGAGTGGGTCGGCAGGAGCCATCCTACGCCTCACACTCTCGGCAGATGAGAGTTTTGACGGTGGCGACATCGTCGTGAGCAACGTGCTCTGCACCAGCCCTGACTTGAAAGAAACCCGCCAACAACAGGCGGTGCTCCACCTGGCAGGGACTACTGGCATTAAATCGGTCTACGATTCTAACCCCTCAATCCACGCTCCCGCCTATAGTCCGTCTGGCCAGCGTCTCACTGCTCCCCGCAAGGGCATAAATATCATTGGTGGGAAGAAAGTCATTATCAAATAACGAAAAACCGAAGAATATGAAAAAGATTGCAATGCTTTTCCTGTCGATGCTGCTGCCATTGGCCAGCAGTGCAGCCAACTCAACGCTCTCGATCGAGCCGTTCAACATCAAGGCGGGCGAGACGCAGACGATGCTGATAGACCTGAACAACTCAGTGCAGCCTGTAACGATGGTTGAGTTCTACGCACAACTGCCGGAAGGACTCTCTATCGCACAAGAGGAGGACAACCCCGACATTGCGGGGCGTACCACCTGGAAGAAACACACGCTGACGGTAAAGACGAGCGGCAACGTCACGCATTTCCTGCTGGCCTCGAGCACAAACGAACTTATAAGCGGTAACAGCGGGGCCATCATCAGCGTAAAGGTCACGGCCGGCAGTACGTTCAGTGGCGGCACCATCGTGCTGAGCAAACAGCTCATCACCTCTCCAGATCTGACGGAGTCGAAGCCCGCCGACTACAGCTTCAAGGTGGAACCACCCCTCGTCTTAGACCAGGTTGCCATTGCTGCTAAAAGCTACACCCGGCAATATGGTGACGACAATCCTGTGTTCGGCTACGAGATTACTTCTGGAGCCATCACGTCGGGCAAACCCGTCATCAGCTGTGCAGCTACCAAGGACTCGCCTGTGGGAACTTATAAAATCATGATTGAAGAAGGTACGGTCAGTAACGCCATTGTAACGGTCGTCTCCGGTACACTGACCATCACCCCTGCTCCGCTGACCATCTCGGCCGGCAGTTACACGAAGCAGGAAGGAGAGGCGAATCCAACGTTCACTCCGACCTTCAGTGGCTTCAAGAACGGTGAGACCAGCAACGTGCTGACCAAACAGCCCGTCGTCAGCTGCTCGGCCAACGCCAGCAGTGCCGCTGGCACATATCCAGTAACCGTCAGCGGTGCTGAGGCTAAGAACTACAGCATTACCTACCAAAACGGCACGCTCACTGTCACGGCCAAGCCCCAGCCCAAGGCCGAGCCTTACGCTGTCTACAACAACGGCACGTTGACCTTCTACTGCGACACAAAGCGGAGCAGCAGGACGGGAACGAGCTATGACCTGACCTACGAACTGGAACCTAAATGGGCTGTCAATAACAAGACTACCAAAGTCGTGTTCGACAGTTCATTCGCAACAGCCCGACCAGAGAAAACAAGCAACTGGTTCTTCAATTTCGACCGTCTGACAAGTATCCAAGGGCTTGAAAACCTGAATACCAGTGAGGCAAAAGATATGAGCAGCATGTTTGAAGAATGTTCTGCCCTGAAGGAACTTGACCTGAGCCACTTCGACACTCATCAGGCTACTTACATGAACAATATGTTCCGTTTTTGCAGCAGTCTGACAAAACTGGATTTGAGCAGCTTCGACACCCGCCAGTCGGGGTCTTTATTCCGTATGTTCGAAGGATGTACGGCACTGAAGACCTTGGTGCTGGGCAGTTATTTTGAAAGCAAAAACATTGACTACCACTCCATCGCTTTCATTGACTGCAGCAGCCTCAGCAAAGTCTCGTTCACAGGCGACATCCCAGCCAGCATCCATCCTGCTTTCTTTGCGGGTGTAGGCACGGCCGCCAGCCCTGCCACGCTCGACGTGCCAAAAGAGTACCGCGAACACTATGCTGCTAAGTTCAGTGGCATCAGGTTCTTCGGCGGTTACTTCAAGCTGAGCGGCGACACCCCGCAGCCTGAAACCGAGCCCTACGCCGTCTATAACAACGGCACGCTGACGTTCTACTACGACACGAAGCGGAGCAGCAGGGCGGGAACAACGTATAGTCTAAACGAAGGTTACAGCTATCCAGAGTGGAAGGAACATGCCGAGGAAATCACCACTATTATCTTCGATGTTTCTTTTGCTAATGCACGGCCTGTGAGTACTTGCAATTGGTTTTGGGGCTGCCATAATCTAACTGATTTTCAAGGAATAGAACATTTGAACACCAGCAGTGTAACCAAAATGAACAGCATGTTCCGTGAATGTACTACCCTTACTAAACTTGACCTAAGCCATTTCAAGACATCCAATGTTGAAGATATGGGTTGTATGTTCCAACATTGTCGCCATCTTGAGGAACTTGACCTAAGCAGTTTTAATACGGAGAAACTCATTGATATCAATTGTATGTTCTTTGACTGCCAAAAGCTGGCAATTGTCAATTTGAGCAGTTTCAACACCAGCAACGTCAAGTATTTCTCGAATATGTTCCAATACTGTTATAAGTTAACGGAACTAGACCTAAGCAACTTCAACACGATGAATGCAAGTGAGTCATTTCACAACCTGTTTGCATGGTGCAATGAACTGGCAAACCTTAAGTTGGGTTCTGGCTTCGTATCCACGAACGATCAGGATTGCTCCGACTCGTTCAAGAATTGCAGAAAGCTTGTTAATGTCAACTTCACCGGTGACATCCCCGCTACCATCAACAGCATGTTTTTTGAGGGCGTGGGCACAGCCTCCAACCCCGCCACGCTTGACGTGCCTGCTGAATACCGCGACCACTACGTTGCAAAGATGAACGACAGCCAGTTCTTTGGCGGCTACTTCAAACTTAGCGGCGACGGGCCTGTACCTGGGAGAAAGGGCGACCTGAACGACGACGGCGAAGTGAACTCCACCGACCTGGTCATCATGGTGAACATGATTATGGGTAACACGGAGAAGAAGGACATTGCCGACCTGAACAGCGACGGCCAGCTGAACTCAACCGACCTGGTGATGTTGGTGAACATTATTATGGGAGAATAAGACTACGAATTACACGAATTGAACGAATTTAAAGAAAGGTATATATATGAAGAAGAGTTTTTTAATGTTGTTGATGGCGCTGTTGTCGCTGACAGCCAGCGCTGCCTACCGATCTTTTCAAGTGAACGGCATCTACTATGAGCAGACAGAGGCAGCTGATGACTTCGTCAGTGTAAGCTACGTACCAGAGGGCGGACCGATGTACAAGGGTGACATCGTCATTCCCGCCACGGTGAGCTACGAGGGGAAGACCTTCCCCGTGAAGAAGATTGGTCAAGGGGCCTTCTATGGTTGCACCGGGCTTACGTCGATTGTGCTGCCTGAGGGGCTGGAGGAGATTGGGAGCTCGAGTTTCTACAGCTGTACATCACTGAAGGGAATCACCCTGCCCACCACCCTGAAGTTTATCAGAGAAAATTTATTCGGCACAACTGCTGCCTTCGAGGGATGTACGGGCTTGAAATCGATTTACTTCCCGCCTACCATGAACAGCTACGAATCGTGGACTCCGAACATTCACGGCTTCAACAATTGCACTGGCCTGAAGACCATCTTCGTGGCAGGCAAGCAAACAGGCATTGGTTTGTATGGCGCTTTTGAGGGCTGTACATCAGTGACCGACTTCGTTTCGTATATCGAGAATCCATCATCATTTGATGTAGATACCCGAAACTTCGAGGCCTTCAACCAGACTGCCAGTCTCGTCGTTCCCGACGGCAAGAAGACGGCCTATCAGAATGCCCGTTGGTGGTACACATTCCAGCATATCTACGAGCGCAGCAGCTACTCGAAGGCCTTTGCCGTGCTGACTGCAGGCATCGGCGGCAAACTGACTTACAACAATGACGACACCTGGCGCGCCACCCAGGTCTACGGCGTACAGAAAGGTAAGAGCGTCACCGTGACCATCACGCCCGACGAGGGCCACAGCCTGCTGCGCCTGCTGAAGGACGGACAGGATGTGACGGCGCAGGTGAGCAACGGGAAATACACCGCTCAGAGCGTGCAGAAGGACTTCACGTTGGAGGCTGTCTTCGAGGAGGGCACTACACCAGACCCACAGCCACAGCCAGGCGGAAGTGGTACTGCGAAACTGAGCATTGAGCCTTTCAGCATCAAGGCTGGCGAAACGGCTACGATGCTGATAGACATGACGAACCCAAACGATGAGATTACGGCACTGGACTTCTTCATAAAATTGCCAGAAGGACTAAGCGTTGTGACGGAAGACGGCGAGGCTGTAATTGACATCGCCGGACGTACAACGTGGAAGAAGCATTCGCTCACGATGAACACCAACGATGGACACATCATGCTTTATTCATCGACAAACGCTACGCTCACCGGTACCAGCGGTGCCATTATCAGTGTAAAACTCATGGCTAACAGCACTTTCAAAGGCGGCGACATCCGACTGACAAGTCAGGTGCTGAACACGCCCGTCCCCGTAGTGTCGAAGCCTGCAGACTATGTGTACACTATAGAGGTTAAGGCAGCAGAGGAGTTTAGCACCATTGTGATTGACAAGCACGGTATTCAAACCTACTGCGACAGCCACGACCTCGACTTCTCAGCTGTTACTGGGCTGAAGGCTTACATCGCAGGCGGCTTCGACACGGCAACGGGCGAGGCCCTGATGATGCGCGTCAGCAGTCCCCCTGCCGAGACGGGGCTGATTCTGGTTGGACCTGAGGGGACATACAAAGTACCTCGCAAGCCGTCGTCGTGCATCTATGTCAACTTGCTGAAGGGCGTGCTTGAGGCAACTGGCATAAACTGGACGGATAATGGTTACACAAACTACGCATTTGATGGTATCAGCAAGAATTTCATCAGCGGAGGGGGAACGGGAGTCTGGGTATACGCCAACACGGCTTACCTGCAGATTCCTACATCTGCAGCAGGTAGCCGCTACAACATCTCGCTGAAGTTTGACGACACCACAGCCATTGACGGTCAGACGGCCGACGGCAAGCCCTTCGACGTCTACTCGCTCAGCGGTACCCTATTGCGACAGGGAGTCACATCGTTGCAGCAACTGCCGCGCGGCATTTATGTGGTCGGCGGACGCAAAGTGGCGGTGAAGTAACGCGAATGAACAGAAAAAAGGGGCGAATCGTTTGGCGGTTCGCCCTTTTTTGCCTACCTTTGCACCCATGATTACGCAAGACCAACTGAAAGACGTGCTCGACAGGGCCGACAAACTGAAACACTACCTCCGCATCGACGAGAAGCAGA
>ODAI014789368.1_pt1 | contig 13588 bp, 11 predicted proteins | sample 1539321 | NCBI WGS metagenome assembly ODAI01 (sample SAMN02144231, study PRJEB22623) | gut metagenome | biome: sheep rumen | host: Ovis aries | place: New Zealand
GAAAAGGACGAGACCGGTCACTACATACTTGAGGGTACGAAAGTCGATATTACCCCGAGCTGCACTATAACTCCGGTAAAACTCCAGGACGTTTTCAAGGACGGCAATATAAGCGGCAATATTACTGTTTATGCCTCCGGTGAAAGCAAGCCTGTTGCCAGCTTCAAGATATTCCTGCTCGATCTCCCCGGGGATATGAACCGTTCCGGTAAAATGGAGGCAGACGACGCTTCGATAGTCCTGAGAAAATTCGTTGAGCTTTCGGAAAATGAGAATGCACTCGGTGATGAAGTTGTGGTGTCCACCGGCTCGGACGGTGTTAAAAAGCTCAGTGCGGACGAATTTATCGCTTACGCAGATGTGAACTGTGACAGAAAGATCAGTGCAGACGATGCTTCGCTGATACTCAGATACTACTCTATGGTCTCTTCAAATCCGGAGTCAAAGTGGTCTGAGCTCGCAGATATAAAATAATTTTGTTTGTTTTTTTGTATTAGCTCTTGAAATTATTTCCGGTTTGGGTTATAATAGTATAGTAAACGCTCGTACAAATTAAGAATTAATATTTTCAAAGGAGTGCTAAAAATGTACAACGACCTTATGGATTCTATCGGTTTTGTAAAGGGATACGATCCCGCTGTCGGAGAGGCTATGGATAAGGAGCTCGCTCGTCAGCAGAGAAATCTCGAACTCATCGCAAGTGAGAATATTGTTTCACCTGCTGTTATGGCTGCTATGGGAAGCGTCCTCACAAACAAGTACGCTGAGGGTTACCCCGGAAAGCGTTACTACGGCGGCTGCCAGTGCGTAGACGAAGTTGAGGCTATCGCTATCGAGAGAGCCTGCAAGCTCTTCGGTGCTAAGTTCGCTAACGTTCAGCCCCACTCAGGTGCTCAGGCTAACACAGCTGCTTACTTCGCTGTTCTTCAGCCAGGCGATACTGTTCTCGGTATGAGCCTTGCTGACGGCGGTCATCTCACACACGGTTCACCTGTAAATCTTTCAGGTAAATATTTCAACTTCGTTTCTTACGGTCTTGATGACGAGACTGAGACAATAAACTATGACACTGTTCAGAAGCTCGCTGAGGAGAACAAGCCCAAGCTCATCGTTGCTGGTGCAAGTGCTTACCCGAGAGCTATCGACTTCAAGAGACTCCGTCAGATCGCTGACTCAGTCGGAGCTATGCTTATGGTAGATATGGCTCATATCGCAGGTCTTGTTGCAGCTGGCTGCCACGAGTCCCCTGTTCCCTATGCTGACATCACTACTACAACTACTCACAAGACTCTCCGCGGACCGAGAGGCGGTCTTATCCTCACAAACGATGAGGCTCTTGCTAAGAAGATAAATTCCGCTATTTTCCCCGGAACTCAGGGCGGTCCTCTTATGCACACTATCGCTGCTAAGGCTGTATGCTTCGGTGAAGCTCTCAAGCCTGAGTTCAAGGACTATCAGCAGCGCATCGTAAAGAATGCAAAGGCTCTCTCAGAGGGACTCCTCAAGAGAGGCTTCAACCTCGTTTCCGGCGGTACTGACAACCACCTTATGCTCGTTGATCTCCGTCCTTTCAACATCACAGGTAAGGAGCTCGAGCACAGACTTGACGAGGTATACATCACTGTTAACAAGAACGCTATCCACAACGATCCTGAGAAGCCCTTCGTAACAAGCGGTATCCGTATCGGTACTCCTGCTGTTACTACAAGAGGTCTCGGCGTTGAGGAAATGGAAAAGATCGCTGAGTACATCTACCTCTGCGCTACTGATTTCGAAAACAAGGCTGACGAGATCCGCGCTGGCGTAAACGCTATCTGCGAGAAGTTCCCGCTTTACAAGTGATCAATAGCTATTCAGGGACGGACGGACTGTCCGTCCCTGTTGTTTTTTATCAGGAGATAATATGGAGATAATTCACCTGTATGAGTCTGACTCAGCTGAATTCTGGGCGGAAGCGATAAGTAAAAGCGACTGGCGGGCTGGTATCTATCTTGCAGAGCTTATAAGAAACAACAAATTGAAAAAGCTTTGCGGTGAGTCCACGGAGGTTCTTCTCCTTACCGACAAAAATGAGCTCGTTTCTTTCTGCACGTTAGCGGAGCAGGACGAAATAGCCGATACCGATATGAAACCGTGGATAGGCTTTGTCTACACATTCCCGAAATACAGAGGCAAACGCTGTATCGCACGGCTTATCGACTGCGCCTGTGAAATCTCTTTGCGTCAGGGATATGATGCCTTATACGTTTCAACAGACCAGCAGGGACTGTACGAGAACTTCGGCTTTGAATATACTGGTATCCGGAAAATGTCTGTATATGGTGAAATGTCTATGATCTACAAACGAAAACTGATGAAGGAAGGTTGATGAAATGGCTGCCCCGTTAGCTGATAAAATACGTCCGAAAACTCTTGCCGATGTGGTCGGTCAGGAGCATATCCTCGCGCCCGGAAAGCCGCTTCGCCGCATCATCGAGAGCGGAACTGTTCCGAATATGATATTCTATGGACCTTCCGGCGTCGGTAAGACTACCGTTGCTCGCATTATCGCTGAAAACTGTGGTATGTCACTCTATAAGCTGAACGGCACAAATGCTTCCCTGTCCGACATCAAGGACGTTGTTGCTGATATCGGAACTTTCGGCAGTGAGAATGGTATTCTTCTCTACCTTGACGAGATTCAGTACCTCAACAAAAAACAGCAGCAGAGTCTCCTTGAATACATCGAAAACGGTGATATAACGCTTATTGCTTCAACGACTGAAAATCCCTATTTTTCGGTGTATAACGCTGTTATCAGCCGGAGCACGGTCTTTGAGTTCAAGCCGGTCTCGGCTGAGCAGCTAATTCCTGCGATCAGGAGGGCTTTCAGGCTTATCGCCGAGGAACAAGGTGTCGAGGTAAGTGCGGACGACGCTGTTATTAATATGATCGCATACAACTGCGGCGGTGACGTCCGAAAGGCGATGAATACGGCTGAGCTCGCTGTGATCTGCGGTGAAACTGATAACGGCACTGTCACTGTTACTGCGGACTCGCTCAAGCTCCTTGCGCAGCGCAGTAATATGCGCTATGACCGCGACGGCGACCAGCATTACGACATTCTTTCTGCCTATCATAAGTCTGTCAGGGGGTCTGACGAGAATGCGGCTCTCCACTACGCGGCACGGCTGATCGAAGCCGGAGATATTATCTCGCTCTGCCGCAGAATGCTTTGCATTGCCTCAGAGGACATCGGTCTCGCCTACCCACAGGCTATCGTTGTGACCAAGGCTTGTGTGGATTCGGCACTTCAGCTCGGACTTCCAGAAGCAAGGCTGCCTATTGCCGAAGCGACGATACTTCTTGCGACGGCGCCTAAGTCGAATAGTGCTTGTATGGCGATAGATGCGGCTATTACTGCTCTGAGGGACTGTGATGCGCTTGATTTTCCGAGACATTTGCAGAATAAGCATTTTGACGGGAACGGTGCAGCGGTCGTCGGACAGCACTATAAGTATCCCCATAATTATCCTAATCATTACGTCAGACAGCAGTATCTTCCGGACGCTATCAAGGATCACGTTTATTATGAATTCGGCGAAAATAAGCAGGAACAGTCTGCTCTGATGTATCGTAAGAAGCTGCTTGAAGAGAGCGGTAAGTGAAAATAGCTCATATAACAATAAAAAGCCCCGAGAGACCTTCGGGGCTGAATTATATTCTGTTTTGATTTTAAGCGACTTTCATCACTTAGCTAAATTTCCTGTGGGACTCACTCCTTTTGTATCAAGGATTTTTATTATACATAGTAGTCAACATAGTACCACATTCTTTCGTAAGTAATCAAGCAAATTAGCTTCTCATTGGACTCACCTTATTACTTAGATTTTCCGGTTTCTTCCGGAATTAACGCCGGTCGTTAAATCAGTACTAATTTCTCATTGGACTCGTCCTTTACCAGTTATTTTCCGATCTATATTAAGACACATAGTCGAAATTTCAGAGAAATCTGTATCCAATTGAATTAGCAATGAAGCCGTTTCCTTCAGCAATGCGTCAGCCTTATAATTGAACTATGATCCTTTGAAACTTCAATCCGTGGAACAAGCAAGAAGCCTATATTCCCTCTTTCAGAAATCCAATTACTCAGCAAGCCCGCCGGCTTCACGCTGCTGTCCGGTCGTTTCTTCCATTGGACTCACACTCCCTTCCGCGTAGTATCATTTACATTGAGGTGAAACACCTCAGTCCAAGTAAATATCGCTTGGAGAACCTTTCCAGTGGTTCTTCCCTTTCTCTGATTATATAATACCACATCATTTAGTAAAAGTCAATAGTATTCTTTGAAAAAATCAAAGAATTTGGTATAAATCAGCGCTGTATACAAATACGGCCGCTCAATTCTCAGCGACTTGCACAAATGTCCTGTCCCCTGTTATTACCTCTTGCAATTTTACGAGATACATTGTATAATAATATTATTACAAGGCGTCAGCCGGAATGGAGAATACTATGTCAGATATGAATGAATACACACCTGAGCTTTTTGAGCTGGTCGACGATGAAGGAAATAAAAAGACCTTCGAGCTTATAGACGCTGCTGAACTCAACGGCGAGCAGTATTTCTGTATGGTCCCCTCTGTTGAGGACGAGAACTTCCTTGAAGAGGACTGCGACATCGTTATCCTCAAAACCATTGAAGAGGATGGCGAGGAGATACTTGCTTCGATCGATGACGATGATGAGTTTGAAAGAGTTTCTGCTTTCTTCCTCGATCGTATGCAGGAGGCTTTTGAGTCGGAGGAAGACGAATAATTACTGTTTTGTAACCAATTGTTCGTAAAAATACATAAATTTGGTATTGACATTTTGAGATTTATGTGTTATAATATATACAGCAAAAGAAAATATTCTGCCTTGTTCGGTGTATTATAGTTCATTTGATCCAACACATTTTACTAGGGAATTCAGCTCCGTGTGCGGACTGCAGACCTCCCGCCCTGCGGAAGAAGGGAGCGAGAAACATTCGGGCGTTTACCCACCTGCTTAGTGCGGGTTTCATTCACTATATGACGGCAAGGCGGATATTTTTTACACTTTTTATGTTTTTACATAAAATTTGCCGGAGCATCAATAATGCTCCGGCTTTTCTTTATGGTTCTATTTCTATTGCTCTACCCTCTCTGAGACTCGCTTGACAGTCTATATATCGCTGATTTGAGCTTCCTCTGAACTTTATCTCCCAGTCCTTTTGTGCAAGGATGAAAGGTCCGTCGACCAGATAGTCCGTTACTTCGAGCAGTTTGCCCCAGCCGTTCTTGTCACGGTCGGCATAGAGCTTCTCAAAGGTATAACCCGTGTAGGTTATAACATTCAGACCAGCAGCGTGTATTTCTTTGCCGAGCTCTGCAAGCGCTTCTGCCTGACAGAAGGGTTCTCCCCCACTGAATGTTACTCCGTCCAGAAGCGGATTTCCCTTTATCTTTTCAAACAGCTCGCTCGTATCGACCAGCTTTCCGCCGTCAAATGCGTGTGTCTGAGGATTGTGGCAGCCCTCGCAGTTATGCGGGCAGCCTTGAGTAAATATCGTAAACCTTATTCCGGGACCGTCAACGATCGAGTCGTTGACAGTTCCGGCTATTCTTAGTTCCATTGTATCACCTTAAACGCTGTGCTTTACTCTGTCGTGCTCCTCGGAACGCTTGCCGTTGTTGAAGCGGTCGAGAGTTCCTACAAGGTAGCCTGTGATACGGCGTATCCTGTCGAATGCGACGTTGTCGCTGTGCTCCTTACGTCCGCAGCAGGGGCAGGTGTCGCCGATTATTCCGGTGTATCCGCAGCAGGGATCGCGGTCAACCGGGTGGTTGATAGCACCGTAGCCGATACCGGACTCCTTCATACAGCGGACTATCTTTTCAAAGGCATTGAGGTTTTCGAGCGGATCACCGTCAAGCTCAATGTAGCTGATGTGACCTGCGTTCGTGAGCTCGTGATAAGGAGCTTCGATCTTGATTTTGTCAAATGCGCTTATCGGATAGTAAACCGGGACGTGGAATGAGTTTGTATAGTAATCACGGTCTGTTACGCCCTCGATAACGCCGTACTTCTTTGCGTCCATACGGACAAAGCGTCCGGAAAGACCTTCTGCCGGTGTTGCAAGGAGCGAGAAGTTGAGACCGGTTCTGTTGGACTCTTCATCGAGCCTCTTTCTCATAGCTGTGATTATCTCGATACCAAGCTCGCGTGCCTCTTCGCTTTCGCCGTGGTGAGCGCCGATGAGTGCCTTGAGAGCCTCTGCGAGACCTATGAAGCCGACGGAAAGAGTTCCGTGCTTGAGTACCTCGCCTACGGTGTCGTCAGTTGAGAGCTTGTCCGAGTCGATCCATATGCCCTGTCCCATAAGGAAGGGGTAATTTCTTACTCTCTTCTGGGACTGTATGTTAAATCTGTGCTTGAGCTGGTCGATTACGAGATCCATCATTGCATCGAGCTTGTCGAAGAAAAGTCCTACGTTATGATCGGACTTGATAGCAAGTCTCGGGAGATTGATAGATGTAAAGCTGAGGTTTCCTCTGCCTGTAACTATCTCACGTGAAGGATCGTGCTTATTTCCGATAACACGGGTACGGCAGCCCATATACGCGATCTCGGTATCGGGGTTGCCCTCCTTGTAATACTGGAGATTGTAGGGAGCATCGATGAAAGAGAAGTTCGGGAAGAGTCTCTTTGCGGATACCCTGCAAGCCAGCTTGAAGAGGTCATAGTTGGGATCAGTAGGATTGTAGTTGATACCGTCCTTTATCTTGAAAATGTGTATCGGGAAGATAGGAGTCTCACCGTTTCCGAGACCTGCTTCCTGAGCGAGGAGAACGTTCTTGATGACCATTCTTCCCTCGGGAGAAGTATCAGTACCATAGTTGATAGAGCTGAAAGGAGTCTGAGCGCCTGCACGGCTGTTCATAGTGTTGAGGTTATGGATAAGTGCCTCCATAGCCTGATAGGTAGCTCTGTCGGCTTCCTTTTCAGCATTGCGCTTTGCAAATGACTGAATCTTTTCAGCAGTCTCCTTGTCTGTGTACTCGAGGAGGAGCTCGAGCTCCTTTGCCTGATAGTCGTTATCGTTTGCGAGAACGGGCTTGAGATTGTACTTTTCAAGTATCTCCTGGCTTATCTTCTTTACCACTTCGTCTTCGTTCTCAACTCCTGCGATGAGTGAGAGTGCTCTTGCGACGTTCTGTGTATAGCGGGCTGCATAGGTTTTCTTAACGCCCTCAGCCATAGCGTAGTCAAATGTGGGGATACTCTGTCCGCCGTGCTGGTCGTTCTGGTTGGACTGGATAGCGATGCAGGCGAGAGCCGAATAACTTGCAATGTCATTGGGTTCACGCAGATATCCGTGACCGGTCGAGAAGCCGTTGTGGAAGAGCTTTGTGAGATCTATCTGACAGCAGGTAGTTGTCAGGGTATAGAAGTCAAGGTCGTGTATGTGTATGTCGCCGTTGCGGTGTGCCTTTGCGTGGGCAGGCTCGAGAACGTACATCTCGTAGTATTCCTTTGCCGATACTGAACCGTATTTCAGCATCGTACCCATTGCGGTATCACCGTCGATGTTGGCATTTTCACGCTTGATGTCACTGTCCTTTGCGGGACTGAAAGTAAGCTCGTTGAGGACGCACATAAGGTTTGTCTTCATTTCGCGTGAGCGTGTGCGCTCGTAGCGGTAGAGGATGTAAGCTTTAGCGGTCTTGGCGTGACCTTTTTCGATGAGAGTCTTTTCTACGAGATCCTGTATCTCTTCAACAGTAGGAGTTTTACCTGGGTTCTGCTCCTCATATAATCTGCAAACTTCAACAGCAATATCCATAGCGGCGTTGAAATCGGTGCCGCCCTTTGCCTGAGCTGCCTTGAAGATCGCGTTTGCTATTTTTTCAATATTGAATGGTACTTTCCTGCCGTCTCTTTTTATTATGTGTATTATCATTAATTTCATTTCCCTCCAAACACAATATATAGTGTCTCCGTTTCAGTGTACATCTATTAGTATAGAACAAATTCGGGATAAAGTCAATTGTGTATATTCACAATCAGGCTCGCAGTTTAGAACTTGAAATTGTGATATTTGTGCATAATTCTTTTAAAAAAACTATTCTTGGCTATATAGCGCGTTTTGAAAAAGGCTTGTGTTTGAAATGTAAAGCACCACTATATATAGTGGTGCTTTACTGTCATACTGTATGTGTGAGGATATATCCGCTTATAGCTTTGCAGGCATCTTCTGTCAGCTTTGAGGACTCTGTGTCCCAGTATTCCTCCCCGATCGTTCCATCGGAAGATCTGAGCAGAGTATTGGTATCGAGGCAGTAAACGCCGATACTCTTAGCCATTTCCATAAGCCTTGTATTGTAGCTGTCTACCAGCTCGGCAGTAACAGTTTCGCTGCCGGCAGGTGCCGGAGGATACTGCATAACGTAGATGTGCATTTCCGGCAGGTAGTTGTGCAGGTTCGTTACGAGCTTTGTGTAGCCGGAGATCATATCATCGACTGAGCTTGTACCGATGTCGCTTCCGAGCATTATATAGAGGTTCATCGGCTTCTTGAGCTGTATTGTCTGGTAGGGTGTGACATTGCCGTATGTTGAGGTTATCGAAGTTTCATTGCAGTTTGCAGCATTGAGCTGTGAGCTTCCGAGAACGTCCTTGAGGTCGCTGTACTGTGACATACTCAGCAGAGTCTGGTCTGAGATGAGGCAGCAGTTCTCGAAATATGAAGCATCTGCGGCTTCTGACTGCGGTACAGGATATGCTATGTTTGAATTACTCTGCGGTGCGGGAGCTTCTGTTTCCGTCTCTGCCTGTGAACCGTACTGTGTTTCGGAAGAAGCTCCGCTTTCGTCAGTTGATGTTTCGGAAGCTGTGACCGTGGTCTTTTCTGAGCTGTCATCGCTGTCAAGAACGTCGCCGGTGACATTTGCGTTTATCATATATAGTACAAAGCAGGCAACAAACGAGAGCGCTGTGAGGATTATAACCACCATAAGATTAAATCTCACCTTCGGTCTGCCGCGCTTTTTATTCGATATTCTCTGAACTGTATGCTTTTTATCCATATTTACTCCATAATCATGCTGAATTGAGTGTCCGTTTTTCGGCACACAATAATATTATACCTTGAATTGCGTAATTTTGCAAGAGCTTTTTGATATTTTGTGCAGATTTTTTAAATGTACTTGCAAATGCCCGGAAAATGGGTTATAATATTAGTGTTGGTATTTTTAGTCAACGTCATAAATATTACGGAGGTACATAATATGACTTACAAGGAAAGCTTTATCAGATTTATGGTCGATTGCGGAGTGCTCACTTTCGGTGAATTCACGCTCAAGAGCGGCAGAAAGGCTCCCTACTTCATAAACTGCGGTAACTATAAGACAGGCGCTCAGCTCGCCAAGCTCGGTGAATACTACGCTGAGTGCATCCACGAGAACAATATCCCCGTTGAAACTCTCTTCGGTCCTGCTTATAAGGGTATCCCGCTTGCTGTTTCGGCAGTTGTTGCTCTCAGCAACAAGTACGGCATCGACGTTTCCTACTGCTTCGACCGCAAAGAGGCTAAGGATCACGGCGAGGGCGGTATGTTCGTCGGAAAGACTCTCACTGACGGCGAAAAGGTCGTTATCATCGACGATGTTATGACTTCCGGCAAGGCTCTCCGCGAGTCTATGCCAAAGCTCAAGAGTGCGGCTGACGTTGACGTTACCGGTATGGTAATAACCGTTGACCGTATGGAAAAGGGCACAGGCGAGCTCTCTGCCGTTCAGGAGGTAAAGCGCGATTTTGGTGTTACTGTCTACCCTATCGTTACTATGGAGGACATCATCGACGCTATCAGGAACGATATAGTTCCCGGCAAGGAGTACCTCGATAAGATGCTTGAGTACAGAGAGACTTACGGTATCAAGTGATCGCTGCACAGCAGAAGCTCCTTATTAAACTGGATAAATATTGGTGATAAAAATGGATCTTGTTGAGTATTACGCTGAAATAGCAGTCGAAATAGAGAAAGTTAATAAGCCTACAATAAATGTTAAACGCAATAATAAGCTGGCAGATAAACTGCGCAAAATAGCCAAAACCATTGAAACAGAGAATCCAGAACTCAAAAAGGAATTTTATGAGCTTCTTGATTATCCTAATAGTTCAGTCAGAGCTTGGTGTGCTCACCATATAATTGAATTGATAACTACTGAAGATAATATCAAAAAGAGAGCTTTGTCTGTGATAATTCAGCTCTCGACCGAAGATACGTCAATCGGTATGGGAGAGAGATGGTGGCTGGATGATTGGTACAAGGAACATCCGGAGGATAAACCTAATTCTTAATACTATAATAACAAAGCCCGAAAGCGCTTGACGCCTTCGGGCTTTGTTTTATAACAGCATAATTATCAGCTGCTCTGTGAGCACAACTGAGATAAGTGCAACGGGATATGTTGCAGCATACGCGGAGGCTACGTCCTCCGTGCCGGCAGTTGTGATGAGCGTACCGAGCGCGGGAGTCGAGGTCATACCGCCTGTGATAGAGCCGAGGTTGTTCAGCAGGTTGAGCTTCAGAACGTACTTCGCAAACAGGAAGCCGATTATCATCGGAACTATCGTCATTATCATACCGTATATAAAGTATACCGGCTTGAAGTATTCAACGAACTTCGCTCCGCCTTTTACTCCTGAACCAATAAGGAACAGCATAAGGCCGAGTTCGCGGAGAACCTTGAGCGTGGAGTCCTTGGGCATTATGTTTATCCTGCCTATCCTGCCGAAATGTCCGAAGATAAGGCAGATGAGCAGGCAGCCGCCTGTTGTTGAAAGTGAGAAGTTCTTGAATTTGAATGAGCCGATGATTATTCCGAGCACTGCTGCTACTGCAAACGGCATAAATCCGAAGCTGTCCATTTCGATGAGCTTGTCGCTGCTGCCACTCTTTTTGTTGCTCTTGCTTGCAGCCTTGAGAAGCTCGCGCTCCTTGTTCATATCTGCTTTGAGCATCTTCGGAATGAGCTGCACAAAGAGTACAACGCCGATAACACCGAAAATGTAGGCAATTCCCGAGCCAACTGCTACTGCGTCCTCAAGCTCGTGACCGGCAGCTTCCTTGGCTGCTGAAAGACCGGGCGTACTTGTGAGAGCACCGGAGAGAAGTCCTGCCATAAGCGCTGTGAATTCATCATTGCCGAGGTCTGTGAAGTTCCTGCCGACGAGGATACAGCCTGCACAGGCAAGTCCGCCGCTGAGTATTATGATTATTGCAAGTGCAACGAAGGATTTGAAATTTTTCTTGAAGTTGCTGAAAAAGTTCGGACCGGCGATGAAGCCTACCGCCGAAACGAAGAGTACAAGTCCCAATGTATCTATTATCGACAGCGAATTCTTTACAAAGCTCGCGTTCATCTGATCGGAAAGCCTGTCGTAGAATACTCCGTCACAGGCACCGCCGTAAAAGAGTGCCATAAGGAATACGCCAGCTGTTCCGAGCGAAACGCCCTTGATGGTTATTCTTCCGAGCAGATAGCCTGTCGCAGCTATTATCATTACGGAAAATATAAGGAAGGTAACGCCCTTAACGCTTAGTATACCGTCAAATAATTCCATATTTACCACACAATCTTTCTTATTATTAACGTGACAGCGGGACGCTTTTTCAGCGTCCCGTGTCTGTATTACTTTGATTTTCTTGCATAATGCGGGAGCAGCATCGGTGATGCTGTTTCGCTGCTGATACCTGCGGCAGCGAGCTCCTTGTTGAAGCGCTCAATGTGCTCAAGTGTGAGTCCCTCGGGCTCTGCTGTCTCCTTTGCCTTTGCAGCTGCATAGATGCCGGCGTTTCTGCCGAATACTATTACGTCGAGGAGAGAGTTGCCCATAAGACGGTTTCTGCCGTGGATACCGCCTGCGACTTCTCCGGCTGCATAGAGGTTCTCGACACCTGTTGCGCAGTCGTCTGAAATGTCAAGACCGCCGTTCTGGTAGTGGAGAGTGGGGTAAACGAGGATAGGTTCCTTTCTGATGTCGATGCCGTACTTACCGAACATTCTCATCATTGCAGGGATACGCTTCTCGATAGTGCCCTCGCCGTTTTTGTACTCGATCATAGGTGTATCGAGCCATACTGCCTTGCCGAGGTCAGTCTCAACGCCCTTGCCGCGCTCTGTACACTCACGGATTATTGAAGCAGCTGTAACGTCTCTGGTCTCGAGGGGGTGCATAAATACATCACCGTCGATGTTTACGAGCTTAGCTCCGAGTGAACGTACCTTTTCGGTAACGAGCGCACCGAAGATCTGCTCCGGATAGCCTGTACCTGTGGGGTGATACTGGAGTGTATCAGCGTAGAGGAGCTTTGCTCCGACTCTGTAACCGAGGATAAGTCCGTCAGCTGTTGCACCGTAGTGGTTGGATGTCGGGAAGCCCTGATAGTGGAGTCTGCCTGCACCGCCTGTTGCGATGATGACTGTCTTTGCCTTTGCAACGAGGAGCTCCTTTGTCTCCATATTCATAAGAACTGCACCGGCTGCCTTGCCGTTCTTGTCGAGAATTATCTCAACGGCTGCTGTGAAGTCAACTACCGGTATTCCCCTGTTGAGCACTTCATCGCGGAGAGTTCTCATTATCTCGGCGCCGGAGTAGTCCTTAGCAGCGTGCATACGCTTGCGTGAAGTACCGCCGCCGTGAGTTGTTACCATAGTTCCGTCGGGCTCCTTGTCGAATTCAACGCCGAGCTTGTTGAGCCACTGGATAGCCTCGGGAGCCTTTGTAACGAGCTTCTTTACGAGCTCGGGCTTTGCAGCGAAGTGTCCGCCGCCGAACGCATCGAGGAAGTGTATAGCCGGTGAGTCATTGGGCTTGTCAGCTGCCTGTATACCGCCCTCAGCCATCATTGTGTTGGCATCGCCGATACGGAGCTTTGTTACGATCATTGCCTTTGCTCCGGCTTCGTCAGCCTCGATAGCTGCGGAAGCTCCTGCGCCGCCGCCGCCGATGATAAGGACATCGGTCACATAGTCGGGATTGCTGAGATCCACGTCTCCTGCACTGATACGGCTCTTGCCCTGAAGGAGAGCTGCAAGCTGTGTGGGGACCTTGTCGCCCTTGTTCACGCCGGCTGTGAGGATTGTGAATTCGTCCTGCTTGTAGTCGGGGTGGAATGAAGCGAGGAGAGTATCCTTTTCCTCAGCTGTCATTCTTCTGGGTTCGAGGGCTGCGTTTTCGGCTCTCTTGGCTGCAACGACCTTTGCCAGTTCGTTAAGTCTTTCTACCTTGTACATACTCTCTCCCCTCCTTACTTCTCGATCTCGCGGCTGTTGTACATAGCCTTGATCTCTTCTATATTGTCAACGGATTTTGTCATAAGCTCCTTGATCTTTTCGTCAAAGATACCCTCATTGATCTCGTTTACACGATCGTTGAGGTGACCGCACTCGGGAGCGATGTACTTGCCGTTGAGACGTCTTGCGAGCATTGCTACCTGTGGGTGTGAGATACCTGCGGGACAGCGTGAGGAACATACTCCGCACATTACGCAGTCAAAGCTCTCCTCTGCACACTTGTCGTA
>ODAI014208323.1_pt1 | contig 13587 bp, 11 predicted proteins | sample 1539321 | NCBI WGS metagenome assembly ODAI01 (sample SAMN02144231, study PRJEB22623) | gut metagenome | biome: sheep rumen | host: Ovis aries | place: New Zealand
ATTGGCTGTAGCTGCTACGTGTGAACGCGCGGAATCAATTATCTTCCGCAAGTCACCGAGTAGTTCCGCGGAAACTATTTCGGAAGGATTGAGTTTTTCTATATTTGCCATATTGCTCTATTTTTTCTCGCTATTTTTCCTTTTTGTGGGATTAATTGTACTTTCCCGCTGTTCAAATAGATTGTGCATACAAAATGCGAGTGCAAAGTTACAAAAAATTTTTGAAACTACCAAATAAAAAGCAAACAAAAAGTAAATATAAAGCGAAATAAAAGTAAATGCCAGGCAAATGATTGGGGGGGGGTGTGGGCAACATCCGGCATATATAGCAACCATAACATGACCATAAGATGACCATAAGATAACCATAAGATGAAGCAAGGGGAGTGCACCCCTTGCCATCTTATGATTCTCAACCCTATTCAACAAATGGTTGCTCCTTCAGTAAACACGCCAGCACAAACGAGTCCATCCGCACGTAAATCTTCCTTTTGCCGGTCAAGACCATGTTTCCGTCTTTTGTCTGCTGTTCAAACAACTGTTTGTATGGCAGCAATCGCTCTTCATCTCGGTATATCTCCGCCGCTTTTCTTTGCAAACGGCCAAAATGTGCGCGATACGCTTTCTCGTGTTCCGACGATTTTTTCCGTGTTCTCGGATTTGCCAAGTACACTTGGTGCGACTGACCAAATTGTGTCCTCCAGTAAGTATGGCTGTTTTTCCCTACTTTACCACGAATGGCTTTTACTGGCACTTCATATTCAACTTTATTGCTCATAATTTGTTTTTCTTTTATTTGTTGTGAAATCTACATTTGTTTGTTGTGAAAACTCAAATGAGCCAATGAGCCTAATCATTTTGCTTGTCAATTGCTTAATAATCAGATTAATAAATGCACTCATTGAAAGGCTCATTGGCTCATTCTTATAATTTTTATACTATTTTTTGATACTTCCCCCGGGAAACTGAAACAATTGATTTTTGCTCACACAGGATGGATAGGTATCTCGTGCATGTTGCTCTTGAAACACCATATTGATGACTCATCTTGGTTGCCTCTTTTGTGGTGAACTTTTCCGGCAGGAGGGCGAGTAGTTCTTCGGCTCGGGGCGGGGTGGGGCGCACGGGTTGTTCGAGCGGGAGAGGATTGGCGGGAGCGGGCAGCACCGTTGCCAGTTCCATCAGGTGGCGCAGCAGTTTGTCGGCAATGATGAGCAGCGTGCGGAAATCCTCGTCACTGCAATAAAGCACCTCGGGGAAATGCGCAGATGAGTAATTGGGAAGATGCGTCGATGCAGATGCGGGTGCGGGTTTGTCTTTGCCCAGCACCTTGTGCACCCAGTTCTTCAGTCCGCTTGGTCCGGATGGGGTGGCTGGTTGCTGCGGCTCGGCAGCCTGAACAGGCAGTTCCAGACGGAGTGTGCTCAGCACCATGCCTATGCGCTTGAGTGTCACGGGCATACGGATGAACATGGAACGGAAACAGAGGGGGATAGGCATGGCATCTTCAGATAGTTGCATGTCGTTCACGAGGGTTTCCATGTCCAGTAAGTACTTGCCAAGCGTTTCGGCTTGTTTGTTGGTGAGACTCCACAGGCAGTCGTGGTCCTGATGGCTCAGCCATTGCCACCGCGCCAGCAGTTCTTCCCCCAACTGCGTGAACACCATCTTGGCACTGTTCTCGGTGTAGTGGTCACCGTGCATCAGCACCTTGGGGTTGAAGGGCATCAGTTCCGACACGATATAAGGCAGGAAGCGGCTTGCCAGACCGTCCTCACCGGAGCCTAACAGGGGCCTGAGTTGGTTGGGCGTGCCGGATAGCAGGACACTCAGTTTGGGTTCGTCGAAGCGCAACAGACGGCTCTTTTTGCTGTCCGCGCGCCGCACTTTGCTGTATGCCTCGTGCTCGTACGCCTGACGGAACAGGTCGGAGTAGTCGCCGTAGTCTTTCTTCCAAATCTTGGAGAGGTTGTCCATCTCGGTTGCCATCATAAAGCCCTCGCCGCCACACCGTTTGTAGATGTCCAGAAAAGAGGCGGCGGACGAGTTGGCGGGAATCTCCGCCATCTTGCCTTGTTTGCGCAGGTGGTCTTCAATAGGCTTGATGAGCAGTCGCGCGTTGTTCATGACGCCTTTGCCCGAGGCGGGCGGTGCGACGACCATGGTCATGAGGTGGGGGTAATAGGTGTGTTGCGGGTCACCGTGCAGCATCTTCATGTGCGGCATGGCGTAACTGCATACGGTCAGTGTGGACAGCAAGAGCATGTCCTGGAGGGCGGGCTGGTCGGCAATGCTGACCGCCTTGGTGAGGAACGGAGGCAGAGAGCCCTGTTCCAGGTCCGTCGTGAGGTACATATCCCCGGACGGAGCAATGAAATCATTGTTCTTAATCATGAATAAAATTTTTAACAGATTCTTGCTACGGTTAGGTTGATAGGGCTAACGGGTAGTTAAAATCCGGGTTAATAATTAAGGCACCAAAATAAAGCAACTTTTATCAGTGCCCGTTAGTGTGGCTCCGAAACAAAAGCGCAAAACAGTAAAACAGGTTTAGGTGCAGATTGTTTCAAAACTGAGTGCAAAGGTACGAAAAATTTTCGATATTTCCAAATTTATTTGGAACTTTTTTGTGAATATGCCCCATAAAATGCATTTTAGGCATAGTTTTGGGCACGTGCGTGCGCGTTTCCCGAATGAAAGTGTACCATTTTAAGGGTTGAGGTGGTTTGAGCGCCCTGCGGGCTGTTTGAAATAGTTTGAGGTGGTCGGAACAACGTCAAACCACCTCAAACAAAAAATCAAACTATGTCAGACCGCTTTACAACTCCCACGACTCGAGAGTGCGTGTGAGGGCATCGAACGTGGCAGTCTTGGCAGTAGCATGAATCTCGTTAATCTGCCGGTTGACCGCTTCATCGTAGGTCTCCTCCTCCACGCTGCGGATGACACCCAGTGCGATGGGGAAAGCGAAGGGGTCCTGCGCCTCGGCGTTCTCTGCTGCAGCTTTGCCTTCGATGGTGTCGTGTTGTCCCATGAGGGCGAGCATACGGTGCATGGTGGGGTCGGCAATGGTGGCGTCATGCACGAGGATATCTTCCTCCAGACGGATGTTTCCCGCCTTGTCGCGCCACGAACCGTCTTCGCCCTTGATAACTACTGCCAGCACTGGCAGCAGTCCCTTGGTGTAGTCCAGTACGAGTGCTCTGTCGCGGTTCTTGCCGTAGATCATCGGCTCGCCCTGTCGAAGGACAATAGAGTGGTCTTCGCGCATGGTGCGGTCTGCAATCCAGTTGTGCGTGCCGTTATTGAAGATGACGCAGTTGACGAGGCACTCGATGAGACTGGCACCTTTGTGTTGCTGCGCTGCCACCATGCAAGCAACGGTGGTGGGCATGTCCACATCCAGGGTGCGGGCAAAGAACGTGCCGCGTGCGCCGAAGCACAGTTCCGCCGGAATGAACGGACGCTCTACCGTGCCGAAAGGAGACGACTTGCTGACAAATCCCTTGGGTGAAGTGGGTGAATACTGTCCTTTGGTGAGACCGTAAATGCGGTTGTTGAACAGACAGATATTCAGGTCCACATTGCGGCGCATGGAGTGGATGAAATGGTTGCCTCCGATAGCCAGGCAGTCGCCGTCACCGGTCATCTGCCAGACGGTCAGTTCGGGGTGCGAGGTCTTGACGCCGGTGGCAATCGCCGCGCCGCGGCCGTGGATAGTGTTGAACCCGTAGGGAGCCAGGTAGTGCGGCATACGGCTGGAGCAGCCTATACCGGAAATGACGGCAATCTTGTGCGGCTCGATGCCAATTTCTGCCATTGCTTTCTGCAGTGCCGCTGCAATGGCGTGGTCGCCACAGCCCGGACAAAAACGTACGTATTGGTCTGATTTAAACTGACTTGCTTCCATGATTACAACGATTTAACATATTCCACAATATCCGCCACTTGGAACGGCTGACCTTCTATTTTATTGAACTGCTCAAAATGGATGTCGGGGAACTGACTCCGCAGGTATGCCACAAACTGCCCGCTGTTCAGTTCGCACACGACAATCTTCTTATACCGTGCCAGCACGGAACGGGTGTTGCGCGGGAGCGGGTGGATGAAATTGAAGTGTGCCAGTGCGCAGTTCAGTTCATTGGCAGCGGCGTGCAGGTGTCCCTCTGTGGAGCCCCAACCCACTAATAACGTGTCAGCGGCGGCATTGCCCTGCACGTTCAGGTAGGGGATGCGGTTCTCCACTTGCTGCACTTTGGCGGCACGGGCGCGTACCATCCGTTCGTGGTTCTTGGGGTCGGTGCTGATAGTGCCTTTCTCGCTGTCTCTTTCCAGACCTATGTTGCGGTGCTCGAAACCCTCCATACCGGGGAAAGCCCAGTAGCGCACGCCGTTTTCGTCGCGCAGGGCGGGGTTGAAGTGTCCTTTCAGCTCTGCGGGAGCCCCCTGCGGGTGTATCTCAGGCAGGTGGGCCAGTTCGGGTATGCGCCACAGGGACGTGCCGTTGGCAAGGTAAGTGTCGGTAAGCAGGATGACAGGAGTCATGTTCTCCAAGGCTATCTTCGCTGCCATGTAAGCATAGTCGAAGCAGTTGGCGGGAGTGGACGCAGCCATCACGACCGCGGGGCACTCGCCGTTGCGACCATAGACGGCTTGTAACAGGTCGGTCTGTTCGGTCTTGGTAGGCAGTCCCGTAGAAGGTCCGCCGCGCTGTACGTCGATGACCACCAATGGCAGTTCCGCCATGACTGCCAGTCCCACGGCTTCGCTCTTCAGCGACAGACCGGGGCCCGAGGTGCTGGTACATGCCAAGTCGCCGGCAAAAGCGGCACCCACAGCCGTACAAACGCCGCTGATCTCGTCCTCGGCTTGCCCGACCATCACGCCGCAGTCCTTGCGTGCCGCCAACTCCTGCATGATGTCCGTGGCGGGAGTGATGGGATAACTGCCGAGGAACAGGCGCTTACCCGCTTTTTCCGCTGCGGCTATCAGCCCCCATGCCGTGGCTTTGTTGCCGGCGATAGAGGTGTAACGGCCGTGCTCTTTCTCTTCGGCTTTTTCGATGCGAACCTGCTTGATGTCCATGGCAAGGTTCTGCCCGTAGTTGTAGCCGTCGGTCAGCACCTTGACATTAGGCGCAATCAGCGCAGGTTTCTTCTTGAACTTGTCCTCCAGGAAATGGATGGCGTGGTCGATAGGGCGGTCAAACAGCCAGCAAACCAAGCCCAAGGCGAACATGTTCTTGGAGCGGATGACGGCTTTGTTATCCAGCCCCGAGTCCTTGAGACTCTCCTTGGTGAGCGAGGTCAGGTTGACCGGCACAATCTGTACCGTTTCGGGCAAACCCAATTCTACGAAGGGGTTGTCGGTCTTGTACAGGGCTTTTTCCAGATCCTTGGCGGTGAAGGAGTCCATGTCGCACAGGATGACCGAATGGTCGTGGATGTTTTTCACGTTGACTTTCAGAGCGGCAGCGTTCATGGCTACCAGCACATCGGCTTTGTCACCTGGGGTGTAAACGCCCTTGCCCAACTGCACCTGAAAGCCGCTTACTCCGCCCAGCGTACCTTGCGGGGCGCGAATCTCGGCGGGAAAATCGGGCAGCGTGGAGATTTCGTCACCCAAGATAGCCGAAAGCGAGGAGAAGAGATTGCCGGTGAGCTGCATGCCGTCGCCGGAGTCTCCCACAAATCGCACTACAACAGTTTGCATATTCTATTTAATTTTTATGTGTTTTATAGCATAAGTTGCGCCAAAAAGCGTGCAAAGTTACTGCTTTTTTCTGACATATGCAAATTTTTTTGGCAGTTTGCTTGCATATTTGAAAAAAAAATATTAACTTTGCACCGAATTTGGATAGAAGCGGTGAAAAATGCTGCTAAGAGTCCGAATTCGGGCATCGGGACCCCCTACCACCGCAAATGAACAACACAGCAAACAACAAATAAAAATATTTTATCAATAGTATGAAAAAATCTTTAATACTCCTGTCTGTAGTAGCCTTGATGCTGCTTACAGCCTGCAACAAAACTGTTCCCACTCCGGATCAGTTGAATTGTAACCCAAGTCCTCTGACAGTTGTTGGAGGCAAAATTAGTGCTGAAATAACCGGTACTTTCCCCGAGAAGAAGTTTGCCAAGAACGGTATTCTGGAGGTAACTCCCGTGTTGAAGTATGGCGACAAGGAAGTGGTTGGCGAGACCATGACCTACGTAGGTGAGAAGGCCAAAGAGAATGGTACCGTGGTGAACTACAAGAACGGCGGCACCTATTCGCAGAGTTTCTCCTGCCCTTACACCAAGGATATGGACCGTTGCGTGCTTTGCCTGCGCTTCAAGGCTTCTGCCGGCAAGAAAGTGTATGACGTGCCCGACCTGAAGGTGGCTGACGGCGTGAACTCCACCGCTACGCTTGCCATTGCACAGGACAACGAATTGGCAGTCACCCCCGACAAGTTCCAGCGCATTATCCAAGCCATGCAAGAGGCAGACATCAAGTTCCTTATCCAGCAATCCAACCTTCGCGACTCGGAGACCAAGAGTCAGGCGATGAAGGACCTGCAGCAGGCTATCAAGGACGCTGACCAGGATGAGAAGAAGATGATTTCCTCGCTGGAAGTGTTGGGCTATGCTTCTCCTGACGGTGGCATGAACCTGAACGAGCGTCTGGCTGAGGACCGCCAGAAAGTGGCTCAGAAGTACCTGGCACGCCAGCTGAAGAAGAACAAGGTGAACGCCGACATCGAAGGCGAAGTAACCGCTGAGGACTGGGAAGGCTTCAAGAAACTGATGGAGAACAGCAATATTCAGGACAAAGAGTTGGTTCTGCGCGTGCTGTCCATGTACTCCGACCCCGAAGAGCGTGAGGCGCAAATCAAGAACCTCTCCGCTGTATATAAGAGCATCGCCGAGGACGTGCTGCCCAAACTGCGCCGTTCGCGTCTGGTGCTGACCACCGACATCATCGGCCGCTCGGATGACGAGATCGCCAAGTTGGCTAAGGAGAACCCCGCAGAACTGTCGGTAGAGGAGTTGCTTTATGCTGCCACCCTCACGAACAAAGCAGGCGAGAAAGAGGCTATCTACAAGAAAGTGACCGAACTGTATCCTTCTGACCTTCGCGGTTGGAACAACCTGGGTATCGTCATGTTTGAACAAGGCAACGTAGAGTCTGCTTCGCGTATGTACCAGAAAGCCCTGTCTATCGACAGCAACAATCCTGACGTGAACTACAACGCCGGTGTGGCTGCCATGGCTAAAGGCGATGTGAAGAAAGCGGGCGAATATCTGGGCAAAGCTGCCGGTACCACCGGTAATCTGGATGCAGCCATGGGAACCTACTACACTATGACAGGTGACTACCAGAAGGCATCTTCCGCTTATGGCAAGACGGCCACCAACAACGCCGCTATCCAGCAGATTCTGAATGAGGACTATGCCGGAGCGCGCAAGACGCTGGCTGCCGTAGCAGAACCGAACGCCACCACCCACTACTTGGAGGCCGTGGTTGCCGCCCGCACCAATAACCGCGACGGTGTGTATGCCGGTCTGCGCAGCGCCGTGGCTGCCGACGCTTCCTTGAAGGCGAAGGCTGCTCAGGATATCGAGTTCGCCAAGTATGCCGAGGACGAGACTTTCCTGAACATCGTTAAGTAAAAAATAATCCGAATACTATAACCTGAAGGGTGCTCGGCGTGGTGCCCTTCAGGTGTTAAAATGTTACCGTTACTATGTCCGTTCTGTTTCCCAAAATCAACAAACCTCCCACATGGGATTACCGGCCTATCTACTACGACCCCAAGAAGGACGAGATGGATAGAAAACTGGCGGCTCTGCAGGCGAAACGTGCTGCCGAGTCGGCTGCCAAAGGTGAGACTGAAGGAGAGGCTTCTGTCACCACCAAAAACGGCAAACCCTTCGTGTCCACGCTTCATAGAGGCTCTTTCCGTGAGGCGCATGAGGCGGGTATGTCCGCTTATCGGGCGCGTGAAGAACGGAACAGTAAGTTACGCTTGTGGATAGTACTCCTGTTGATACTGCTCTTCGGAGTCTATCTGTTGGGAATAATGTAAACCAATGGACATCATTCATCTGCTTCCTGATAGTGTGGCGAATCAGATTGCCGCTGGCGAGGTGATCCAGCGGCCCGCCTCTTGCATAAAAGAGCTGGTGGAGAACTCGCTTGATGCGGGTGCCACTACTATTCAGGTGCTCGTGCGCGAGGCGGGAAGGACGCTGGTGCAGGTGATAGATGACGGTAAAGGAATGTCCGAGACGGATGTGCGCATGGCTTTTGAGCGGCATGCCACGTCCAAGATTAGAGAGGCGGCGGACCTGTTCGCCCTCACGACCATGGGCTTCCGCGGAGAGGCACTGGCGGCTATCTGTGCGGTGGCGCAGGTGGAGGTAACCACCCGCCGACCCGAAGACGAGGTGGGCTCATTGCTGGAGATACAAGGCTCGCAGGTGATCCGGCAAGAGATATGTCAGGCACCCGTGGGAACGAATATCCGTGTGAAGAACCTCTTTTTCAACACTCCCGCAAGGCGCAAATATCTGAAACCCAACCGCACCGAACTGCGCAATATCCTTATTGAGTTCTATCGGATTGTACTGGTAAATCCGCAAGTGGCGTTCACGCTGGTCAGCGACGACGAGGTGTTGTTGGACTTGACCAAAGGGACGCACAAACAACGCATTGAGCAGGTGTTTGGCAAGAGTCAGCGCAACCAGTTCACTGCCGGGTTGGTGGAACTGCGCACCGACACCGACATCGTCTCCATCCGGGGTTTTGTAGGCAAGCCCGAGTATGCGAGCAAGAGTCCCCAGCAGTATTTCTTTGTGAACAACAGGTATATGCGGCATCCCTATTTCCAAAAAGCCGTACTTACCGCCTACCAGGGTATGCTCCCGCCGGAACATAACCCCTCTTATTTCATCTACTTCGATATTGCGCCGGAGTCTATTGATGTGAACATCCACCCCACCAAGACGGAGATAAAGTTTGCTGACGAGCAGACTATCTGGCAAATCTTGCAGGCTGCTGTGCGCGAGTCATTGGGTAAGTTCCATGTGGCGCCGAGTATCGATTTTGATATGCCGCTGACCGAACTGGACCTGCCCCAGACCACTATCGATCCCGCTAAGGTCAAACAGCCGAGGATGTCGTTCAACCCCAACTACAACCCGTTTGAGGTGCAGGCGAGGGCATCGTATTCCGCTCCGCAAAAGTCCCAAGTGAAAGGGTGGGAGAAATTGTATGACGAGCCCGAGATAACCGATGAGGTCAGTCTGCCTGAAGATATCAAACCGATGCAAGTGATGGGCAGGTATATCCTGGTGCCGGTGTCTGACGGTTTGATGATAGTGGATCAACACCGTGCCCACCTCACCATCCTCTTTGCAGAGATTGAGCAGCAGATGCGTTCCGGCAGACCGGTGCGGCAACAGCTGCTTTTCCCCGAGACCATCGAACTGTCGGCGGACGATATGCAACTGATGCGGCAACTGCAGGATCAGTTACTGGACGTGGGGTTTGAACTGGAACAACTGTCTTCCACCGCCTATGCCATCAACTCGACACCGGCGTTATTGGGAGCGGAGGCACCGCAACGTTGCCTTACCGACATTCTGGCGGCAGTGCGCGAGACGGGTATCAATGCCCGCACCGAATGGAACCGGCAGATAGCGCTCGCCATGGCGCGTGACGCGGCAGTGCCTTATGGCAAAGCCCTCCCCGAACAGGAGATGGTGAACATACTCAAGCAACTGTTTGCCCTGCCCGTTTACACCAAGACACCCGACGGTAAAACGGTGGTAAGCAGGGTGCTGGAAACAGAACTGGAAAAGCGTTTTTAGTATGCAATCAATACACAACATATCATTTATGCAAAAAGGTCACCTTATACTATGTGCGTGCGCGTGTGCAGTATTACTTTCGTCTTGTGCGCAAAAGCCCGCTACGCTCACTATTCTTCATACCAATGACACCCACTCGCAGGTAGAGCCTACCAATCCTGGCGCTGAAAAGAATGCCGACATGGGGGGGTATGCCCGTCGTATGGGACTTATTGCCATGGAGCGCGAGAAAGACCCGAACCTGTTGTTGTTGGATGCCGGTGATTTCTCGCAGGGGTCACCGTATTTCAACTACTTCCGCGGACGTGTGGAGGTGGACGCCATGAACCGCATGGGCTACGATGCCGCCACCTTTGGCAATCATGAGTTCGACAACGGATTGGATACCCTGGCTATGCTGGTAAGGATGGCCCGGTTCCCGTTTGTGTGTGCCAACTATGATTTTACGGGCACCGTGCTGGAGGGGATGGTCAAACCGTATGTGGTAATCAACCGGGCAGGGCTGAAGATTGGCGTGATAGGCGTAGGAGTGTCGCCTGACGATCTGATTGCCAAAGAAAATTTCGGCGGCATACAATATCTGGAGCCGCTGCCGGTCATCAACATGACGGCGCAAATCCTGCGCGAGGACAAGCATTGTGACCTGGTTGTCGTATTGAGCCATCTTGGCACAGATAGTCCCAATGGCGTCAGTGACCTCAAGTTGGCGGAACAGATGCGCGGAGTGGATATCGTCATAGGCGGACATACCCACCATGTGTTCTGCGGCGAGCGAGTCACCGATGCGGATGGTCACGAAGTGGTGCTCTCCCAAATGGGCAAATCCGGCATGCGGGTAGGGAAAATAACTGTTCGATTTGCAGAAGACTAATCAGGGAAAAGTGAAAAAAAGCAATTTTTTTCGTTTTTCTCTTGCATATGTCAAAAAATAGTTGTAACTTTGCACCCGCAAAAGTTTTTTTAATAGTAAAAAAACGGTTTGTGCTATCGGAACAGAATATTAACACAATAAATAAATACATTATGAACGAAGAAATTCAAAAGAAAGTAATCGCCATTATCGCTGATAAATTGGGCGTACAAGAGTCTGCTGTTACTCCGGAGGCATCACTTGCCGCCGACCTCAATGCTGATAGTCTTGACACCGTGGAACTCATCATGGAGTTTGAAAAAGAGTTTGGTATCTCTATCCCCGACGGAGAAACAACCAAGATCACTACTGTCGGCGACGCAATCGCCTATGTAGAGAAAGTGGTTGCGGAGAAATAAGCAGACCGATAATTAGGCAAGAACCGGCGCATATGTGCCGGTTTTGTCATTTCGTATATTGCAATTTCGCAAGTCAGATATTCTCTTTTGTAACTGGTTTTAGGAAAGAAAAGTTTTCTGTGTTTAAGAAAAAGCATACAATTGTTAAGATTGTAGGGCAAAAATTAGGCTATTTCAAGGAAAAGTTGTAACTTTGCACTGCATTTGGCAAAACAATTGCAGGTATTTAAGTCTAAAATTAATTGTTAGGAATTATGACAGTAGAATTGATTGGTGAGAACGCAGGTCTCATCTGGAATGCACTGCAAGGCGGCGCACTCTCTTCTAAAGCACTGAAAAAAGCTACTAAACTGAAGGTGGACGAGTTTAACCAGGCTATCGGCTGGTTGGCGCGCGAGAACAAACTCTCTTTCGTAGAGGGTGAGGACGACACCATTATCGGACTTCTCTAACTCATCGGCACTACGCCCTACATCGCTAAAGCAGACACCCCAAGTGCCTGCTTTTTTTACTAAAAAAGTGCTTTTTGACCGGAAAAGAAGAAAAAATTACTTTTTTTTCTTGCATATGTCAAAAATTATTTGTAACTTTGCAGCGCGAAAGTAAAATATTCGCGCTATTGTAAACGACAACTAATCAACAATGCACAACATATGATTTTGGACAAACTAGAAAATGCTGCAAACTACTACGACTCCGTACCGGGATTGGAGCGCTTTATGGAATTCTACGCCGCGAACGATCTCGAGAGTTTGCCGGCTTGTAAAATCAAGCTGGAGGGTGATGACCTTATTGTGAACATAAACGATTTTCACGGCAAAGCGGAGGCTGATTGCCGCATGGAGGCACACAAGGAGTATTTGGATATCCAAATTCCGCTCACAGCCGACGAGGAAATGGGTTGGAAAGCGCAAGTGGACTGCCAAGATATCACCACGGAGTACAACGAGCAGAAAGATGTTGAGTTCTATGCCGACAAGGCTACAGCCAAGTTCTCTGTGCCGGCAGGACATTTTGCCGTCTTCTTTCCCGAGGACGCGCATCAGCCCGGTATCGCCCCGGGTAAAGTGTATCGCAAGATTATCGTTAAAGCCAAAGTGTTGCAATAGTTCATTAACTCCCCGTTATTATGAAGGAATTGAAACTGATTCAGTCCGACCCGTACCTGAAGCCTTACGCACGTGCTATTGAAGGGCGGTACGAGTACTTTCTCCGTAGAGAGAAGGAACTGACAGCCGGTAAACCGTTGCGTGATTTTGCCGATGGTTATTTGTATTATGGACTTCACCAGACAGCCAAAGGGTGGGTCTTCCGTGAGTGGGCGCCTAATGCCACCGCAATCTACATGATAGGCGACTTCAACCATTGGCATAAGTCCGAAGGTTATCGCCTGCAGTCGCTCGGTAACGGCAATTGGGAAATCTCTCTGCCCAAGAAAGCCCTGCAGCATGGTCAACTGTTCAAACTGCTGGTAGAGTGGTATGGCGGTGCGGGTGAACGTATTCCTTCGTATGCTACGCGTGTGGTGCAGGACGACCGTACGAAGATATTCTCTGCACAGGTGTGGGCACCCAAGTCGTACAAGTTTGCACACAAACTGCCGGTGAAGACCAACCGCAATAATTCAGGATTGTTCATTTATGAGTGCCATATAGGCATGGCAGGCAGCGAAGAACGTGTTGCCACTTACGAAGAGTTCCGCCTGAATGTCCTTCCGCGTGTGGAGGCACTCGGCTACAACTGCATCCAGATAATGGCCATCCAGGAACATCCGTATTACGGTTCGTTCGGTTACCATGTGAGCAGTTTCTTTGCCGCGTCATCGCGTTTCGGTACGCCCGAAGAGTTGAAAGCCCTGATTGATGATGCACACGGCAGGGGTATCGCGGTCATCATGGACCTGGTTCATTCCCACGCTGTGAAGAACGAACTGGAGGGGCTCGGCAATTTTGACGGCACACCCTATCAGTATTTCCATGAAGGTGTCCGTCGCGAGCATCCGGCTTGGGACTCGCTCTGCTTCGATTACCAAAAACCGCAGGTCATTCATTTCCTGCTTTCCAACTGCAAGTTCTGGTTGGACGAATATAATTTCGACGGCTTCCGTTTCGACGGAGTGACCTCCATGATTTACCGCTCTCACGGTCTGGGGGAGGATTTCAACGGATACGATTCCTACTATAACATGAATCAGGACGGTGATGCCATCTGCTACCTTACCTTGGCGAACAAACTGATTCACCAGGTTCGCAGGTCAGCGGTGACTATTGCCGAGGAGATGTCAGGCATGCCGGGTTTGGCTTCGCCTATCAAGGACGGCGGCATGGGCTTCGACTATCGTTTGGCGATGGGTATTCCCGATTTCTGGATCAAGATGATTAAAGAGGTGAAAGACGAGGACTGGAAGGCTGGTCATATCCTTTACGAGATGACCAACCGGCGCCAGGACGAGAAAACCATC
>ODAI010182030.1_pt1 | contig 13586 bp, 14 predicted proteins | sample 1539321 | NCBI WGS metagenome assembly ODAI01 (sample SAMN02144231, study PRJEB22623) | gut metagenome | biome: sheep rumen | host: Ovis aries | place: New Zealand
CCCTCATGGATTGCGGCGTAAGGGAACTGGTGCTCATCCATTTCCCCGAAGGAGGCTATGCCTTGTCGAAGGATGGCACCGGATGCTATGCCGATTCGTTCTCGCCTCCCAAGTCAGAGATAGTTTCCACCGTCGGGGCCGGGGATGCCTTCTGCGCCGGCGCTCTTTACGCCATCCATGAAGGTTATTCCCTGAGGGACACCCTTGATTTCGCCAACGCCAGCGCCCGGTTCAACCTATTCAACCCCACCAGCACGGGCGGAGCCCCTGAAATCGGAGTGATCCGGGAATTCCTGAAAACCAGAGCAAAAAAATAACCAGATAATTACATAACCATGAAACGTTCAGAAGTTAACAAGATCATCAAAAACGCAAAGGCCATGTTCGATAAGTTCTGCTTCCACCTTCCTGAATGGGCGGACTGGACTCCGGAAGACTGGGCCGAAAAGGGACATGAGTGCGATGAAATCCGTGAGAACAGCCTCGGCTGGGACATCACCGATTTCGGCAGCGGAGATTTCGAAAAGGTCGGCCTGACCCTCGTCACCATCCGCAACGGCAATGTCAGCAAAGGCGGCAAGACCTATTGCGAGAAGATAATGGCAGTCGGCGTAGGCCAGAAGACCCCCGCCCATTTCCACTGGTTCAAGACCGAGGATATCATCAACCGCGGAGGCGGCACTTTCTGCCAGCAGATGTGGAAGGCCGACGAGAAGACCGAGGAGAAGCTGGACGTTCCTTTCACCGTCAAGGTCGACGGCGTGGAGCGTACCCTTCAGCCGGGCGAGGTTCTCAGGCTCCGCCCCGGCCAGAGCGTTACCAACGAACCCTATGTATATCATGAGTTCTGGGCGGAAGGCGAGCCCTGCATGGTGGGTGAGGTGTCGAAGGTGAACGACGATGCCAAGGACAACCGTTTCTACGATCCTATCGGCCGTTTCCCTGCGATTGAAGAGGACGAGAAGCCGTTCCGTCTGCTCTGCAACGAATATCCCACGGTGAAATAACGGTTTTTTCCATGCACAGGACGGTCTTGATGCTTTCCCTCATTTCCGCTTTTGCCCTGGTGTCCTGCAAGGGATACAAGGATCTGGAAGCGTCGGCGTTCCAGCAGATGCTGGCCGGCGATCCATCGGCCCAACTCGTCGATGTGCGTACTCCGGAAGAATTTGCCGAAGGCCATCTTCCCGGGGCCGCCAACATTGACTGGCAGGCGGATGATTTCCGGGAAAAGGCGGCGGAATCCCTGGACAAGGGCCGTCCGGTCATGGTGTATTGCCGCAGCGGAAAGCGCAGTGCGGCAGCCGCTGCCCGTCTTGACGGAATGGGATTCCGGACATACAACCTTCTCGGGGGTTACCTGAAATGGACTGAAGAGGGCAGGGAGACGGAAGTGTCTGGAAATGAAGAGCCGGAGGACCTGGATGTCCTCTATGGCGCAGACCTTTTGAAACCGGGGACCGCGGCCCCTGATTTCACTCTCTCCGACCTTTCCGGAAAGGAGGTACGCCTCTCCGGTCTCAGGGGAAAGACGGTAGTGCTGGATTTCTGGGCCACCTGGTGTCCCGACTGCCGGGCCGAGATTCCGGCTTTGAAAGCCATGTATGCGGCAGCGGACCCCTCCAAGGTGACCTTCGTGTCCGTCTCTTACGACAGGGATATCGAGACTCTCCGGAAATACGTTGCGGAAAACGGAATGCCCTGGGTCCAGCTTTTCGACCCCGCCGGTAAGAAAGATTCAGGCATCGGAGCCGATTATCACGTGAAATGGATTCCGTCCATGTATGTGATAGGTCCGGACGGCAAGGTGGTCCTTTCCACTGTCGTCGCCTCCAAAGTTGCTGCCTTCCTGGACGGGAAATAGAGACTGTTACCGGAATACCAGGGCTGTAGCCCAGACCTGGCAGCCTTCGCCACGGCCAACGAACCCAAGGTTCTCGGCCGTGGTTGCCTTTATGCTCACCCGGGCCGGGGAGATTCCCATCACGGATGCAAGGCAATCACGCATTTCGTTGATATGAGGCGCCAGTTTCGGCTTCTGCAGGGCTATGGTGATGTCCACGTTCCCGATGCTGTAACCTTTCGATCCTATCATCTCCGAGACCTTGCCGAGCAGGATCTTGCTGTCCACGCCGGCCCACTCGTCGGAGGTGTCGGGGAAGAAATGTCCGATGTCTCCCAGTGCAAGGGCGCCCAGTAGGGCGTCGCACAGGGCGTGGATGGCCACGTCGCCGTCCGAATGCGCCACAAAGCCGAAAGGACAGTCTAAGTTGATTCCGCCCAGCCACATGGGCAGTCCGGGGGCTATTTCATGCACGTCGTAGCCGTTGCCTATCCTTATGTCTTCCATACTTGAGATGCCTGTTTTCACAAAAGTAAATAATTTTGACTACATTTGTTTGGTTAAAGGTTATCAAAATGGGACTTTTCAATAATTTCATGGGGCAGGAAGAGCACAGGGTGTTCAATTACAAGCCCATATATTACGACAAGGACGAAGAAGAGCGCAAGCGCAAGTTCGCCGCCGTAGACGGTTCCCTTGAGAAGAAAGACGAAGACGGCAAGGAAAAGACCTATGTGCCGGGTTCCTATGTGCACGGAGCCTTCCGCGACGGGAATTACGCCACCCGCAGGGGCACCGGCAAGATCCCCGCCATCATAGGGGTGATAGGCGTGATCCTCTTCGTCGTGATTCTGATGTACATCGCGAAATTCTATTCCCTGCTGTAGCACATGGAACTCAAGATCCTTCCGTCGAACATAGCCAACATGATAGCCGCCGGAGAAGTGGTCCAGCGGCCGTCTTCAGTGGTGAAAGAGCTGATGGAGAATGCCATGGACGCCGGGGCTTCGCAGGTCACGGTGGTCATTGCCGATGCCGGAAGGACTCTTATACAGGTCATCGACAACGGCTGTGGCATGGATCCGGACGAGGCTGTGCTCTGCTTTGAGCGCCACGCCACCTCGAAAATTGCGACGGCGGAGGACCTTGCCGACATCTCCACCTACGGGTTCAGGGGGGAGGCCCTCTCCAGCATCGCGGCCGTGTCGGAGGTAACCCTAAGGACAAGGAAGGAAGGCGAAAGCCTCGGATGCGAGGTCGTCTTTGCCGATTCCAAACACGTTTCAACCAGCGAGACGGCCTGCCCTGCCGGAAGTAATTTCTCCGTCAGGAACCTGTTCTACAATGTCCCTGCGAGGAGGAAGTTCCTAAAGTCGGATAACGTCGAGTTCAAGCATATCGTCGAAGAATTCACCCGTGTCGCCCTCACGAGACCGGAAGCCGGATTCACCCTTATCCACAACGGCCGGGACATCTATGTCTTGAAGCCGGCCAAAAGCCTGAAGTTCAGGATTACTGACCTGCTGGGAGCCGGAGTGGTCGGGGAGGTGGTCGATGTCGCCGCGGACACCTCGGTAGTGAACCTGAGGGGATTCGTGGGCAGGCCTGATACGGCGAAGAAGACCCTCGGCAACCAATTCTTCTTCGTGAACGGGAGGTATTTCCGGAGCGCCTACATGCACAAGGCGGTGATGAAGGCCTACGAAGACCTTATCCCCGAAGGTGTCACGCCTTCGTATTTCCTGTATCTTGAAGTTGATCCCAAGTCGATGGATGTGAATATCCATCCCACGAAGACAGAGATAAAATTCGAGGACGACAGCGTCATCTTCCAGGTAATCTTCGCCTGTGTGAAGGAGAGCCTCGGACGGAATTCCGGCGCCGGGACTATAGATTTCGACAGCCCGCGTTCCGGCGAGATGCCTGTTTTCAGCAGCAGGTTCGAGGATTTCCATCCCGTTGCGACACCCGCTCCCGACACCGACCCTTCCTACAACCCCTTTGTCGGCGAAGGTGTCCAGGGTCAGATGGATTTTTCAGGACACGACTGGAATTCAGGTGCTTACAAGACCGGGAACCTTGTGGACCGGAAGCAGGACTACGGCAGGCTCTTCGAGGAAAAGTCCCTTCCGCTTTCCCGGATAATAATCCTTCAGGGAAAGTACTTGGTCACGCCGGGTAAGGAAGGCCTTACGGTAGTGAACATACGCAGGGCCAGGGAAAGGATACTCTACGAGAGATTCCTCGGCGTCCTGTCGAAGGAAGGCCATATTACCCAGGTCTCTCTCTTTCCCGTAACGGTCCAGGTGGGTGTAGAGAACCGGCTTGTCTTCGATGCCCATGGGGAAGAACTCCGCAAGCTCGGTTTCGACATAACTCCTTTCGGGAATGATACCGTGGTGGTCAACGGTGTCCCCGAGGGATTCTCCAACGAGGCGGGGAAGGTCCAGACCATGGTCGGCGACCTCCTCCTCATCCTCTCCGACGACTCCGTCGACCTCCCGGGCGTGCTCGAATCAAAGAAAGCCCAGGCCTTCGCAACCCTCGGTGCCGCTTCCGGCGAGGATCTTTCTTCTCCGGTCGAGGCCCAGAGGCTGCTGGACGCCCTTTTCTCCTGCGACAATGCTGAATTCACCACAGGCGGCCGCAGGATAATAACCCGGATTCCCATCTCGGACATTGACAAGAAATTCTAGGCAGAAATGAATCAGAACTCCTTCTGGAACACCATACCTCCCGTGACGAAGAACATCATCGTCATCAATGTCATTGTGTTCGTCGCCACACTGCTCAACGAGAACCTCATGGTCGGGAACTTCGCAATGTTCTTCCCGACTTCGCCGTATTTCCGCTGGTGGCAGCCTCTTACCCACATGTTCATGCATGGAGGCATCTGGCATATCTTCTTCAACATGTACACCCTCCTCATCTTCGGCATCGCCGTTGAGAGGATCCTGGGATCGAAACGGTTCCTTATATTCTATTTCGCATGCGGACTCGGGGCTGCCGCCCTCCATCTGGCCGTCACCTGGTTCCAGCTCGCCCATGGCGGGTCGGTGTCCCTCCTGGGTGTTCCCATGCTCGGAGCTTCCGGCGCCATCTACGGCGTCCTCATCGCCTACGCTATGTTCTACCCCGACTCCATACTCACCCTAATTTTCCCTCCCATCTCCCTCAAGGCCAAATGGTTCATCCTCATATTCGCAGGCATTGAACTCGTGACGGGCATCTTCGGCACCCTTGACGGAATCGCGCATTTCGCCCATCTCGGCGGCATGATCGTTGGGTGGCTGCTGATAACATTCTGGAAAAGAAGCCGCAGGCTTTACTATTGATATGTCAGGAAGAGGCGTCAAAAGGCATCCGGTGCTCTGGTTCCTGGCCGTTGTCCTGGCCGGCGGCCTTGTCGCAGGCTACCTTGCCATGTACGTGAACCCTTCGAAGGCCTGGTACATGACGCTATTCGGCATTCTCTTCATGGTATTCGCCGTCCTCAACGCCGTCATGGCGATTGCCGGCATCCTCCATCTTTCCCGTTCCGCCCTGTTCTCCCTGTTTGTCCTCATTCCGGCCTTTTTCCTCTCCGGCCGCTACATTCAGTTCTCCGGACCTGAATCCTTGAGAGATGGCAACCTCAGGGTTGTTTCCTACAATGTCGGGCTTTTCGGTTCATCTGTCAAGAGCCTGAAGATGAATGAGCAGGAATGCATGGATTCGGTCTTCCGTTTCCTTCTTGGCACAGGTGCGGACATAATCTGCCTCCAGGAGTTCCATTTTTCGGGCGATTCGAAAACGAAGGATTACCTGGAGAGGAGGTTCCCGGAATACCGGGCGGAATATTACCTGAACCAGAATCCCGGAGGCTTTTACGGCAATGTCATCCTAAGCCGTTTCCCGGTGCGTTCGAGGGGTAAACTAGATTTCCCGAAAAGCGCAAACCAGGCCATCTACGCCGATATTGATGTCAGGGGAACGATGCTGAGGGTATATAACTGCCATTTGGAAAGTTATAATATCGAGACCGATAAGCTTGCGCATTTCAACGGCGACAGTACGCTCGTTCGCCGAACGGAGTTGAAACTGAGGAAGTCCATCGAGAAAAGACCGGAGCAGGTTGACGCAATGGTTTCCAGCATGGAGTCTTCTCCCTACGAGTCGTTGGTCGTGGGAGATTTCAATGATTCTCCCGTTTCCTATACGTACCGCCGCCTTTCCCGGGGCCGTTCTGATGCTTTTGTGAAAGGAGGAAAGGGGAATGGCGCGACTTTCCGGCTTTTCTGGCCCTTCCTCCGGATAGACTACATACTTTTCCCTTCCCGGTACGAGTGTACCCGGTACGAGATGCCGAAGGTCAGGTACTCGGACCATTATCCTATTCAAGCAGATTTGGTTATATGAACAAGGAGAACTACGATAAAGTTGTTGCGGAGGCGTTGAAGGTGCTTCGCGAGGGTGGCGTCATCCTATACCCGACGGATACCGTCTGGGGGCTTGGCTGCGATGCCACGAATCCTTCCGCCGTTGCGAAGGTTTATGGGATCAAGAAGCGGTCTGACAGCAAATCGCTTGTCCTGCTGGCTTCGGACCTCGACATGGTTGCCAGGTTCGTGGAAAGGATTCCGGACATTGCCATAGACCTCGTTGAGGTGAATGACCGCCCGATGACCATCATATATCCCGGGGCGATAGCCGGGACAGCTTCGCCGGATGCTGTCGGGACGGGCGACCGTTTCCATCTGGCGTACAATGTGGTAGCCGCGGACGGTTCTGTAGGCATACGTATCCCCCTGAACGATTTCTGCAGGGACCTGGTCCGCAGGCTCGGCCGTCCCATGGTTTCTACTTCCGCCAACATTTCAGGGAACCCCACACCCAAGACATTCAAGGATATCGAACCTGAGATCAAGGAGGGAGCGGACTATGTGGTGGCTCCGTCCCTCGGTGCCGGTGCCACGGGAACCGCTTCCCAGATAATCAAGCTCGGTCTTGGAGGAGAGGTCGAGATAATCCGGCAGTAATGGAGGTTTTCTATAGCAAAGATATTGGCGGAGGCCTTGTCTCTCTCCCGGAAGAGGAATCGGCCCATTGCGTGAGGGTGCTCAGGCACCGCTCCGGAGACGAGATATTTGTCATTGACGGAGACGGGTCGATGATGCGGTGCCGTCTCGTCGATGATTCTCCTAAAAAGGCTGTGGCAGAGGTGGTTGAAACGACCCGGAACTGGGGCTCCCATCCCTATGCCCTTACCCTTGCCGTCTGCCCGACAAAGAACAACGACCGCTATGAGTGGTTCGCGGAAAAGGCCACCGAAGTGGGGGTAGATACGATCGTTCCGGTAATTGGAGACCATTCCGAGAGAAAGGTCTTCAAGACCGACAGGCTCCGCCGCATCCTCCTGTCGGCGGCCAAGCAGTCCCTTAAGGGAAAGGTGCCTGAGGTCATGGAGCCGGTCAGCGTAAAGGATTTCATCAGGTCCTGCAGGGAAACTGATGCCTTGAAACTTATCGCGCATTGCATGGAAGGGGAAAGGACTTCTGTCCGGCAGGCCCTTGAAGGATACGGGGGTTCTTCTTATGTCGCCCTTATCGGTCCTGAGGGTGATTTTTCTCCGGAGGAGGTCGCCCTCGCGATTGACTGCGGTTTTGTGCCGGTCCATCTGGGAGAATCCCGACTAAGGACGGAGACGGCGGCCCTCACCATGGCCGAAGCCGTGTATTTCAAGTATTTGTAACCATGTTTATTGGCCTTATATCCGATACCCACGGAGTCTTTCCCGAGGATGTTAAGAAATTCCTGGAACCGGTGGACGTCATCTGGCATGCCGGGGACTTTGGGGGCGGTCTTGCCCTGGCCGATGAGATCCGGAAGTTCAAGCCCCTTGTCGGGGTTTACGGGAATATCGACGGGGCCGATCTGAGGAAAGAATACCCTAGGGTGCAAAAATTCGAATGTGAAGGCCTGAAGGTCATGATGACCCATATCGGACTCAGGAAAGGCTCCTATTGGGCGTTCAACCCCGGGGCACGTAAATACGATATATTTGCGGAATCCGATATTGAATCATACAGGCCCGATATCTTCGTCTGCGGCCATACCCATATTCCCCAGGTCTTCAGGGACAGTACCTACGGTTTCATTCTGATGAATCCCGGCGCATGCGGCTACGAAGGCCCCCGCGAAGTTCCCCGCATGGCCCTCCGCTTCAAAATCTCCGGAGGCGTGATTTCCTCCCTCGAAAAATGCGAATTTCCCCGGTGATTACCTGAACAGCCCGCGGACGAGGGCGGGTATGTCGGCGACCTTTACGACTTCTATGCCTTCAGGTTTGGAACCGAGGGTGGTGAAGGAGGAGATGTAGATTTTCCTGAAACCGAGGCGGGCGGATTCGCTGACACGGCGGTCGGCCTGCGAGACGGGGCGGATTTCACCGCTGAGGCCCACTTCGCCGGCGAAGCAGATGTCCGGGGGCAGGGCGAAATCGAAGGATGAAGACAGGACGGAAGCCACCACTGCGAGATCGCAGGCCGGGTCTGAAATCTTCAGCCCTCCGGCCATGTTCAAGAAGACGTCCTTGGCCCCGAGCTTGAATCCCGCCCTTTTTTCCAGCACGGCCAGCAGCATGTTGAGCCTCCTGACATCGAAGCCGGTGGCGGACCTTTGCGCAGTGCCGTAAACAGCTGAACTGACAAGGGCCTGCACTTCGAACATGAAGGGGCGGTTGCCGTCGAGCATCGCGGCGATCGCAGTGCCGCTGAGGCTCTGGTCGTGCATGGGGATCAAGAGTTCGGAGGGGTTGCTGACCTCGCGCAGCCCGGTCCCCGTCATCTCGAAGACGGCCAGTTCAGAAGTCGATCCGAACCTGTTCTTTATGCTCCTCAGGATCCTGTAGGCCCCCCTGTTGTCTCCCTCGAACTGCAGGACGACGTCCACGATGTGCTCCAATATTTTCGGTCCGGCGATGTAGCCGTCCTTGGTGATGTGGCCGATGAGGATCACCGGTATCCCGCTTTCCTTGGCAAACCTGAGCAGGATCGCCGCAACTTCCTTTATCTGCGACACGGAGCCTGGGGATGTCTCGACGGTCTCGGTGAACATCGTTTGCACCGAGTCCACCACCATCAGGTCCGGCTGGAGCTCCCTTGCCTCCTCCAGCACCCTTTCCATCATCGTCTCGCAGAGGATGAAGCAGTTGGATGCATCTCCCCCGAGCCTTGACGCCCTCATCTTCACCTGCCGGGAGCTTTCCTCTCCGCTGACGTACAAGGTCTTCATCTCAGGACAGTGCAGGGGAATCTGGAGCGAGAGGGTGGATTTCCCGATACCGGGCTCTCCCCCTATAAGCACCAGCGACCCTTCCACCAGGCCACCTCCGAGGATGCGGTCCATCTCGGCATTGCCGAGCGAACGGCGAACCTCCGAAGTTGAGTCTACCTCATTGATGCTCATTGGCTTCCTGTCCGAGGCCCTGGCAGCTGCGCTTCTTTTCGCCGGTCCCTTTCCAGTTACGACACTCTTCTCTACAAGGGTATTCCACTCCCCGCAATATGGGCATTTACCCATCCATTTCGGGCTTTCGTTCCCGCATGAAGTGCAGAACCACACCTTTTTCTCTTTCGGACTTCCAGAAACTGCCATGGACAATCGAATTTTAACTGAACGAAGATAGCGATATTATTCGTAAAATTACAATCTTTGCAAAGACAAATCAACTAAAGGTTTTTGATGAAAAAACTCATATCAGCCCTTTGCTCCCTGGCTCTCGCGGCGACAGTCTGCACAGGCGCCGCAATGGATGCGCGCGAAGGAATGGCCAGGCTCAGGAAGAATCTCATCGAAGCGCTTACAGAAGACTTTGCAGGCAGTGAGGAACTTCATGAAGAGTTCTTCCGTCTGTCTGATTATGGTTACGCCAATGATGCAGTAATGAACCAACTGTATCTGGAAACCGCCCTGACGGAGCAGGACTACGCCGATATGGAAAAAAGTTTCAGTCCCTCTGCAGCCAGATGGCCGGATATCGACTATACCGACACCAACCGGGGCTGCTGGGAGCCGGCCCTCCACCTCTCCAGGCTCTGCGCGATGGCAAAGGCATACGCTACGCCTGGACATCCCCTGTACAAGTCAGAAAGGATGGATATCGTATTCCGGAGGGCGCTCCTCTGGTGGGCTGCCAACGACCCGGCCAACCCCAACTGGTGGTGGACTGAGATCGGAATACCCCGTCGCGCCGGAATACTCCTCACCCTCGTGCCCGACAAGATGGAACCTGGAGTCAAAAAAGCATTCATGGCCATACTTTCCCGGTCTGTGATAGATACTGACAGGCTTACAGGGCAGAATCTGGTATGGGAGGCAGGAAACCTCATCATGAAGGCTGTTGCGGAAAACGATTCGGAAGCGGTTGCCGAACTCAAGGAGATAATCGAGTCTCAGGTAAGATTCAGCACCGGAGAAGGGCTCCAGGAAGACTGGTCGTTCCACCTTCACGGCCCTATGCTCCAGTTTGGCAACTATGGCCTTGCTTTTTTCGACAGCATCGCGTTCTGGATGAGGGTTATGCATGGGACACCTTGGGAATTCTCCCCCCAAAGCAAGAGAATACTTGCTGGATTCGCCGACAACGGGCTCGGATGGTGTTTCTGGAACGGATACATGGACCCGTCAATGAGGGGAAGGCATCTGTTTCCAGGCAGCGGAAGGGGCAAGGACATAGCTTTCGGCATAGCCAGGATCAACCTTGCGAAGGCCGGGGTGAAGATAGCCGGACGCTATACAGGAGGCAAGAATGTCGGCGGAAAGCGGGGAGGCCGCTATTTCCCTAAATCCGACTGCGGAATCTACCGTTCCGGGAAATGGTACGCCTCCATCCGCATGCAGTCCGAAAGGACACTTGGCTACGAAATGACGAACGGAGAGAACATGAACGGGTTTTACAGCGCCGACGGGACCCTGCTCACCCTTTCCAAAGGAGACGAGTACGACGACATCTTCCCTTGCTGGGACTGGAGGAAACTCCCCGGGACGACAGTGCGCGACAACGGTGAACCCACTCCGAGAATAGATCCCACAAAAGCGAAGAACGCCACGGCCCATGTCGGAGGCCTCGCGAGCGGGAAAGTGCTCGCTTCGACGATGGTGCTCGACAGGGACAGCCTGTATGCTGTAAAGAGTGCCTTCTTTTTCAAGGACCTGATAGTAAACCTCGGCGCGGGCATCCGCACGTCAGGAAGAGGGGAAGTGACCACGTCCGTGGAGCAGAACTACTTGACAGATAAATTTATGAGCCGTTCCGGCATTGCAGTGAACGGAGATACCGGATACTTCGTGGCAGACGGCGGTTCCTGCCAGGTCACCACTGGAGCTCAGTCTGGCTCTTGGTCGGCAATGGATCCTGCCCTTGCGGACACTACAGTGGTCAGGGACATTTTCAAGATGTGGATCAGGCATAACAGCGAAAAGGTCCGTTCCACCGAAGGAGACACCTATGCCTACATGATACTGCCTTCCCGTGGTTTGTCAAGGGCCTTGAAGGCAGAAAAGAAGAGCCCTTGCACCATCCTTTGCAATACGGAGGCCTGCCAGGCGGTCCGCTACCGCGGCACAACCGTCGTCGTATTCCATGAAGCCGGCTCGGTAGCGGGAATCACGGCCGACGGGCCATGTATAGTAATAAAGAAATTCTTTTCGGAGAAGAGAGAGCAACTGCCTTTGTGAGTCCGAGGAGGCGGCGGTAAGCGCTGACGGTACCAACCAGTCTCCTTAAATTACAATAAGTCAGTTCGACGTTAACCTGGTTCTTAAGGATTTTGGCGATAAAGCCCTCCAGTCCGGCAAGGAGTATGACATCTCGGCCACGTTGAACGGAGCGGCTTCCAATTAACTGCCGTCCTTCCGCACTGCTTAAAAAGGGCTGCCCGCACCTCCGCCGGTAGCCCTTTGCGTTTTGCCGGAAGCGGCGGACCCCTCCGCAACTGTCGCAGGTGTCCCAGAAAGACGGACACCTTCAGCAAAAAGAGGGCTTTTTCGTCGTTGGTGTCCGGTCCTGGCGGACACCTTAGGCACCCGGGGCCGGCATCGGATCAGCATCAGGCCGGCATCGGGCAGGAATCGGCTCCGCCGGCGTGTATATTTCCGAAAAATGTTTATCTTTGCACCGAATTAATTCGCAATACTTATGAAGCTCAGAGACATTAAGAAAGACATTGAATACGTGCTTGGCGCATTCATTGAGGACTGCTCCCTTGTCGGCACCGTTAACCCTAATGTGGACGAAGAGGCTCTAGCCGGACTTTTCGACGAGTCCGTAGACCTGTTCAATGACCTGAAAGACAGAGTGAATGCCAAGGGTCTTAAGAGAGCCGATTTCACGCAGATCCGCAAGGACCTCCTTGTGAAGACCGATGAGCTTTATGAGAAGCTCAGCAAGGCGGTGAAGGAGTCCGTCTCCGGTGCCAAGCCTGAGGCTGAGAAGAAGCCTGCTGCCAAAAAAGCTGCCCCCAAGGCTGAAAAGGCCGTGGAAGAGAAGGCGGAGAAGAAACCTGCGGCAAAGAAGCCTGCAGCGAAGAAGCCGGCCGCAAAGAAGGCTGCTCCCAAGGCAGAGAAGGCAGAATAAAGTTTGCCCGGAGGTTTTTCTCCGGAGCTTATGGGGTATTAGCTCAGCTGGTAGAGCGCCAGGTTCGCAATCTGGAGGTCAGGAGTTCGATCCTCCTATGCTCCACATAATCAAGGAGACCATGATGCAAGGTGCAAGTCCTTGTTTCGTAGGTCCCCTTTTTTATGCTGCAAATCTTCGGGCATCCAGAGTGGGACCTTGTCGCCAGCTTTGGTCTTGCCGTTAGGACTGGTATCCGTCGTAAAGATAAGAAAACTGCGGGAAAGTTCCCGGGGCGGGCATGTGTTTTGTACCCCCAGGTCAAGGAATAATACAGTGCAGATTGATATGAAGAGATTATTTCTGGCAACGACCGTGTGCGTACTCAGCGTCCTTTGTCTTGATGCCCAGGTACGCGACATCACATTCTCAGTGGGTACTACGGTTCCTATGTACAAAGGCATTGACGCCGATATGACGCTTGGGCTGGATTATGGGCGGTTCTTCTGGAATGGCCTTGGCTTCAGGACGGGGCTGAGATATACCCCGAGCCTGGCGGAGGTCGACAACCATTTCGGGCTTCCGGTTGCAATCGCATACCGAACCAGGGCCAGGAGTCCCCGGGAAAGGCTCGACAGCGGAGCCTGGGGAGCTGCTGAAAGCGCCGGATGGGGAGGACTGAACGGGGAAGATGCCGGGGATGTGTTCAAGGATGCAGCCGCCGGCTTCCTGCTAAGCCTGTTCAGGGACATGGAGTTTTATGCCGGAGTGACTCCAGGGTTTGTCACGGGAAGTTCGAGTTCCCTGTCCGAGTCGCATTCTGGCCCGTTCTGGGAAAAGGAATGGACGGAGAAAAGAAGCCCTCTTTCATTGACCGTCGATGCCGGTATGACCCTGAATTACCAGATATGGCGTTTTGATCTGAAACTGATGCCGGCATTCCATTACAATGTTGTCAGGACCCTGGTTTCCCGCACTTCACGGGGTGCGGAAGAGGTAGGCGAAAGATATTCCGGGGAACAGCCCATCCGCTGGTTCTTTTCATTCGGTGGAGGACTCGCCTTCCGGTTCTGACCTTCGATCCTTTCCGGGCTCGAAACCAGCCCTTTCTGAGCCCGTGACAGAGAAAAAAACCTTTCCGGGCTTAAA
>ODAI011013830.1_pt1 | contig 13585 bp, 10 predicted proteins | sample 1539321 | NCBI WGS metagenome assembly ODAI01 (sample SAMN02144231, study PRJEB22623) | gut metagenome | biome: sheep rumen | host: Ovis aries | place: New Zealand
TACTTTATCCTTTCTCATAATATCTCCTTTTATAGTCATATCTTTGATGATCTCAATGGCTAAAGCCCTTTTTCGAATCACGGATATAAATGACCCAACAATCTACATATTGTAACACATCTTTTATCTATGGTAAAATACCTATTCGAAACCGGATGATTTAAATGGATTTTATGCTAATCTTAAGAGAAAATTAAGATATAGTGTGTAGAATAACAGTGTATGTAGGAAATAAGATGACAGGATCCTTGATGTTTGCGGATAGAAATATCACGCCGGGATCTCAGGAGGAGTTTATGAACGAAAAAAAACCTATGAATAAGGGATTGCAGATAACCATCTTGATATTTGCACTCATAGGAGTGCTTGCAGTGCTGACGCTTTGTGTCATCGGTGTTTTGGCTATCAGAAATCACTTTGCCGGAGGAAAGGATGAAGTGCAGAAGATCAAGGTTGAGGAATCGACTGCAGATATCGATGCTGAAGCTGGAGAGGAAGGGATGAAGCCCGAAGAGATAAGCGAAGATACAAATACAGATGCTGAGGCGAATGCAGATAAGAACACTGATGGAAATGAACCCGATCCGTTTGAAAACGTACTTGTTCCTGATACAGAGGCAGCTGAGACTGCAGATGAATTTATCAATGAGGACGGCGAACTCACAATAACGTTTTTTGGAGACAGTATCCTCGACCACTATAGGGATGAGACCGGCGTGGCAGGCAAACTCAGCGCCATGCTCGATGCTACGGTAGAGTACCGCGCGATCGGCGGAACCTGTGCTGCGGCAGAGCGGGATGCCAAGTTTGAGAATGAAAGATGGGATTGCACATGTGGTCTGGGAATGGTCAAAGCGCTTGTCGGCGACATCAGCATTGATGTTCTGAGGGACTGCGCTGCTACTCAGATAATGCGAGAACATATGGACGAGATTAAGCAGTCCGATATTTTCATTATCGAATATGGAATTAATGATTTCCTGTCAGGGAAGCCTATGGCCAGCGAGGACCTGATCCATGATCCGCTGTATTCTTATGTGGGAGCTATGAAAGAAATGGTCAGGATACTGCAGAGTAATTTTCCCAATGCCAGGATTATAATATGCCAGCCGTCATACGTGTATTTTTACAAGGATAACGGAGAATTTATCGGTGATTCATATACCCTTAACAACGGACCGGGTTCCGAGTACGATTACGGCGGCAAGGCTGAGTATGTCGCAAATGAGTACGGAGCGGTCTTTTACAGCATGGATAAACAGGGGATTGATTCATATAACAGCGACGAGATGCTCATCGACGGTATTCATCTTAGCGAGCGGGGAAGAGCACTTTACGCGGAGAATCTGAAGAATCTGATATGGGAAGAGATTCTGGGTACTAATGAATGATGGAAAAATCGCAAGATTTCTGATATGATAAAAGTCAGTACTATAAGCTACGAAGGCCGACGGCCTAAAGCTTATCAAAGTGTTTTGTCATTAATGGGATTTGGCGATGCTGAAATTAAGACCATATAAAAGAAATGATGCGGAAACGGTCGCATCGTGGGTTACATCAGAAAAGGAATTCTATGAATGGTCAGCAGGCATACTGGGTGATTACCCCGCAGATGCTGCGATGATGGACCGGTTCAGTGAGAAAATAGCCGATGATGATACCTGTTATCAGTTCATAGCAGCTGATGACAGAGTTCCTGTCGGCTATTTTATTATACGTTATCCCGAGGATAATCAGAGACTGGTAAGGATCGGATTCGTAATACTTGACCCTGCGCGCCGGGGGCGCGGATACGGGATAGGTATGCTGAATCTGGCAGTCAGGTTTGCTTTTGACATATTAAAAGCCAGAAAGGTGACGCTGGGTGTTTTCGAAGAAAACGATATAGCGCTCAAGACATACAAAACAGTCGGCTTTACTGAGACAGGTGCTGTAGAAACATATGAATTAAAGGGAAGAGTCAATAAATGCATCGAAATGGAGATGCGTTATGATTCGACAGTTAAAAATATTGAGGAAAGCGCGGTTCCCGAGGATAAGATGATCAGGGATATCCTATCGGAGAATAAGCTTAAGTATGCTTTCCAACCTATTATCGATGCGTCCACGGGCAACATATACGGCTATGAAGCTCTTATGAGAGCGGATTTTGGGATGAACGTATCGCCTATGACGATACTGGACTATGCTACGCGTAAGCATAAGTTATATGATGTTGAGAAACTCACCATATTCAATGTCATGGATTTTTACGTAAAGCACAGGGAATTGTTTGGCGATAAAAAGATTTTCATAAACAGCATACCCGGATATCAGTTAAAGAAACAGGATTATTCCGAGTTTAAGAGCAGATTCGCCGGATATCTTAAGAATGTGGTCGTGGAGATCACCGAGAATACCGAGTTCAAGGATAAGGAACTGAATTCACTGCTGGATCGCAGTTCTTCTGAAGGATTCGAACTGGCGATAGATGATTACGGCACAGGATATTCAAATACATCGAGCCTGTTAAGCTATCTGCCTCATTATCTCAAGATAGACAGATTGCTCATCTCGAGTATTAACGAAGAGACCAAGAAGCAGCATTTCGTCAGGAGCATTATTGATTTTGCTGCATCAAACGGTGTAAAGACATTGGCGGAGGGCGTTGAGACAGCCGCAGAATTAAAAACAGCCATAGAGATGGGCGTGGATTATATCCAGGGTTATTATACGGCCAGACCGTCTATGGAGATTATCGACAATATCGAAGAAGATATCAGAAATGAGATCATCACCTGTTCGGTCAAAGGAACAAATCAGGAAGTCAGAAAGGTGTACACCGTAAGCGGTGAAAAAGAGCTGCCTATAATGAGACTGGCTCTGGAAAAATACACCGGAATAGTGATAGAACAGGAAGAGTTTACACTCGTCGGAAACACAGGATATTCAGCCGAAATGTCCATAAAGATCAAGGATGGTATCAAGTGCCGTCTGACGATCAGAGACGTTTTTATTGAGAGCACACAGCATCTGCCGTGTATCGAACTGGGTACCGGTAGTGAACTTAATCTGGTTCTTGAGGGAGAGAATAGGATGACCAAATTCGGCATCCTGGTACCCGAAAGCAGCCGTCTCGTTATCGAGGGAGAAGGTAATCTCAGACTGAGATCCCAGGGAGTTTCGAGCTATGCGATAGGCAATTTCTGGAACTCAAAAGTGGGTGATATCAGGTGGCAGGGCACGGGTTCGCTTGATGTCCTGATAGAGGCTGATGAAGGCATCGGAATCGGAGGAGGAGAGTTTAGAGAGGGCTGCGGTATCAGCCTGCTGTCCGGAGTTGTGAGGATCGAACCTGCCAGTGCACAGGCTATCGCACTGGGAGCGGTTAACGGAGAACCGCCGATCATGATCACGGACTGTAAATTACAGCTGGATGTCAAGATCGAAAGGGGTCTTGGAATAGGGTGTCTCGAGGGAGCACAGAATACCAGGATACTCAGATCAAATGTTAATATACTTTGCGCCGGCAGCAATATCTCTGCCATAGGCAGCTTTGAAGCTACTTCAGGGAATATCAGCATCGAGAGCAGCGAGATTTCGATCCTGGCTAACGGGCAGATGCTCTACCTCATTGGAGCGCCCGAAGGCGATATCAATATAGAATTTATGGACTCTGCGGTCAATTTAAGAGGCGAAGGCAATAACGTACTTGGTATAGGAACCAGAGATATGAACTCCGATATCAGGGCCAGGCAGGCTATCTGCAATGTTAAGATCGCTTCAGGTTCTCCGATCGTATATGGGGCAACACCTGATAAGGTATCCTTCGCAGGAGGACTTCAGAGTGTCAGTGTTAATGAGTAAAAGGGATGAGTTGGAATAAAAAAAAGATTATAATAGTGCTTTGTATTGCCGGGTACCTACTTCTCATGATGGCACCCGGCATTTTGCGTGCCCTGCTGACACTGATAGGCCCTTTATTTCCTGTTTTTTTCTACATACTTATAATCGTGATAGGCAAAATAGTGTCAAAGAGGAATCGTTATGGATCACACAAAACCATATGGAACGATGATTCATATAATCAGAATGTATGGGAAGATAACCGTGATGAGACTGAAATGCTGGGCCGTGAGATACACGATCAAAGCGCGATATTAAAGCGCCTGTACGATGCTCATTACGCAGATGTCAACGACAGCCTGTTTTCGAGATACCATGATGCCATGTACAGAGTTTCAAGGGGAGAATGCAATAGTAATATTCTTGAGGAACTAAGGAGACTTGTCCGGGAGTATTCGATGTATGAGAATCCCGGATATAGGGCGCAGGGACAGCGCACGTATACGGATCAGAGGGGATATGAGCAGACCCTGTTTCACCCGTTTCTGGGCAAGACCAAGCACTTTAAGGAATGTGAGGATTTTGATTCTGCCAAAAAGAAGTATTATAAACTGATGAAGGAGACTCATCCGGATAATTCCACGGCGGATGCGGAACTCTGCGCAGAACTCAATTCAGAGTTTGACAGCATACAGAATTATTTTCACAAGAAATGATGATCCGATCAGGATAGCAGAGCTTTTGCGATCTTTGATGCGCCGGTGCCGTCGATGTACCTGCGCATTTTTTGGCTGATGGATGTTCTTTCTGATGTGCTGAGGCTTTGAAGCATTTTTATATTATCAACGAGAATGCCGGGCATTTCCAGAGGATCTTTGGTGAAATCACCGGCACAGGGGATAATTCCGTCTTTTTCAAATTCCATGACACCGCTTCGCTGGTTGTCGGCGATTATGTAGCTGACACAGGGCATTCCTATCGCACACAGTTCTCCGAGCGTTGTTCCGCCGGCACAGATACCAATATCACATTTTAACATGACGGAGGCAACATCGGTGATACCTTCATACAGGGTGATACTGCTTTTTGAAACGGACAGATCGCGGAGCTTTTGGATATCCCTGTTGTAGGAGCCGGTCAGTATATGGAGGTTCATATCTTTGATCGTCTCACTAAGAAACAGGCAAATTCCGTACGGGTCCGTACCGCCGCTGGAGATAAAAAGATCACTGACTTTGTTACGTACTCTATAATCCCGCCCGATGAACTGGGAACGGAGAGGAGTGTAGATCTTGCCGCACGGTTTTTCAGGAACTGACAGGTATGACACAGGCTCACTGACAGTGCTGTAATTGATTATGACATCCACGTCATAATTTGAAAGGATCTGCTGATCATCAAGGTAAGCAAGCTTAATACCGGCTTTTTGAGTGGCACGGTGGAGCTTGGAAAAGAAGTCCTCAGTGACAAAGTAAGAATCTATCAAAAGAGCAGATGCTCCGAATTGACTGGCGCAGTCAAAAAGCGCGCCGGCCTCTTCAGATAGTTTTCTGTAGTCATTTTCAAGGATATGGATCGGAAATTCATCATCGTGCTCGAATCGTTCTTTTAGTAATCCGGCACTTTTTTTGTCTGAAACGATGAAAATAACCTTTGGTTGAGATATAATCGAATCAGTCAGATTCCTAATGGCACGGGCAATCGAAAGACATCGCTATATATGTCCTGTGGCGATTGTTTCGTTGCCGTCAGCGTGTATGCATATCGTATTCATGGCTAAATGATAGCATAAGATAAATACGCGGTCAAAATGTGACAGTAATACAGGAAATGGGATAAAAGGGGGAAGCGGAATGTTCAGTTTTCTGCTGGTTCTTCAGATCATCAGTATAATAGTTCTGTTTGGAGAGGCACTGTTTGTTTTTTACCATTTGAATTCCAGAATGCACAGTTTTCTTTTTCTGTATCTGGTTTCGTGTTTGGTCAATCAGACAGGTTATTTCTTTGAAATGACCGCCACTTCTTCAGAGGGAGCGTATCTTGCTACCAGACTGCTGTATCTGGGCAAGGTGTTTATTCCTGTCAGCATGATCATCTTTATTCTGTATTTTTGCAGGATCAATGTTCTTAAAGTTCAGAGTGCTGCACTGATCAGCCTTCACGCACTGGCATGGCTTCTTATAGTTACCAATGATTATCATCATCTGTTTTATACTACAGTTCAGTTCGTTGACACCGGGCTTTTTCCGCATAACGTGTACGGACATGGCATTATGTATTACATATATCAGATGACTTCTCCTCTTTATGCGGTCATAGATATAATCTGTGCAATGAGGATACGCAAGGATTTTTCGGACAAGGTTTCCAGGCGCCATTTCCTGATATTTATTGCAGCTCCGATCCTTCCGCTGATAGGTTTTCTGATCTTCTTATCCGGCAAGACAGGAGGATACGATACCACCAATCTCGGATTTTTCATAACTTCTTTGCTGCTCATGAGTACATTCTTCAAATTTGACCTGATAGATACTGTAGATATGGTCAGAAATAACGTAGTCGACAGTATCAATGACGGTATCATAGCGACCGGATATGATGGCAGACTGGTCTATTTTAACAAAAGGGCCAGGGGTCTGTTCCCCGGAATGCTGAATAAAAACACTACTGAAAACAGCGGGATAATAGCTGATCTCAGAAACAAAGCACTCCGCAAGGAGACCATATCCATAGGCAACGAAGTATATAGGGTCGTGGTCAAGGAGATCACGAGAAATGAACTGTTTAGCGGGAATCTGTATATAATGGACGAAGTTACGGAGACCATGAAGTATACCCGTCAGGTTGAGGAGGAGCGCGAAAAGGCATATGAAGCCAATGAGGCCAAGTCAAGATTCCTGTCAAATATGTCTCATGAGATCCGTACTCCCATGAATGCAATTGTCGGTATGACGGACATAATGCTTCGAGACGAGCTGCCTGACAGAGACAGGGAGTATCTTAACAATATCCGCAATTCCGGTAACGCACTTATTGATATCATCAACGATATCCTGGATTTTTCAAAGATCGAATCCGGCAAGATGGAGATTACGGATGCACCGTATGAACCGCTGACTATGGTAAATGACCTTAAGATGATTTTTCTCACACGTATAGGCGAGAAACCCATACGTCTGACATATGATATAGATCATGATCTTCCGGCCAAACTGATCGGTGATCAGGTCAGGATAAGGCAGATAATCATCAATCTCGTCAATAATGCCATCAAATTCACTGAAGTGGGTTATGTCAGGCTGAAATTGTCTGTAAAAAAGATAGATGACAAAAAGATAGAACTGGGATTTTCGGTCAAGGACAGCGGACTGGGCATACGCGATGAAGATAAGGAGAGGCTCTTTGATTCCTTTACGCAGGTTGATTCCATAAAGAATCATTCCAAGGAAGGCACGGGGCTGGGCCTTACGATCACAAAGCAGCTGGTTGAACTGATGGGAGGCAGGATCTATGTTGAATCTCAGTACGGCAGCGGATCGGAATTTTTTGTAAATATACCGCAGGGAGTAGAGGATGATACTCCGGCTACGGAATATCACTATCATAAAGCAGAAAAGAACGATGCAAAGTTCATAGCTCCTGACGCACACGTTCTGGTTGCAGAGGATAACGAGATCAATGTCAAGGTTATAAAGGGACTGCTCGATCCCTTGAGAATGCGGATAGATGTGGCTGAGAACGGCCTCAATGCGCTGAGAATGATAACTGATGTCAGATATGATCTGGTATTGATGGATCATATGATGCCTGTTATGGATGGTGTTGAGGCAACGGTCAAGATCAGGGAGCACGGAGGAGAATACTACGAGAAACTGCCGATAATTGCTCTCACGGCAAATGCTATACAGGGCGCCAAAGAAGAACTGATAGGATCAGGAATGAACGACTATGTAGTAAAGCCTGTCGATGTTGACGATCTTTATGCAAAAATAAGAAAATGGCTTCCGGATGACATGATAATAGATCTGGCTGAGGAAGTTGACTTATTTGAGGCAGCCAAAGGTGAAACAAATGACAAGGAAGCATCAGCCCCGATCAAGGAACTTGACGGCAGAGAATCCGAGTATGGTTATCTCGACCGCAATATAGGCGTAAAGCATTGTGGTTCAGAATCGTTGTATAACGATGTCCTGAGAGATTTTTACAAGCTGATCGACAACAAGGCAGACCGTATCGAGGAACTGTATAACGAAGACAATATCAAGGAATATACGATAGAGGTCCACGCGTTAAAAAGCGTTGCCAGGATGGTAGGTGCGGAATACCTGTCGGGATTGGCTCTCGAGCTCGAAATGGCCGGCAAGGAGGGGAATAAGGCCCTGATAGACGAAAAGACACCGGAACTTCTTGACAGATACAGAGCATACAAGCAGACACTGTCATATTACGACGAGGAAGAGGACGATAACAAGCAGGATGTTTCCAAAGAAAAGGCTGTTGAACTGCTCGGCAGGATGAAGGATGCAGCCAATACCTTTGATATTGATACGGTAGATGAGATAATGGCCGAACTTAACGGCTACAGAATGCCTGATGAGGAGAGAACGCAGATGATAAAGAATCTGGATGCGCTGGTCAGGGATGTTTCTTATGATGATGTGGTAAGATCAGTCGACGAAATCATATCGAAGTTTTAGCATATCTGACATGTAGGAATCCCAGATTTCGTCAGGAGTCTTGTCAGGGATAAAAGTATTGAGACTGGTGGCGGTGATGATGCTTATCACGCCGTCCTGATATCTGATATTGAGGGTAAAGCCTTTAACTTCTTTGATGGTGCCTTCGGACACTTCTCCAAGTAACATTTCTTTAGTCATTTCAGGCGTGGACTGCAGGATAAAGTGAAAAGAAACCGGCAGGATCCTGCCCTTTATGAGATCAAAACATAAAGGACGGATATCCTTCCACATCGAATACTCATAGCCAAATTCATAATCGTCATAGTATTCGGGGATGATCCGTCCGTCTATGCTGAAACTGTTATATGTTTTAATGTGCGCTTCGCACAGGAGAAAGTCATCAAAGACATCTCCTGCCAGCAGTGCACTCATGAACTTCTTGGGATTTTTAACGGTAAACGATCTCATTTACGGATAAACCGGCTTTATTTGCTAAACCGCTCGGACTGCTCGGTAATAAGCGCCTTATCTTCAAAATAATTGATCTTCATCGCGTTTTTCACATCGCTTAAAGTCTCGGCGGCAACCTTTTCGGCTTCTTCCGAGCCTTTTTTGAGTATCTCGTAAACGCCGGGGATATCTTTTTCCCATTCCGCACGTGATGCTCTGATGGGAGCGAGTGTCTCCTGAAGCACATTATTTAGGAATTTCTTGACCTTGACATCACCGAGTCCTCCGCGCTGGTAGTGTTCCTTCATTTCATCCAGACAGCTGTAATCGGGGCAGTACTCAGCGAACATATCATCCTTAGAGAATGCATCAAGATAAGTAAATACCGTGTTGCCTTCGAGGTGTCCGGGATCTGAAACCTGAAGGTGCTCGGGGTCTGTGTACATGGACATTACCTTCTTTTTGACCTCATCCTCCGGATCAGACAGATAAATGCAGTTACCCAGGGACTTGGACATTTTGGCCATACCATCGGTACCGGGCAGTCTCATGCAGGCCTTGTTGTCGGGAAGAAGAATGTTGGGTTCTACCAGTGTATCGCCGTACACGGAGTTGAATTTGTGGACTATTTCCCGGGTCTGCTCGAGCATGGGCATCTGATCCTCGCCTACAGGTACTGTAGTAGCCTTGAAAGCGGTTATATCAGCTGCCTGAGATATAGGATAGGTAAAGAATCCTACAGGAATCCTGGCCTCGAAATTACGCATCTGGATCTCGGATTTGACCGTAGGGTTTCGCTGAAGTCTGGATACAGTAACGAGGTTCATATAATAAAATGACAGCTCGCACAGCTCCGGGATCTGTGACTGAATGAGAATAGTTGATTTTTGAGGGTCAAGCCCGGCTGAGAGGTAATCCAGAGCAACCTCTATGATGTTCTGCCTGACCTTCTCGGGATTCTCGGCATTGTCTGTGAGTGCCTGCGCATCAGCTATCATGATGAATATTTTGGAATACTCACCTGAATTCTGCAGTTCAACTCTCCGACGTAAGGATCCTACATAATGTCCGACGTGTAATCTTCCCGTCGGTCTGTCACCGGTTAAGATAATTTTTTCCATAATATATTCCTTTCTTTGCTGACATGATCGTCTGTTATCGATCAATAACAATGCAAATGACTCAAAAGAACACATAAATCAATAACAGTCGAAATTAGCCAGCAAATTAAATTTAAATTTAATTAGATATCCACCTTCCTGAGGCTCCACAGGGTAAAATCAAGCCATTAGATGTAACGGGAAGACCTATCTCATCACTTATGACCGTTCCTCCGCGCTTTCCGGCAAGGAGCACATTCAGCATATATGTCAAAACTGCCGGCTGAAGTCCCGTGGTGTATGAATTCACCAGGAAAAAGGCAGCGTCATCGGACAGGATGTCTGTACACAGTTCTATGAACTTAAATATATTGTCTTCTATCTTCCAGATCTGGCCTTTGGGCCCGCGCCCGTATGAGGGCGGATCCATTATTATACCGTCATATCTGTTTCCACGACGGATCTCACGCTCTACGAATTTGACACAGTCGTCAACGAGATATCGGATCGGAGCATCTTTGAGACCTGAGGATATTGCGTTTTCCTTGGCCCAGGATACCATGCCCTTTGATGCATCCACGTGTGTGACGGAGGCTCCGGCTTTGGCAGCGGATAAAGTAGCACCGCCCGTATAAGCAAAAAGATTCAGTACTTTAAAGGGTTTCTCAATGCTGTAACTACCGTTATTTATACGTTCCCGTATTATCTGTCCGAACCAGTCCCAGTTGACTGCCTGTTCAGGAAACAGTCCTGTGTGTTTAAAGGAAAAGGGCTTGAGATTAAATGTAAGACCCTTGTATCCGATCTGCCATTCTTCAGGAAGATCAAAGAACTCCCATTCCCCGCCGCCTCTGGAACTGCGATGGTAATGACCATTAAGTTTGCGCCATTCCGGCGCATTTTTGGGAGTGTTCCATATCACCTGGGGATCGGGGCGAAGCAGAATGTACTTTCCCCATCTTTCGAGTTTTTCATCTCCGGAAGTATCTATTATCTCATAATCCTTCCAATCCTTCGCAATCCACATAATAACATACTAACCAAAACATCCTCAAAATACAAGATTCGTGTTAAAATATTCTTGGTTTGCAAAACATTAGCAAATATGCGTTAATCCACGGCTTTTTCGGAGCTTAAAATGTATTCGGCAGCTTTTGATCTCGGAACAACGACAATAGTTGGATATCTGTGTGATCCTGTAAGTGGCAGGATAGTCAGATCTGTGTCTGAACCCAGTGCGCAAATTGAGTGCGGACTGGATGTATTATCGCGCGCATCATATAAAAGTGCTTCGCCGGAAAATGCCCTCAGATTATCGAATCTGCTGGGTGATCAGGTTGTCAGGATGAGCAGTGAACTGCTAAATGACCCGGATGACGGTAATGACCGGGCTGAATCTGATAACGGCTGTACATATTATGACCGTAAAGAAGAGGATGTACGCGCAGTTTTGGTCGGAAATCCCGTTATTATGGGTTCGATCGCAGGATATGACTTTAAAAAACAACGCATCGACGCCGTGAGGATACCCGGGATAGGCCATTATGTCGGAGCTGATGCACTGGCAGCATCATTTACGGCTGACAGCGACCGCTGTGGCAGGAACATAATAGTAGTAGATATAGGAACAAATACAGAGATAGTATTCCTTAATGATCATAAAAAGACAGCGACGTCGGCAGCAGCAGGACCGGCCATGGAGGGCGGGAACCTTCACTGTGGGATGAGAGGAGAAGACGGAGCTATAGAATACGTATCGTTGACCGGAACGGTCACCACAAATTGTGACCTGATATATAAAGTTGTTGGAGGAGTACATGCCAAAGGGATATGCGGATCCGGATACTTCAGTCTGTTAAAGACTCTTCTAGACGTCGGAGCAATTAATAACGATGGTTACTTATTAAGCAAGGATGAGGCTTTGCGGGCAAATGTACCCGGCAGGATAGCCTCGCGCATCCATGAGAATAACGACAGTGATTCAGCGGATTTTAAAGGCCGTTTTTTATCATTGACTGATGAGATATGCGTTTTGCAGGAAGATATCCGAAATCTTCAGCTTGCTATATCTGGTATAAGGACCGGAATAGAGATCGCCATTCGGGAGTCAGGATTGACCAATTCGGTCATAGACAATGTGTATCTAGCCGGAGCTTTTGGAAATAAGATAACGATAGATAGCCTTATAGCATGCGGGCTTCTTCCCAAAGAACTTAATGATAAAGTGATCCAAGTCGGTAATATTGCGGGATTGGGAGCATGTTCATTCGCACTGGACGAGAGCAAAATAACAGATGCAATTAAATTAAAAAATGAGGTATTGACTGTATCGCTTGCCGAACATCCTGATTTTGGGAGACTATTTTTGGAGAATATGCACTTTTGATATTTCTGCTTAAACAGTGATCAATGAAAATATGAATATGATAGAATGATAATAATGAATGAATAAGGAGATATTATGAGACACATTACTTTTTATCCTGAAGGAGTATGTTCCACTCAGATCGATTATGATCTTGATGACCAGAACAGGATCCACAATCTAAAATATGTCAGAGGATGCAACGGTAACCTCAAGGCAATAGGACGTCTCGTTGAAAACGCAGATGCAGCAGCCATTGCAGACCTTCTTAGGGGAAACGACTGCAACGGCAGAGGGACTTCCTGCGCCGACCAGCTCTCGAAATCGCTCGACCAGGCCCTCGGGAGATAGTATAATGATAAAGTGTATTAAAGTCGCAGGGCGTGTATGCAAAGCCTTATGACCTTAATATTTACAGAATTGCGGAAATGACGAAGTCATGGAGCAATTCGCATACCATTACTAATATGAGAACGCAGCGATTTACGAAGAAGGAAACTCTTTATATATGAACAGAGATTTTTTAAAGGATAAAAAGAGGATCGTCGTTAAGATAGGTACCTCCAATGTCACACATGAGGAGAGCGGCGACATTAATCTTCTTAAGCTTGAAAAGTTCGCCATGGTACTGACGGATATCCGCAGCAGAAACAAAGACGTTCTCGTGGTTTCATCCGGAGCCATAGGTGCGGGCAGAACTGCGCTGAGGATCAAGGAACGCCCGAGAGAGCTCCCTGTCAAGCAGGCATGCGCCGCCGTCGGACAGGCCAGACTAATGATGATCTACGAGAAGATGTTTTCGGAATACAATCAGACCATCGCACAACTGATGGTCACCAAGCATACGCTTACCAATAAGATCAGCCGCACTAACGCACAGAATACGTTGAGAGAACTTTTTAATATGGGAGTCATACCTATCATAAATGAGAATGACCCCGTATCCACGGATCAGATACAGAATGAGGTTTTTGGTGATAACGATACGCTCTCAGCGATAGCGGCAGAACTCGTTGGAGCTGATCTGCTCATTCTGTTATCAGACATAGACGGACTCTATACGGATAATCCGAAGACAAATCCTGATGCGAAATTCATTGACTGTGTTACGGATGTGGATCGCAGGATGATGCGCTTTGCCAAGGACGCATCATCAGATTGCGGAA